>VFQQ010000744.1_pt1 | contig 56922 bp, 105 predicted proteins | sample 3512341 | NCBI WGS metagenome assembly VFQQ01 (sample SAMN10412373, study PRJNA504923) | tailings metagenome | isolation source: Relicate 2 Philex TSF1 revegetated site | place: Philippines: Tuba, Benguet | collected 2017-08-29 | reverse complement strand
GGGGGGGGGGGGGTGGCAGAGCAGGGGCTGGAGTTAGTTCGCAGCAAATCTTTGCAAGTAAGGATGATGCCAGGCTGGCATAACACCCTGGGGAATGAAGGGCGAGCGACGATTGAAATGAGGAGGCACTGTGTGCAGGCTTGTGCAGGCAGCAGCAGGCAGGCTGTGCAGGCTGTGCAGGCAAGGCTCAAATCACCTTGGGCGGCTTGATGCCAATGTCCTCATACAGCTCCGGGTGCGTCAGGGGCAGCTCCACCGCCTCCTTAATCTCCTGGATCTGCAGGGCGGACAGGAAAAAACTACTGATGGAGCGATGCAGGCAATGTGGTCGGGCTGGAACTGGACCATCCTCAGCATCCCCTGCAGCGTGCTTGGAGGGCTCGCGCTGCTGCCCTGGAGCCAGCAGTTTGCCTGTCTGGAGCAGCATTAATGCACGCACGAAAATCAGACAGCGTCTGTGCCCACCTGCTGCTCCAGGCCGCCCACATACCTCTCGGTGGGCGCAATCCGCTGCTCAGCCAACCCACTGAGTTCATGCTTGCCAAAAGTATCCCACCTGCTGCTCCAGGCCGCCCACATCCGCATAGCTCTCGGTGGGCGCATGCTCCACCTTCATCACGTTCACCGCTGGGTCGGCCTCGTCGGACAGGATGCCCACCACGTGGTTGCCCTGCAGAGTGGGTTCCCAAATTGAGTTGAGAATCAGCGAGTGCTGAAGCCGTCAGCAGCAGGGTCCGCCTCATCGGCCAGGCTGTCCACGGCGTGGTTGCCCTGCAGAGTGATGAGTGAGTAGCTTACAAGTGCTTCCAGAAAGCAGGCATGCATGTTGTTGCGAGGCAGACCAAAGGCGCAGCAGTGCAGCCGGGGCGCTTGCCTTGCTGTGCAGCAGCAGTGCAGCCAGGCTCGAGCAGCGCTGTTGCAGGCCGTGCACAGACAACCAACCCCATCAAACATGCGACCGGCTGCGCTTGCCTTGTTGTGCAGCAGCACAGTGGATCCGGGCTCCAGCTGAGTCTTGTCCACGAAGCTCATAATCGCGACGTAGTACTCGGGCCCCACTGTTGACCAGGTGCAGGGGAAATAAAAGCGGTGTCAGGTTTCTTTTGGATTGTCCGCAACTCAATATGCCCACGCAGTACTTGGGGCCCACTGTCGATGAATGAAATGATGGAGAGAAAGCATGGCTTTAACGAATCCAGGGCGGGCCGCACAGCTGATGCATCCCGCCCCCATGCACAACAGCGCGCGGCGGTGCAAAAACAACAGTGCACAAGCAGATCCAGGCAGCAGCGCACCCGCGGAGCTGACGATGGCATGGTTCTCGTCAATCATCTCCTCCAGCGTGCCCACGCTGAGGGGCGTGCCGCGCAGGTCGTCCACCTGAGAGGGGGAGGGCACAGAGCACAGGGGGAGGCGGCGAGCCTGTTAGCATGCGCAGCTGGTGGCAGCACAAAAAACAGAGCAGCAGCAGCCGCAGCAGCAGCACAGGACACCTGCATGTTGTCCCCATGCATGCAACATGCTGAGGGGAAGCATGCTGCAGAGCGACTCGCGCAGCAATGCCACACATGGCGCCTGGCGTTCCACATCCCACTTCCAATCCCCTGCCACACATCCTCCCACTTTTGTGCGCTCCTCCTCATTGCGCTCGTCCACCAAGCAACCCACTCCCTTATTTACCCGCCCACCTATCCAGCCTGACTCATCCACCCGCCCACCTTTGTGCGCTCCTCCTCGTTGCGCTCGTCCGCGGGCTTCAGCCGCTCCTGGTTCTGCACAAACTCCTCCTCCATCAGCAGCCAGTCCTACGGCGGTGGCAAATAACAAAGCAAGCGGGCAAATGTTCAGCCAATTGCAAATGCACAAGCGCCTCGTGCGGCAGGTCAGTGATCTGATATGAACTTCAGCAGCCATCCATGCAAACAGATTGGGCCACAGCAGCCCCCAGTCCAGTGCGCACCTTGACACGCTCCAGCTTGAGCAGGCGCAGCTTGCACTTGGCGGAGGGCGTGATGGTGGGCAGCTTGGTGCCCAGGCTGTAGGAAAAGGAAGCCATCATGCCAGCGCGGACCCTTTAATTAACTATGCAGCAGGCAGGCCAGTTGTGGACACAGCGCATGGCCATGGCAGGCAGCACGCCAAGCCGGCTGCGCCGCGCCCTCACCTGCTCTGCCCGTCGCGCCGCCGCGCCTTCTTGCCCACGCGCGGGGGCGGCGCGGGCGGCTCATACTTCTTCTTCTTCTCACCCTGCGATTATTGGGAAATGCAGTATTGGTGCGAGTGCTGCAGCGCGCCCACAGGCAGGCAGAGAACAGCACGTGCGGCAGCAGCGGCGGCGGGTGGGACGGCGAGGGGCGTGGCCGCTTGGAGAGCGGCTTGACCGCGGTGCGGGCGCGGTCACGACTGCCGCAGATCATGCCCTGCACATGCCGATGACCAGCAAGCCCGCAGGAGGCACACACCTGCTTGTCCTTGCCCTGCTCGCCGGGCGGGCCGCCGCCCAGCCCGCTCTGCCCCTGCCCCATTCTGCCCGACCGCTGCTGGACTGGTCTACAGGTCTCGCAGCGCCCCGATCGCCCGTTCAGGGAAGGGAGGCGGCACCGGGCCTCGGAACGCACGCCGCGCTGCTCCGATCGTGGCCACAACGCCTGGAGACTAGTGATCTGATGGCCGCAGGCTCGCTTGAGCTGCCTCCGGCACCCCCTGCATGGGGGCGCCCTCTCAGCATTCACGCCTTTGCTTATTTGCGGGCGATCAGGGGCTCGTGGGCTTCTCAGCGTTGCACCCACAGCACCCACGAACGCTGCACCCGCCTTCCTGCCCCGACAGCCGAGCGCAGCTCACGGCAGGCAACCTCCCCACTGCCCGCATGCCCGCCGACGCCAAGGCGCCGTCCCGGCGGCACGGCCGCCGCCTGCGCGCCCTGGGCGACGCCTTCCACCGCACCGTCAAGTATGCGCTGCGGCCCGTGGACCAGGAGGCCTTTGCGCAGCTGTTCCCCACCCTGCGCGACGGCCTGGTGGCCAGCCTGTACGAAGCCTTCAAGCAGGCGCGCTGCCGTGCTGCTTCTGCTCGCCGCCGCCGCCCAGCTGCCGCTGCCTGGCGCTCTGCAGCATGCACCTTGCTTTTCAGTGCCTGTGCACAACTTGCTGCGGCGTTACTTCCATGCTTGTTGTGTGCAGCCTGCCGGTCTGCAGATACATGATGCTGCCCCTGCTGCCTCGCTCGCCGCCGCTCACATGCCCCACACCCCTCCCCCGCCCCACACACATGCAGGTGGTGCACCAAATGCGCGTGTTTGCAGAGGCAGAGTATGAGGAGGCGGCAGAGGAGCACGGCCTGCGGGACAAGCTGGCAGCGCTGGAGGAGCTGTGCGAGACGCAGGTGGGTGCAGCGGGGCACGATGCCTGACGCATGAGCGCATGTTCCGCCGTTGTGCTGTCGGTGCTGAGATTGATTGTCATCAGCAGCCCCTGCAGCCAGAGTGGTGACAATGCGCTGTGTGTGCTCAGGCATTCTGCAAGAGCCCTTTGCTCAGCGCCTGCTACACCAAGCTGACGCACTTGCTATCCTCACTGGACACAGGGGGTGGCAGATGGCGACAGCAGCGCAGCGGCAGCAGATGGCGGCAGTACCAGGTAAGAGGGCGAGGTCGCATCCTGCACATCACGCGGCCGCAAACCAATGTGCAACACTCAACCAGCCCACATGCACGCTGTGCCCTGCAGGCAGCCGGGGCTGGGGCCCACCAATGCCATCCGGCTGAGCCTGCTGCGTGCCAAGCAGGTACGAGCGCAGCTGCCTGGCTGCAGGGCCGTGTGTATTACAAGGCATGCGCTACACAGCCCGCCACTGCATACATCCTTGGGCTGGAAAGTTGCACTCCAATGCAGCACCTCCTGCCTGCTGCCTTGTGAGCTGGGGTGCATGGTTGTGTATCCTCCGCTGGCAGCAGGCGGAGGCGGAGCAGCTGCGGCGGGTGCTGGCGGAGGTGCAGGCGGCAAACGAGCAGCTGTCTGCGCAGCGAGAGGAGCGGCGGCGGGCGGCCCAGGACCTGCTAGCCAAGTCGCAGGTGGGCTGCCTGGGCTCTGGTGGCCGCAGTTGGCTGTGCAGTGCAGCTGGGTGTGGTACACAGCAGGGCAGAGGCATGTCATGTGACCCGGCGGTGCATGGCTGAGTACAGATGCTGGCCATGTCTGGAAACATCCTGAGCTGGCTGCCTTGGCCTGGCACTGCTGTTCCTCCATCAACGATGCCTCATGTGCTGTTGCGCCCTGCGCTGTCTGCCGCACTGCAGCCGCTGGCGGCGCAGCTGGAGCCGGTGCATGTGTCCAGCAAGGCATGGGCCAACCGTGTGGTGGAGCCAGTGGGCTGAGGCATAGCGCAGCTGATGGCAGCTGTGCCGGCTGGCGCCGATGTGTGCGCCGCTGTGCAGCGTGGCAACCCAATCTCTGTTCCACGTGACTCATCTGTTCCACGTGACTCAAGAACTGACTGACCAGGCTGTAGACTACTGACTGTTGTGTACAGAGAGCGTACACATCCTCTGTAAGTTTTGCTGCGACAGTGCCGCACGGTGTAGCACAAACACCAATGTCGAGTGCATCTTATCTCTGAGACATGGCATTTGAGGACAGAAAAATGCGCTGCAGGAAAACAGAGCAATGCGGCAAGGCTGGCGAGGTGCAATGCATCACCGCTGCCGCTGCAACTGCTTGCCCTCATGCCGGCACACTGCCCGCCCCTCTTCACTGGCCAGCCACCGCGCCTTGAACGCCGCAAACTCAAGCGGGTCCGCCTTGAGCCGCTTGCAGAAGGTTTCATCGCTGTCAATAAAGGCTCTGCAGGGGGCCACTGGCTGGTCGGGCCGCTGCTGCTGGTAGAACGCCACCCGCGGCGCCACGGTGCACAGACTGCGAGGCAGCATTTCAGTGCACTGCACGGTGGCTACGTCTGCAAGCAGGGGCATCAGCAGGAAACGCCGCTATGTTGCGCTGAAGACGTGGTTCGGTTGATGTCAATGGGCACCGGTGAATCTGAAACATGCAAGTGGATTTACTGCATGGAGCCCGGCGGTTTTGCTTACCATGCAGAACAAGGCATTGGCTGCAGCAGTAGCGAATAGCCAACTCTCACCTGCAGACAGACTGTACACTTGCTGCCAAAACGCCACCCGAGCGGACAGCTTGGCTTCCATTACGCCGCTTTGCATGTCCAGCTTGAAGAGGAGGGTGTTGCTGCACAGAATGCTTGCGGCTGACTCCCGCGTAACGCCAAACAGCTGCTGCAGGGCGGCAATATTGAGCGCTGCCCGCTCCTCGGTCATGGTCAAAACTTCCGGCTGCATGCGTAGGATGTCCTGCGCCGCCTGTTTGCCCATGGTTGCCACCAGGGCGTCGCGCTTGCGCTGCAGTAGGGCCTCAGACAGTTGCAACAGGCCATGATAGCCCAGTAGCCGCGAAGCCAACTTATCGTTCGGCACACCTGCCGGGTACGGAAGGGCTGGTTTAGAGATGAAAGCAGGAGGCACCTGGGTAGAGCCTCAATCAGCTCAAAACAGCCCCCAAGTGTGAGTTTGGCTGGCTGCCCCCGCACCTGTCAGGGCCTGCAGGAAGGCCAGGCGCGGCTGGATGGTCCCAGGGATGTCCAAGGCGAGGAGGGCTGCCATCTCCCCGATGTGCTTTGGAAGGCTGCGGTCGTCAACAAAGAACAGCTGCTGCAGCTGGTGCACTTTCTCCCTGCGGCAAGACAGCATACCAGGATGATTAAAACACGATGAGCCCTGATCGCAGCATGCAGGAATGGGATACCACCAGCAGCAATACGCCAGGTCTCGCCTGATTGTCTTTGGCTTGAACCGCAGGAAATGCCCTCGCCCCGCCCGCAGGGCAGCTGCCAATGCAGTCCTTGCCGATGCTGCGGGCTGGTATGCCGCTTCAAACGCCCGCCAGTTGGCCTGCAACGTTTCCTGCTTCTGTGCCAGCATTGCAGGCTGACGGCTGCAAGTTAGGGCCACTTCAACACGCTGCAGCCCGAACTGCCGCTGCAGCCAGACCAGCACAGCCTCAATGTCGGCCGCCGTCCGAGTGAGTACTCGACTGTCAGCCAGCACACTGTTCAGCTGCTCCTGGCTGAAGCCCCACCGCTGCAGCAGCGCCACCGCCTCGCGAATGTGCTGCTCAGCAATGTAAGGCCCGCCTGGTGCTCCCCTGCGCCGCTCTCGTTCAACTGCTGCCTCAATCGCCGCCTGCGAGAAGCCCAGCCGCAGCAGCAGCGCCATGCGCTGCTGCATGGACTCATCCGTGTTGCGGCTCAGGTCAAGCCGCTGGATGTTGGCACGGCTGAAGCGCATCAGGCGCTCGGCCTCTGCTTGCAGCTGCGCCTCGCTGAGGCCGCTGCAGTTCTGCACACTGCTTGAGCCGGCGGGGCTCCTGCTGCCGCCGCTGCTGCCGCTGCTGCCGCCGCTGCTGCCACCGCTGCCTGCTGCAACGCGCACTGCCAGGCCGCCGTGGGCACTAACGTATCTCCTCGATGCCTGCAAGCGCCGCAGAGGCGGCCTGCAGGCAGTGGACAGCAGAGGCCGGTTGGCACCGGGCGGCAGGAGCACGCGATCAGGCTTACGAGCACACTAACAGACTTCTAAGCTTCCCAGCCTGCCAGTGTAGCGGAGGGAGGCACGGCCGTGCACTGGGCGCGCCCCAGCATCCTCGCTCGGGCGGGCTGTGACGTTTGGGAGGCTCCCTGGGTATGCAACAGGTTGTGCAGAAGTCGAGCAAGTCGGCAGTGGAGGAGCTGAGCCGTCCCTGGCCTCCTTGCAGTGCGCAGCGGCGCCCCGCCCGTCCGCACACGCTGCCGCTGTGCCCACCTGCCACAACGCTTGCATGCTTCTGTCCGTGTACCCCTTGCAACCAGACGTGGGTGGGTGTGTACAGGGCCCGCTTCCTATCACAACGGTGTTTAAAGGAGCATGCACGTCCAGCCAGAATGCATAGCTGCTACCGTCTGGAGACAGTCGGACGTCGCCACAGCGCTGCTGCCCATCAACCAGTCCTCACACTTGCATGCCATGCAGGGCTTGTCCATTGCTGCGGCAAGCTTTGGTTTGAAGAATGATTGCCGTGCAATGCTGCACTTCAAAAAGGCTTGGCCTCACAGCTGCTCTGCTCCGCAGCCGGTGGCCGAGCATCTGCCAGCAGAAACTCGTCTGCAGGCAGCTCAACCAGGGAGGGCTGCCCTGCCCCGGCACGCAGCACAGCAGCCATGGAGGGCGGGGAGTCTGGTAGGCCCTCCCCACTAGCAGCATCATCTGCAAGGGCTGCCCTGGTGCGCACAGCTGGCAGGCCGCCTGCTGCCCATGTGTCTGCTCGCATCCCTGTGGCGGCGGCCGCCGCTCCTGCTGTCACATCCTGCTGCTGATCTGCTGCTGCTGCTGCCGCTGCTGCTGGCTGCTGCTGCCGGTGGGGCGGCGGGGGTGGCAGCTGCACCCCAGGCAGAGCCTTTGGGGAGGGCAGACCGCTACTGCTGATTGTGGTGCTGGGGCTGGGTGGTTCCGCCCAGCTGCCGCTGCCCAGCTCCCTGGATGGCGGCAGGCAGGAGCGGGGAGAGGCAGCTGGCTCAGCTGGATTGGGTTGTTGAGGACCTGGCACGGAGCTACCGGCAAGGCATACCCCACGCTACGAACTGAACCTGAACAGCAAACATGTTCCAATGGAGGCATGTCAAGGTGGAAAAGCAAGTGGATGAGACCTGTGTGCAAGCACAGGTATGCTTATACCAGCATACCGAGGAAGCACTAGTATCCAGGCGCGGCACTCACCGTGCCAGCGCGGAGGCGGGGTGCTTGAGCCGGATGTGCACGCGCACGCTGTCGGCGGACAGGCCCACTCGCTCGCCGCACTCGGGGCAGCACCGCGGCTCCGGCTTCGTCTTCTTCATCTGTGCGGTTGTGGATGGGGCAGGAGTGGGAGGGCAGGAGCGCAGGTGTGGGCCAGTGTGGTGATAGGACGGGAGCGGGAGAGCAGGAGCCTGAGTGGGAGCGCACAAACGGGCGAGCGTGGGAGAGGCTGAAGGATGGGGACCATGCATGGCCATTCCATCCTCCAGCGCCGGTAATGCGAAAGACAACAAAGATGCAGGCCATGCGGGGCTAGAGCCGAGCTAGGGTTGGTTTTACCTTGACTGTCTGCCGCCCAAACAGCTCTTCTTCTAGCTGCAGCAGCGCCTTGAGGTAGCCCGCACTGCACACGTCAGGAGAGAACAGAACAGGACGCAAGATTTGTGGTTTAGCTGCAAAGTTGCTGCAGCAGTTAGCACAAAATCGGCAGGTCAAGCACCGCGAGGGCAGCGATAGGCGCGTGACACACGTACACAACAGCAGCCCACCACCACCATCATCATCAGCATCAGCATCAGCAGCATCAGCATCAGCAGCAGCAGCAGCAGGAGGGAGCAGCAGGAGGGAGCAGCAGTGCCTAGGAGGGCCTCACTTGGGCTCCGCCTCGGGGCGCACGCGCCGCAGGAACTCCATGGCTCGGTTGAGCGGCCAGCGGCGCCGCGTCATGAGCCAGGCCAGCACCTGTGTGGCTCCAGGGGGATGGCGTGCAGGGCAGGTCTGAACATGGCAGTTCCAGTACAGGACGACACACCCGGACAGCGCCTAAGAGGGGCGGACAGCAGCGGCCATACAGATGACAACCAGCAGGGCATGGCTTTGGCCATGTAGGTAAAGCCTCCGAACCACCATGCCTGATGCGTCTCTTAACTGCTGCCCTACCGTCGCGCCTCACCAGGCTGCAGCTGCGGCTCTTGCCGGCGTGGCAGTGCACCAGCACCCCGCCGCCAGAGGCCAGCCCCGTGTCGATGAAGGCTGAGGCGTCTGCAAAAGCAGGCAGGGGTGCGAGTTGCGGCAGGGTCAACAGAGCGCTCAGCAGGGTTGCAGCGGACTTGCACATGCCAGCTGTTGTGGCACAAGTACCTCGGCTGTCCAGGCAGCTGGAGCGCCACGTCCTCCTCCACCACACCCCTGCCTGCTCCGCCCAATAAGCAATGATCAACAGATACTCTGCAGAAAACCACTTCCATCTCACCCGGCAGGTGCGGCGCCAAGTCCTCCTCCTCAACATCCCTTCCTGCTCCCTCCGCCTACCAAGTGATGAAAAACAGCTAACCTGCAGTCGACCAGCCCCCTCTCACCCGGCAGGTGCGGCGCCAAGTCCTCCTCCTCAACATCCCTCAGCGGCACGCGGTGCGTCACAAAGCCCTGCCCCTCCTCAGGCAGCAGCAGGTCCTGAGTGCAGGGCGTGGGAAGGAGGCAGGGGAAGGCGTGTGACAAGAAGCGGCTGGCACAGTGGGAACAGATTCGCAAAGCCCCTGCACCTGCTTGGGCAGCAGCAGGTCCAGGGGAAGGTCAGGGGCAGGGGAGCATGTGTGACGAGCGGCGCATGGCAGAGTAGGAAACAGCCTCAGGAGGGACCGTCAGACGAGCCGCTGGTGATGCCGCAGAACGGCGCACACAACTGAACCAACTGCTCCTGCGCGGCGGCCACCAGCAGCCTCGCGAGTCACAGCAAAGCCGAGGCGCGAAGCCGCCCACCTCGGTGGCGTTGAGCACGTGTGTGATGCCCAGGTGGCGCAGCAGGTGCAGGGAGGAGGCTTCCACAGCCCCTGACAGGTACAGGCGGGGCATGAGGCGCACGGGGCGCCCCGTCAGGCTGGCCTGCTGCAGCACGCGCAGCCGCTGCAGCATGTGCTCCAGGCGGACCTGAAGAGGGGTCAGGTTGGGGAGGGCAGCACAGGGCGGGCGGGTTGCAGCCAGCTTGGGCATTCCATGACAGGGCGGCCAGGGCGGGAAGGGAGAGGAGCAGCCACTCATGTTCGCTGCCAGGAGACCAAGCGCCGCGCTGTAGGGACTCAGACACAGGCTGAAAGAGTACTGGCAACCTGCCTTCAGCTCGTACACGTCGACCACCGGGTGCGTGCCGTCCAGAAAGGCGGTGGTGAGGCGCTGGCCGCCGCCTCCGGGGCTGCCGCGCTTGAGCTGCCACTCCTCCACCGCCGCCCGCAGCTCCTCGCCTGGGGTAGGGTGGGAGGTGGGGCGGAGCGGTGTTGGCAAGCCATAACAACATGCAAGCACGGTGCTGGCTCCAACGCCAACCCATTCTAACTCCTTACCAACCAGGCTTGCCCCTCATGCTGCGCAGATGAGAGTGAGTGTTTCCCCAGGTGGCGGCTACCAAGCGCGGCCAGCACACGAACCAAACGTGCGCTCACCCTTTTCGCGGAACACCGCCTTCCAGTGCGCGACGCGCTCCCCCACGCTGTCGTTGCGGGCCGCCTCGTGATTGATCTGCCGGATGCGCATGGTCTGAGCGCTGCTGGCAGCAGACGCGGTGAGCAGCAGCGGCGAGGCGGCGCCTGCAGGGCGGAGTGGTGTGGGAGCAGGGGCAGATGCAGAGTGAGCAGCAGTGGTGAAGCGGTGAGTAAGGGCGGTGCCAGGGACATTTCCCCTACTTTAGATGAATGCCACTAGCACCGCGGCCTGCCATCTAAACGCACCAGCAGACGAAGCGCGGCGCGAGGCGGCTGCCGCCCGCGGCGTGGTCTGGTGCGCTGCCGCGCCGCCGCCGCCGCTGCTGGCCAGCTCAATGTCCTCCACAAACTCCTCAATCCAGTCGGTCACAACCTGGTGACGTGATTTAGCGAGTGATGAGCATTTAGTTCGTGTAGGTTGGGATGGCGGGGTTGAGCAAAGGTGCCACTGCCGCCGGCGCTGCGCAGCGGCAAGCAGAGCCACGGCAGCATCCTCAGGCATCAGTGAACTGGTGCAGTGCCCACCTCGAACATCATCTCCAGCAGCCCCTTGATGCTGGCCGCAGCCTCCAGGGCCGCCTTCAGGCCCTGTGGGGGCGGTCGCAGGACAGCAGAGGGCAGAGGGCTCGATATGCGGCATGCAGGTCGGTAGGGACTGGCGTTGACCGTCGCATGCACGCCAGAACTAGCCAAAAGGGACATGCGGCGTTACCTGCTGGAATGCCGCCGCTGCTGCCTGCATCAGCTTGGGGTCGATGGCTGCCAGGGCGCTGCTGCAGGGCGCCAGCGCCTGCCGCAGCAGCGCGCCTGCCACATCGGCATCGTTCAGCGCCAGCTCAGCCAGCCGCTCGCAGGCGCCGTCCTGCAAGGCAAGGAAGGACGCCGTTTGTGCAAGTGCTGCAACACATTGACAGCGCACGCAACACCACAGTGCACTCCTAGTCCTGGTGCACAGATCCTGCATCCATGTGCCCTACTGCACACCAGCAGCATTCAAGCAACACAGCTGCTGACAAGCCGGCGCCCCACCTCTTGAGACATGAGCCCGCCAGGCGGCCGCCGCTGCACCACGGCATCAATCGCCACGGCCCGCCCCGCCCAGCGCCCGTCAGAGGCCAGCAGCACATTGCCTGCCCAGCACAGGAGCACGGATGGAGCAGATGAAGCTGAGCAGACAATGCAAGCCAAATGAGGCCGGTGGCGCTGCTGCAGAACACGCTGTGCTCCACATGAGTGGCAACTGGCAGCTGCGCCGGCGGTCCATCAGAATGGAAGACCCCCTACCAATTTTCCATGCATACAGGCCACCCGCGCACCCGGGTTGCCGCGCCAGCCCAGCTCGCGGCACGGCAGGCGGTCGGGGTTGCCCAGCAGCATGTCCAGCGTGAACAGGCGGCCCAAGTCCTGGGCTGTGGCCACCAGCAAGCTGCCGCTGCTGAGGGCGGTGCTGGAACCGCTGCTGGCACTGCTGCTGCTGGTACCGCTGCTGCTGCTGCTTGCACTGCTGCCGTTGCCGCCACAACTACGGTCGGGATTGGCAGCAGGCGAGGCGCTGGCAATGCCTTTGCAAGCTGATGCTGGCAGCGCGGCTGGGGCCGAGGCTGAGGTTGACAGCATGGGTGTTGGTGTGGGGGCGGCGGCTGAAGCCAGCAGTGAGGGCAGACACTTGAACAGAGAATCCCCTGGCACAAACTCCATCACCAGGCAGCAGCTGTGTGGGAGGAAAGGGAGCAAGCGTTTCATTGACGTGCTGCACCATGCAAGAGCAAGCTGGGCTGCGTCTGGCAATCAGGCGAATTCTGTGCTATTGGGCACCCGGCATGCTTCTGCTGCAGGCCTGTCAGGATGGCTGCCAAGCCCGGGGCAACCAAAGCTGCAATAATAAGTTTGGTCACAGGTTGCCCACCTGTTCCGGGCCAACTCCTCGTGCAAGTCAGGGAAGCGATCCCTCAGCGCCGCCGCCGCCTCAGCTGCCGCCCGCCACTCAGCCTCGCTGCCGCCCTGCGTGGAGGACGGGGGTTGTGTGGCAAGGGCAGGGTGGGCCTCAGTTCAGGGAAGAGTGCTGTACAGTGCCTGCCGCACTTCCCACAACTGCACCAGACCAACCCGGTGCCTCGCCCTACATATCATAAGCATGTCTGTAGCGCATTGAGTGGCGTTGGCCACAATAACCCCGCCCACCTGCTGGCGCAGGATGCGGCTCTCAGGGACGCACAGGCCCACGTGCCGCGTCAGCTCGCTGGCAAACTGCTCGCTCTGGCAGATGAGGCGGGAGCTCACAAACTTGAGCACCAGGCAGCCCTCCGGTTTGGGCACCGATGCAAGGCGGCGCAGCGGCGGCGGAGAGGGCGGGCCATCCCCTGCGCCCGCGCCGCCGGCCCCCAGGCCGGGCAGCGGCGCGAAAGAGAAGCTGCCGCCCGAGTGCTGCAGCACGTAGGCAGCCGTGCTGCCGCCATCGTCAGACAGCTCCTGGCTGGCGGAGGGCAGCAGGTCCAGAGAGCTGCGGCTGCTGGCGGTGCTGCTGCTGCTGGGAATGCGGGGCAGGCCGGCGGCTTGGCCGCCGGAGATCGGCGCCGATGGGTGCTGCGCGGCGGCTGAAGGCTGCGCGGCGCCTGCATTAGCGGTACTACCGCCGGCGCCGCTGCCGGCGCTGCTCCGGATGGGCGAGGTAGGCGGGGCTCGCTGTGCTGCGCCCCGTCGCATCCACCCCGCTGCCTCCTTCTCGGGCGAGTTGCGCAGCGAGCAGGGCGGCGTGGGTGCGCTGCTCTCAGGCGCAAACAGGCAGAAGATGACTCGACCGCCTGCGCACAGGTGAGAGGGAAAGAGCAGGCGGGTGCATTGATGCATGCCGAGACCACACATGTATAGCAGGCAGTAACAGCCACATGCATCCACGTGCAGCGCCGCAGCAACTATCCAGTGAGCAGCAACGGCCGACCCACAACTAAAAGCTCAGAGCACCCACCTGAGTTGATGTCCAGCCGCTCGCCGCCGGCGCTGGCGCTGCGTGGCGAGCCAATCTGCGACGTAATGCTGCTCTGGTGCTGCAGACCGCCGGCTGCGGGCTGCAAGACATCCTGTGCCGCCGCCGCCGCCGATGCTGCCGCCGCCCGTGGCGAGGCCACAAAGGCGGTTGGGTCGGGCGCTTCGTCAAAAGACAGCAGCTCGCTAGAGATGGCGGCCACCAGCTTGGACCAGTCGACCTGGCCGGGGCCTGCACCCACATGATGGGTTGGTGGGCGTAGCTCGCCGGTGACATCAGCGCTCGCAGGCAGCAGCTGTGCTTGCGGCGCAGCTGCCCCGTGCTCTCCCTTCCGAGCGGTGTTGCGGAGCACCGGTGCTCCATCCCTTGTCTGCTGCCCATAAGCTGCTTCTAACTGCACCCACCTGTTGGCAGCGGCACCGCGGCCCGCAGGCGATCCCGGGTGCTGTCCGTCAGCTCGTATGAGCGGGCCTTGGGCAATGCCGGCGTGCGGCTGCTGCCGGCACTGCCGGCCCGCGTCTGCGCGCCGTGCAGGCCTGCCAGCGCCAGCTTGGGCGCCGCCTCATGCAGCAGCGCCGCCAGCTCTGCTGCCTCATCCTGGTGGTCGCCCAGCCAGCTGCTGTAGCTGCCGCGGGGCGTCACAAACTGCGGTGGGGCACGAGGCGGCGGCAGGCGGCGGCGGCGGCATTTCAGGCCGGTGCTTTGCAGCGACTGTGTGGAGGGCTCGATCGTTCACAAATGAGGCGCAGAGCAATACCATGCAGGCGGGAAAGGCAAGGGACGAGGCGGCGCGCAAAGCGAGACGGCCCAACGCGGGAGGAAGCCGCACGCACGTCCAAGTTTAAGGTCAGGCTTTCCAGACGCAGCGAAACAGTGTCCAGCAGCCTCTGCTCTGAATCGTGCACCGCCATGGCGGCGCGCTCTCTAACAACGCCTGCGAGGGCCGGTGGCGCCGGCCGAGTGCCTGCTGAACGAGTGGCGATCCCAGTGGGTCGCACTGATCGCCATGGCGCCCAGCCAGCATGCCAGCATGCCACAGCAGCAGCAGCGGGTCTCCCGCCCGACGGCACCGCCGGCCACCGCATGATGCGTGTTGGGGCAGTTCCCACTAAATGCTCTGGTGCTAACATGGCAATGTGAGGATGGGATGTGAATATAGTGTAGACGTGAACTGCAGCATGCGCCATGCCAGCTGCACAAGGGTCACTCTATACACCCAGCAGGCATTAGCCATGCAATGCCGCTACGCACGCAGCAGGCGGCGAGCGCCAGGGCCGCCAGGGCCGCCAGGGCCAGCGCCGGCAGCCGCGGCGGCCACCGGTGGCGGCAGTTCACAGACACCATCAGCGTTGGGCCTGCCGCCGTTGGTGGCGGATGGGCACAGACTGATGATGGCCACCTCGCCGCTCTGCACCCAGGATGGGTCGGTCTCGAATGGCGGCGAGATGAGCTCCGCTCCCAGAGGCGCCCAGCGGCCGCCCAGCCCAGTATACCTGCATGGTGGGGTTGGGGAAGGCAGGGAGGCAGCAGGGTTCAGCATTGCAAGGTGCACCACGGATCGCCACTCAGCTGCATTGGCAGCTTTCAGCTGCAAAGCTGCAACCTATGCCTCAAGGTGATGCATATGGCAGGCCACCAACTCGCGTTAGGCCATCGCCGCTGAAGGGCGAGTAGAAGCCGCCGGCGCAGAACTGCATCAGGAAAGCGCGGAACAGCAGGGCCTGGCGCCGAGGGTTGCCTGCTGCCTGCGCCACCAGCTTCGCCAGACCACCACCAGCATCGCTATTGTTGCCACAATTGAAGGCAGGAAACAGGGCCTTTGCGTCGGCCTGCGAGAGATGTCGGAAAATGGTGGCGGAAGCGGGTGTGCAGGTTTTCGAGGGGTTCTGTGTGCCTCAGGCACAGCTACAGTGCCCTCGCCCTATGCCATGGCTGCTTGCAGATGCAAGTAACACAGCACAGCGCTGGCTGCGCCTCACCAGAGCCTGCTGCCAGTCCGCGGCACACAGCTTGCTGTTCTCATCAACAGAGTCCGGCTGGGTGGGCAGGGCGCCGGCAGGGGCGGGTGGGCACGCGCCGTCCGTCTCCGGCCCCCCAACCACAACAGGCACCGTCTGCAGGCAGCGGGAGGGGGTGGCAGCAGCACCCGCTATCATTGCCTGCTCACCTGCTGCCTGTAGCGCACAGCCACCATGCTTGCATCCATGCACAGCCTCGTCCATATCCCTTCACTCCCCCGGTCTTGCCCGGTTTTTGGAGGGGAAATCTGCCGGCACGTACGCGCACACGCCTGGGCAGCCCGTCAGCTCTGGGAAGCTGCTGTTCTGCAGCAACTCCAGCGCTTCGTCCGGCAGCTGCAGGCCAGCCTCTGCAAACATGGCCTCAAAGTAGAGCCGCACCGCCGCCCAGGCGGGCGGGAAGGGCGGCAGCCCGGTGGCGAAATCCACGGGAGGCTCGCGAGCAGCCAGGGCCTGAGAGGCGTTGGCCACAAGGGCACGGGTCGTCACACGCAGCTGGTACACCTGCACAGGAGTGTGGGGGCGGCCGGGCGTTGCGGATGAGATGGCAGTAAACGGCACACACTGCGGGACATGCCATCTGCAGGAAGTGAGCAGCTGCCCACAGGCACGGGATGCAGATGCAATCCTTTGTGCACGCCCTGTTTGTGCGCCTCACCTTGCCGACGTCCATGTACTGCTCGGCATAGCCGACTTGTTGCAGGAAGGCGAGGCCGCTGGACAGGGAGTCGAGGCCGGAGGCGTTGGTGGGCGTTGAGAAGCCCAGAGCCTGTGGGCAGCAGGGGTGCACGGTGGGACAAGCCAGAGGTTGTGGCGGTCCGCGTGGTGAGCCATGCATACTGCTACAAGAAGGTGGCTTTGGCAGAGCTGCGGCCTAGTCCTGCTCAGCACACCGTGCTCCGTGCGCTATGCAGTAGCTGCGGCACATGCGGCAGCCCAGCCCAGCAGTGGCGAGATCTGAATGATAAACAATCACCTCTGGGTAACCTATACTGAGATACTTCGCCAGGGCGTCAGATGCGGACCAGAAGTAGGCCAGCTTTTGCTCGGTGTCCTCTCGGAGGCCCGATGCATTCCGAGCCGAAATGACACGGCCGACCAGCTGCGGGCTGACACACCGCTTCTGCCGCCGCTCAAACGCCTCCTTGAACTCCAGCGGTGTGGTCACGCAGTCGTTTGCTTCGGTCACCAGCACCCTGCAGGGACGGGGCAAGAGAAATGGCTCGGCAGCGGCAGCGGCGGCGGCGGTGGCGGCGGTGGCGTCGAGAGTGGCCCGTCCATGCCCCTGCTCTAAAGGGTTCCCGCCACCACTCACTCTGCGAGGTCTGCGAGGTTGTTTGCTCCGCCTCCCGCCGCTGCAGCAGGCGGTATTTGGGCGAGCAGCAGCGTGGCCGCGCACAGAAGCGCGAACAGCAGGTGGCACCGCATTGCGCTTTGATTGCTAGCACGCGGCGAGGGAATTGTAGCACCGGAGCAGTGCATCGCGCTCATCTGGGGGTGTGGCAGGCCCACCGCCCGCATGAGCGGGGGTGGCACACAACACTGGTCCCTGTTGCTTGCCACAGGCCGCGCCTCCATGATGCCGCCAGCTTGCTGTGCACTTTCCCGCCGCTGCATCCCTGCTCCTGCCTCTGTGGCGCATGCATGTGCAGAGCCAACAGACGGCCGGGGGCTTGCCATATGCCTGTTGAGCCCTCGAGAAGGGCGCCCTTCGCTCGCCTCGAGTCCAAGTCAATTTTCGGCAACTGCTCTGGTTGCATGAATGTGTTAACTACAAACGTCAATTGTGATATAAAGGTGGTGGCAGAACAACAGCCAGGAGTCTGCATCATCATGGCAAAGGCGGCCGCCGCAGCGGCGAGCAAGTGCTGGCACCAGTGCTGGTCGGTCGAGGGACCAGGGGCACCTCTGAGTGGTCAGGCCAGTTGTGAGGTGTACTATCATGGTCACGCTGGCATGCTGTATGAGCACGCCAGGCGATGGGCTGCCCTGCGCCGGACCCAAACACCGCACGAGCGCCTTTGCGGCACAAAGTCGGCGCAGCGGCGGCGGGGCGCCGAGTCAGCCGGCGGATGCTGAAGGCTGAAGACGAGACTTTGTCTTCTGCTCGATCACCTTTCTGACACTCTCCGATCGCCCGACGACGCCTCTCGCCGCCGCGACACCCTCGCACCTCCTGCGCGCCCACTTGCGCACGCTGTCGTTTCGTGCCAGAAACTTGGAGTAGCCTGGCGGTGAAGGTGCGCAGGTGCCTGGAGCTGCAGGGAGCCAGTGGGCGCCGGGCGCGCCCGGGGCGCGCTCGTCGCGCGCGCGGCGCAGCTCCCCGCCCTTCCCACACATTCGATTGGTGGCAGGAATGCTGCAGCAGCGGTGACGAGCCGTGCCGCTCAACTTGGCTCACCGCCACCGCCGCCACCACCGTTGCCTGCAGGGCAACCGCTTGCAGGAGAGCGGCGTGCCAGCCCGCTGCCTCGGATGGGCAACAGCTCCAGCAAGCGCCTGCGACGGGCCGCGGAGCGGAATGACGTAGAAGGGTTGCTGCAGGTGAGCCTGCTGAACTGAGAGAGTTCTGTGTACTGCCGCTTGTCCTCCACTTCCAGCCCCTGACCCAGCCGCACCCCCCCTGCCTGGTCTGCAGGTCGCCTCCGCCCACCCATCCGCCGTGCTGCGTCCCTCGCTTTGGAAGCAGCGCACCGCCGCGCACCTGGCTGCTCGCGCTGGCTCGGCGGCGGCGCTGGCGGTTGTGCTGGATGTGGCAGGCCATGCCGCCGGCGGGCTGCCGACTCACTTCCTGAATGCACCAGACCACGCCGGCGACACGGCGCTGGCGCTTGCAGCCAAGCACGGGTGGGTTGCGCATGCGGTCGAAATGCTGTAGAGTTGCCGGCACGGCGCAGTGGCAGCCGTCTACCCAACAAGCATCTTTTTGGTGCCCGCACTGGCACACCATGTTACCCGAAGCGCCGTTTGTTGCTTCCTTCTTGCAGCCACGCCGACTGCGTGCGGGAGCTGCTGGAAGCAGGCGCCTCCCCGCTGCCAGCCAACATGCAAGGTGCAACTGCGCTGCACTACGCTGCGGCGCGCGGCCAGGCCGCCTGCATCCGCCTGCTGCTGTCGGCGCCCGTGCGCATGCCAGGTGTGCCGGAGAGCAAGCACTGCCTGAGGTGCTCGCTCAGCTCAGCTGCTGATGGCCGTAGAGTCGGGTGATGTGTCTGAGAGAGGGAGGGCAGGCTGTAACCACCTGTTTGCAAGCAGTCGCGCTGGTAGGTCATTGCCTGCTTCCCTCCTGCTGGTCATGCTTGCAGAGGGAGGCCGCTGCCGAGCCGCGGATGCCCTGGTGCCGGATGTCATTGACGTTGAGCGGTGAGCAGGGCAGAAGTTGTCATTATGATGAAGCAGGTTGCTGCTGATCTTGCCTTGGCGGCCGTCAGCGGAGCGGCCACTGGTACTCTGGAGCCTGCTCGACCAAGGTTTCTGCATGCGGTCATTCGTTGAGCACAACGCAGCAACATGCCTGCCTGCTCACACGCCACCCGTCTTGCTGCTCTCCCCTGTGCAGGTACATCGACACGCGCACCCACGCGGGGCTGTGCGCCCTGCACTTTGCAGTGCTATGCGGCAGCCAGGCGGCGGTCGCAGAGCTGGTCAGCCAGGGCGCACAGCTGGACACGCCCCTGCTGTCGCTGGGCTTCCGCGCCCCTGCCCTCATGCCCGCCTGCCTGGCGGCTGGATCAACTGCGCTGCACATGGCGGCGGCCACAGGTGGGGGCACTCGTACTGCTTCGACAATGGATATGCGTGGCAGCGGCGCTTCTTTGGTGCTCATTGGTATGTGGGCTGAGTTGTTGAGAGGAGTGGAGTGCGCCCCTCTGACCTGCACCTGCCCACCTGCCCTCGCCCCACGTCCAACCCTGGTGGCCGCAGGCCGGGCCCAGCTGTGCATCCTGCTGCTGCATGCGCAGCGCACGCGGCACCCCGGGCTGGAGCTGCGCAGGTGCGTATCCGGTTCTGTGTTGGCTGTTGGTGCACCAAACTTGGGTTCGCACTTGCCCATGGGTTTTGGCTGGAAAATGGCTTGCGAGGCAGCCGCATGCACCTGGCCTGGCTGCACACGAATCAGTTGCTGAGCATCCATCGCACTCGCCCACCAACAGTCCCCTGCTCCTCTTCCCACCCACTTCCGCCCACAGGATGCGCAATGCCCGTGGCATGACGCCCTTGAATGTGGCGCTGCTGTGCCAGCACCGCAACCTCGCCTCACTGCTCACAGCTGGCTCGACAATCCCCCCGCCGCTGCCGCCGCTGCGCCGCTCCGCAACCGGGCAGCAGGCGCTGCCGCCGCTGCCGCCGCTGCTGCGCCAGCAACTGCTGTCGCTGGTGCACCGAGCAGCGCTGCTGGGCGAGCTGCGGCAGCTGGGGCTGGGCAGCGGCGCAGAGGGGCAGCCGCCGCCGGGCCTGGCGCCAACTGCAGTTGCCAGGCTGGAGACGTTGCTGCGCTCGGATCGTGCCACAGCACAGCAGGTCCTGGCAGTTGTGGACGAGCTGCTAGATGAGGCGACCGCAACGGGCACAGCAGGCGCAGCAGGCGCAGCGGGCGAAGCGGCGTCCAGCGCCAGCGGCGCCGCGCCTGCAAGCGGGCAGCGCAGCCGGCGGCGGGCGCGGCGGCGGCAGGAGGAGCGGGAGGCTGCGGCTCAGCAGCTAGCGGCGGCGCAGGCGGGAGTGGATTGGACGCTTCTTGAGCGCAACAGGGCCTCACTGTGGCATGCCGAGCACGGCCCCTCTGCTTTCCAGCGCCGCCTGCAGCGGCGGAGAGACGCTCAACGTGCCGCCGCTCAGGCGCCGGCCGCGGTGCCTGCACAGACGCGTGCGGCGGAGGCTGCGGCGCTGGCGGCCGCTGCAGCAGCAGAGCTGCCTGGCGCAGGTGGTGCTGAGCGTGAGGATGGCCCGGCGCCAGGCAGCAGCGAGCATGCGCTGCTGCTGGCTGGCGCGCTGCTGCAGCAGGCGGAAGAGGAGCCGCTAGCTCAGCAGGCGCAGCAGGCGGCGCAGCAGAGCCTGCAGCACGGCCCCAGCACCGCCAGCGGCAGCCAGGGCCCCAGCAGCCCCAGCAACGCCTCGGCAACAGCAGGCACTGCCGAGCACCCAGACGATGAAGCACTTGCAGCGGCCACTGCAGCTGAGGTGGCGGCGGCAGCCGAGGCAGCAGGCTGCGGCGCCGGCTCAGCTGCCGGCAGCCAGGCTGAGGGCGCGCTGTGCCCGATCTGCCTGGACCTCCCGGCAGACATTTGCATAGCACCCTGCAGCCACAGAGCCTGCCTGGCCTGCTGCGGCAAGCTGGTGTCGTACTGCGCCAGCTCGTCCTTTGGCTTGCCGCTGGCGCCGCCGCTGTGCCCGCTGTGCCGCGGCAGCATCGAAACGTTCCGAAAGACTGCCTGAGCGCCGCTCAGCTTCTGCTTTGTCAGGCTCTGGTAGCTGCCACGCTGGACTCCAAGCTGCATGCGCCCCTGTACATTAATTTGTCATGTCAAATGCCTCCTGCTGGCACCAAATGCATCCTCTCCATGTGTCGAATGTTCCTGCTTTCGCTCTAGTCCGCATTCTATCTGTTCTGCTCATTTGCACATGTCCAAGCAAGTAACAACAGTTCTTCAAACTGTGCAATCGATGTAACATGTGAAACGCTATGAACAGGCAGCTACAGCACACGTGTACAATTGTCTGGCCGGAACATGCAGATGCCCGCAAGGCATTGCTGCTGGTCATGACTGGGTTTCCACATGGCTGACATCGACGCTCAGCTCCGGTCTGAGCCGGGCAAGCTCCATCAGGCTCTGCAGCCGCCCTTTTGTGTAGCTCTGCACAGTTTATATGGCGGGCAAGGGCACTGGGTCACCATCGGTCTGCGCACTTAACAAAAGCAGTCACAGCATTCCACCAATGCCCTGCTAGCTAAATGTCATCAATAGGCTTGTTCGAAACGCACCATGTCGAATTCTTTCAGCGCGGGCAGGTGCGCCACCAGGAGGTCGTCATCGCTGTCTATGAAATAATCAAACGACTCGTCTGCACGCACGCTTAGCCAGGTCAGCTGAGTGGCGGTGGACAGTGCCCAAGGCAGCACAGCGAAGCTGTTGGTACTGAGGTCCAGGCTTCGAAGCCCTGTGGCGCAGTGTGGGATTGGCAACGGCGGAGGCCATGTCTCCAAGCAGCTGGGTGCTGGGAAAAGTTGAGCAGGCAGCATGGCCTTAGCAGGTGGCGTTTGGTCTGCCGACGTCTCATTCCCACCTGCCCACACTGGTCCTTCGGGAAGATCCTCCAAGGCATTGCCAGCAAGGAACAGGAAGGACAGCCCAGAGAATGCTCGTAGGCTGTCTGGGAATGGGTCGTCCGGCTGCAGGCAGCCCTGCACCGTAAGTCGCCGCAGCTGCGGCGTGCGCAACAGCAGCGCCGCCAAGCCCGCATCCAGGCTGCCACCTGGGCCTGTACAGCCGTTCAGCACAAGCTCCGTGACGCTGCGCAGGGTTGAGCAGCCCTCAAACGCTGGCAGGTCCAGCTGGCAGCCGAGCAGGCTCAGAGCGTCCAGGCTTTGGTGGCGGGGCAGCAAGGCCGCCAGCAGCGGCTGGGATGCTTCGCTGGCCTTCAAGCCCCAGACCGAGAGCTCGCTCCTCTCATCCGAGCATCCCGTGCAAGCTGTGATGCCCACCAAAATGTGCGGGCACTGGCGCGCTATGGCCGGTGTGGTGAACGTGCAGTGCTGGCATGTGTAGCTGGCCACCTGCATGGACATTATCAGGCTGCACCTGACAGCCCGCTGCGGGCCGGGCTGCGGGCCGCGGGCCAGATGAAGGAGGCTGCAGGCCACACTGTCACCTCATGTGGCTGCACGACTATAGCGTTGCGACACATGTACGGCTCTGGTGCAAATGGCAGCAGCAGCAACTCACTTGCACTGCACGGGCCGCAGTCAACTTGTAGGCTTCCAGGCAAGGGAAGGCGGAAGGCACCGGAAGAGCCAGCGGCGGAGCCAGAGGCTGCACCGCAGGCTTCTCTTCTGATATGCCCAAAATGCGCAGCTGCTGCAGCTGCGACAATGCCTCCAGCGGCGGCAGTGCCTCTGCAAATAGCTTCAGCCAGGTCAGCTGGCGCAGGCACAGCAGGCTGTCGCTCAGCTGAGCCGGCGCTACGCCCGTCCACATCAGCAGCTCCCGTAGCTGGGTCATGGCGGCAATACCAGCCGTTTCGTCCTGCTGCAGCTCGTGGATGTCCCAAACAAGTGTGGTCAGCTGGGTCATAGCGCCCAGCCAGCCAGCCAGGCCTGCTGGTAGCCTGATACCTTGGGGCAGGCCGAACCTGAGGTCAGCAATGCCAGTGGGGGGAATGCTGCGCAGCATGCCGCCAAGCTGCTCCAAGCAGACAGGGTGGGCACTGTCGCTATCAAGGCCGAGTGCACCGAACTCGAGCCGGGCGCACAGCCGCCCCACGCGCTCGATCCGCTGGCAGTTTCTGAGCAGCCAGCGCTCCACTTTGCCTGCCTCGTCACTGGCAGGCGGTAGGCAAATCAGCATGTAAGAATGCGCAGCGCACGACAGGTAGACGCGCTGCCACTGCTTGCAGACCAGCATCAGCGAGGCGGACGGCTTCCTGCAGGGAAGCAAACCAGCGAGGTGCATGCCATTCTGGGTTGCGGCTAATGGCAACGCCATAGCACCACCAGGCTGAAGTTCAGAGCTGTTTCACGCAGGCGCGGCATTCGCGGCATCCGCGGCAGTGTGCAGTGCAATCTTGGCGAAAAGCGTGCCGCTGGTCCAAGATTCCATGGCACCAGCATACACCAAGCACGCACCACCAGAGTAACTCTGGCCTGGCCGCAAGCTCCAAGATGCGGCCCAGCAGTTCGTCCGGCAGCTGGTTGATATTGCTGCCACGCGAGCGGGCGAGCGACTGCGCCGCAGCGGCAGCGGCAGCGGTGGCGACGACAGCGGCGGCGGCGGGAGGCGCCTCTGCCTCGGCGGCCTCCTGCTGGCCGTGAGCGCCGTCTGCACCCGACATGGCTGCTGCTGAGCGGCAGGCAGGGCGGTGGAGGCGCTGGAGGGTAGGGTTCCTGTGTAGGGCGCGATCTACTTGCTCAGCCACGGAATAGTCTGATGGCAAACACGTGAAGAGAGGCAGACTGCACGCTGGAGGCGACGGCATGGGATGTGGCTGGGCCTGCTTCAATCCAGCCTCGGCAGGCGCCGCCTGCGTGCCTCCTCGCCTTCCTCCCCACCCTTCATCTGCTCTCCTTCCCACCTCAGGAGCAGCGCAGCACACTCATTACAGCGCGGCTCAAAGGGTCACGCTGTCAAGCAGGGGAGAACATTGAACGGCCAGGCAGCCAGCCGCTGGTCCATCTGCCATCATTGCGCATGCTGCTAACTGACCGGCACAAGCTAGAAAGCATCCTCAAGCCTTGATGCTTTGGCGTGGATGAAATGGACGTTTGTGTACAGCTCGAGCCTCTTGCGAGCCAGAGCCATAAGGCATTCAACCTGGCCTCTTGTGTTGCTCTGCAGCAATTGTTGGGTGCGGCAGAATCAGGTGTAAAGCGGCGGCACGCACATTTTGCATGCACGGTGCTGGCGGCTGACAGGCATTGCGACTCCCTGAAGTAGCGTGTGCAGCGTTGGAGCAGCATGCATAGCTTGGAAGTAAGAGATGCTAGGGCATACGCATATGCACCCACCATGTCAAAAGTGAGCAGAGCAGGCAAATGGGGCAGCGCCAAGATGTCCACATCCTGCCAGTCGAGCTCAAATGCCTGGTCGCGCTGAATGGTCAAGCAGGTCAGCTGGCTGGCGCTGGTCAGTGCCGGAGGCAGGTGTGCAAAGCGGTTGCCATTGATGGACAGCCGTTTCAACCCTGCAGATATGGGTGGCGGACAGATGATCAGCCAGCCGCTGAAGGCATGCAGCAGGGCGTGCAGCCATAAGCCGCTTGGCGGCTGGCAACCAGCCAGCATGCAAGGCTTGCTTGCCGAGCGTACTTGACAAACACTCCTCAAGTGAACCACATCGGTGGAGGGGGGATTCGAACACAGGTCTGTGAAAAGACCAGCTACCGAGACCGGTTTCGCCCTTGCTGAAGGGGCTCATCAGTCGGCAATGTGTTCGAGGGGTTTGCGCTTTGGTTAAGGCAGGCAAGCGCCTTTTTGCTGGGGCCAACGGCCCATGGGTCGGGGCTCCGTAGAGCGCACCCAACCAGCCAGCATGCACCGGCTTACCTGCCCAGCAGGGCCCCTCGGGCAGGCCTGACAGGTCGTTATTGTCCAAGACGAGCGATGTTGGGCCGGACAGGGTGCGCAGCGACTCAGGAAAAGGCTCCATAGCCATCTGCCGCGCACATGCCACGACTTCCAGGGTCTGCAGCTGTGGCACCTGCTGCAGCAGAGCTGCCAGGGCAGCGTCGAAGCCGCCTGGCGGGCTGGTGCAATGGACGAGGCTGAGCTGGGTCAGGGCGGCCAGCGAGGAGCAGCCGTGCATCCCGGCTGGTGGCAGCTGACAAGCGGAGAGATGCAGCTTCAGGAGCGCCAGGGTTTGGCGAGGAGGTTTCAACGCTGACAGCACGGTTGGCAGCGGCTGCCTGCCTTGGAGCTCGCCCAGGCTCATCCGGATGGGTGTGGGGCGGCCTGGCGCAACGCCTTGTATGAATTCAGCCAGCCCCGGCCCTATGTCAGTGTCACGATCTGTCACTTTGCAGTGGCGCATCAGCTCGCCGCCAACCTGGAGTGCAGATGGCAGGGTTAACAACAATCAGTGTGTTGTTTCACCTAAGGCAGGGCCAGCAGCAACAGGCAAAAGCTGCATGTGCCAGGCACTCCAAAAAAAAAAAAACAGTGTTGCTTGCAAGCTGCCGAACCAACAGCAGGCCGGGTTGGGCATCAGCAACACGTCCTTGCGCACTGGTCGGCAATGCAGTTGAATGTCCAACACCTGCACAGCCTCCACTGAAGCATTATCGCACCTCCAGTAATGTTGGTCTGGAAGTGGAGAACAATTCGAATTGCAGCGACGGGAAGGCTGCGGGTGGCGGCACAATGAGCGGCTGCGCCTCCTCGGCAAAGAATGGGTCGGCAGTCGCCATCAAGGTGACTTTCAGCATTTGCAGCCGGTCTAGCCGTGTCAGAGGTGCCAGCGAGGGCAGCCCATCTGCCAGCAGTGCAAGCTTGACGAGCTGCCGCAGGCGCAGCAGGCTGTCGAGCAGGCCTGGCGGAGCTGAGCCGGGGTAGCTGCCAATCCACAGGCGCTGAAGCTGGGTCAGGCCGCCAATCGCGGCTGCCACCTCCGGCTGAATCGTCCTGCTAGCCAGGCCCAAGGCGGCCAGCCTGCTCATGCCGCCCAGCCAGCCGGGCACCCTGTCTGGCATGCTAGACCACAGGCCAGCCCTGAGGGAGGTCAAGTGGGCGGGCTGCACGCCGCCCAGCACGTCGGGTAGCTGCGCCAGGCATGCGGGGTGGCTCTCACCCCGATGACCTGGGAATTGAATGGACAGTGTGCAGCAGAGCCGCCCCACACGCTGCAGCCGCTGGCCGGTGCTGACCAGCCAGCTGTCACCCTGCTCATCCGAGCTGTGCATGATTGGCAGGCTGAGGACCAGCTTGGAGTGCAGCGCAGCGCAAGACAGGTAGACGCGCTGCCATTGCTTGCACACCAGCATCAGCGTGCCAGGCGCATTCCTGCAAAGAGCGGAAAGTGGAGGACGCGTGCACGTACGTGCACTGATGATCTGAGGAAGTCTCAATGGCAGTGTCGCCTTTTGGAAGCGCGAGTGTGGCAGGCTGTGCAGCGCCGCCGCGGGCAGTTCCGAGACAGTGCATGAGGCGGAAAGCCATGCTAAAATGCCGAGCTCACCGCCAGTGCTGCTTGACCGCAAGCTGCATGATGCGTCCCAGCAGCTCGTCTGGCAGCTGGATGATATTGGCGGCGGGCAGCTGATCAGGCGCAGGTGCTCCGCCTGCCGGGCCGCCGCCGCCGCCGCCCATCGCTGCGACGCCGCTGGGGCCTGCCTGGGCCGCCTCGGCCGCCTCGTGCGGGTCATGAGTGCTGCCTGCCCCCGACATGGCTGCTGCTGGGCGGCAGGGAGGGCCAGGGAAGGCGCTGGAGCGCAGGGCTCGGGTACTCAGCGTCGCTCCTTTCGTTTCCCAGCCACCGGCGTGCTGAAGTGGCAAGAACACGACACAAGAAGGCATACTGCACGCTGGCAGCTGCAGACATTGGCATGGGCATGGATGGCCGGCCTGCTTCACGCCAGCGGCGGCAGCTGCCGCGTGTGCCTCCTCGCCTTCCGTTCTTCTGCCGTGGCTCTCTGCACCATCTGCACGCCTTTTACTTTGCTCACGACATAAACATAATGATAAGAGGCAGCAAAGAGCATGCACAAACTGCGTGGATATGCAAGGAAGAAAGGAAGGAACGTAGACAGGTGGCCGCTCTGCGCTGCAGGGCGGACGATGCGAATCACACTGTCAACCTCTTGACTACAAGCCTTGGATGCAGCACGATTAGCAAACAGGGTATTTGGGCACAATCCGCGGACCAACTTGCCCGTGCCCAATGCACAGCCTTTAAGGCTGTGTTCTGCTCATTCATGATCCCAATCCCGGCCGCCAAGAACGGTGAGATCCGGTCTCAGCCGAGCAAGTTTCTCGAGGCCGCCGCCGCCGCCCTGCCACATAGCACTGCGCAGGTTTGGCCAAGCGGAGCGCTGCATCAGAGTTTGGCCACAGAGCCAGAGACAGATTTCCGCAGATCAGTGAATGCGTGTGCGCACTGCCGTAAGCCAGGCCACCCCAACACTCAGCCGTGCCAGGGCAGCAACAGCTGGGTATGACTGCGGTGTCTGGGCTGCCTGCTGCTCTAAACACACCAAGTCAAGCTCTCTGAGGGCGTGCAGGTGTGCCAGCAGTAGGTCGTCATCGCTCTCCAGGTTGACGACAAAGTTGCGGTCCCCTTGCAGGCTCAGGCGTGTCAGCTGCGTTGCCGTGGACAGGGCCAGCGGCAGGCGATCAAAGCGGTTGAATCCCAGGTCCAGGCTTCGCAGCCCTGCAGTACAACAGGAAGGCACCGTGGGCCGGACGAAGGGGGCAGCCTGCAGTGCAATCTTTCGTGGGCAAGGCAAAATCGGCTGCAGCTGCAAGGAAGAGCAAATAGCAATAACAGTCGGCGGCCATGCATTGCAGCTGAGGCAATGCCTGCAGTTGCACAGAAGCGCCCAACCCCAATCATTCAGGATCGCCCGTTGCAGAATAGCGCAACTGCTTACCTTCCCAGCAGGGCCCTTGCGGCAGGTCTGACAGGTTGTTGCTGCTCAAGTCGAGCAACGTTAACGTTGGGCCGGCCAGGATGCGCAAGCTGTCGGGGAATGGGTCTCCATGTTGCAAGCATCGCTCCACGTGCAGCCTCTGCGGCTGAGGCATCTGTGGCAGCAGAGCCGCCAGGGTGGCGTCAAAGCTGCCCGCCGGGCTGCTGCACCCCTGCAGGCTGAGCTTGGTCAGGCTAGCCAGCGAGGAGCAGCCATGCATCCCGGCTGGCGGCAGCTGGCACTCGGACAGGTGCAGATCTTGGAGCGGCAGGGTTTGACCAGGCAGCGTCATCGCCGACAGTACTGCTTGGAGCGGCTGCCTGCCATGGAGCCCGTCAAGCTTCATCTGCAGCGGTGCGAGGTCGCTTGTCGCCACGCCTCGCAGAATATCAGCGATGGCAGAGTGCCCCAGGGTTTCATCATCCGTCAGCCTGGCGAGGCTCAGCAGCTCGCCACCAACCTGTGGTGCGGATCGGCACAGGGATTCATCAGCCATTCATTGAACATCAGTAAGGCTTTCCGCAGGTTTCCCACAACCCCCATGTATCATATATGATGCCGCATGCGTGTTTGCCATCACCGTACATGCATGCAGCACCCAGGAGCAGAGCCCACTCGCCTCCATCAGGGCGGGGTGGGAGAGCATGTGGAACAGCTTGAGCGCCGGGAAGGCGGCAGGTGGCGGCACGACGAGCGGCTGCGCGCGCCGCCTGGCAGCCGGCTGGCAGCTAATCCTCAGCATCTCAAGCCGGTCCAGCTGCGCCAGAGGCACCCGCGGGGGAAGCTTTGGCGCCATCAGCCCGAGCGCAACCAGCTGCCTCAGGCACAGCAGGCTGTCGAGCAGGCCTGGCGGCGCGGCAGTCGTGAATGTGCTGACCCACAGGCGCTGCAGCTGGGTTAGGGCGCCAATGGCTGCCGCCACCTCCTGCGGCATCCCACTGCTGCGCAGCCCCAGCGCAGCCAGCCGGCTCATGCCGCCCAGCCAGCCGGGTACCCAGTCAGGCAGGCTATCTGCCAAACTGAAGCTGAGGGAGGTCAGGTGGGCGGGCTGCACGCCGCTGAGCACGCTAGGCAGCTGCGCCAGGCACGCTGTGGGGGTGCCCTGCCAAGTGGAGCAGATGGACAGGGAGGAGCAGAGCCGCCCCACGCGCTGCAAATGCTGGCCAGTGCTGACCAGCCAGCTGTCGATTGTCTCGGCTGAGCTGTCCACAGCAGTCAAGATGAGGACTAGCTTGGAGTGCAGCGCAGGGCAGGCCAGGTAGGCGCGCTGCCACTGCTTGCACACCAGCATCAGCACGCCAGGTGCAACGCTGCGCAGCGGGGAGCAGAGAGACAGCAGGGTTGCTTCGCTGGCCAAAGCAGGGTGCGCGAACGGCAGCACAGCTTCAAATCGCGGCTGCATCGCCACTTGCACAAGCAGCCTCATGCTCTTGGGAAAAAGTGCCACAGTGAAGACTCACCCCAAGGCAGCTTCAACCGCCAACTCCAAGATGCGTCCCAGCAGCCCATCTGGCAGGTCGTTGATACTACTGGGTGCAGGCAGCTGAGCAGGCACGGGCGCGGAGCTCGCAGCCGCGGCGCCGCCGCCGCCCGTAGCTGCGGCGCTGGGGAAGCCAGCCTGGGTCGCCTCGGCTGCCTCCTGACGGGCCTGCAGGCTGCCTGCACTCGACATGGCGGCTGCTGAGGGCGGTGTCGCCCTGGCGGCTTGGGGTCAGGAGGGTCGACTCACTGCAGGCGCTGCCCAGGCCTCGCGGCAGGCTAGAACGTGCCAGGGACCGTGTGAGAGGCACAGCAAGCAGAGCCAACGCATACAGCACACGCCTTCACTCATGGCCGCATGGCGCCGCTTCACCCTACATCAGCGCCACGAGGGCGACGGCTGCCTCTCAAACTTCCCAGGCCAACAGCGGCAGCGCTGACCACTTTGCTTGCTTGCAGACTGACCGGTGGCAAGTCATTAAAGCAAGACAAGGGACTGAAAAACTCAATGGGTGCGTTTACGGGAAGCAAACCCCGGCCAATAAACGAAGCAAGGGAGGATCTTGGATCAGTGTGCGTTCAAGCATGATACATTATACTCGGCTGCTCATTCGCCTACGCGGCTCACCACAGTGTCTGGTGAGCTTCAGCTGCAGCTGCACTCCTTCCATGGAAGATGCCCAGTTGGCTGGCAATCCTAAACCGCGTTCAGCTCCGCCTCTGCCTCGCTGCTGCCGGACATACTTCAATGTAGCCGCTGCCATTTGAAACAGGCGCTATGCCTACACAGCGTTCAGCTCCGCCTCTGCTTCGCTGCTGCCGCCCGCCGCCCGTGCGTCCCCGCCCGCCGAGGGGGGCGGATTTGAGCCGGGGGAGGGCAGCTCCTCCGGCCCTGGCTCCGGCACCACTGCAGGAAGAGAGTGGGACACAATTAGGGTTGGGCGCAACAACGCGAGGGTGGGCACAAGAACGCGAGTTCCAACAAGATGGATGCACACTGAGGGCTTGCTGGGGCGCGTGCGTGTGTCGCCACAGCCCAGCACTACACAGCACCCTGCGCTGTTGGTGCCGATTGACCCTGCCAACGAGGGGCAGGCATCGAACTAAATCCACGTGCTCTGCCCTGTGGACATGCGTGTGTAGTGCAGCTCACCGGTTGGGGTGAACAGCTGGATGGCTGGCAGGGTGAAGGGGATGCCGCCCTGCAGGTGGGCGGGAGCCAGGGACGGAGGCGGTAGCCGCAGGTCAGGCTGCGCGCCGCCAGCACACGCAGGAATGCAAGGGCATGGATGCAGCAGCAGTGGCAGACATGTGGGGTGGCAAGGCGGCATGCACCATGCTTCTGGTGGCGCTTCAGCATGCCATCCCAGCAGGCGCAGCACCCCAGCACCTGCGCCACCACGAGGCTCCACACGTAGGGCACAAAGAACTCCTCGGGGCTGGCCTCTGTGGGAGTGGGGATGGGAGCATGACAAAACAGCACTCTCACAGAGGGGCAGGCAGAGTTCGGCGGAGTGCTTCCCGGTCACCGTCATTCATGACCCATGCCGCGTGCACACCCAGTTTGGCTATGCCATACGGAGAGCGCGCCAGCTGCACAAAAAACAAGCTCGTGCTTGCGCCCCAAGACTCCGCAGGCCCTTCCTCACCCTCCTCATAAGTGAAGCGCAGCTCGGGGAAGGGCTTGAGGCGGTCGCGCCGCCAGCCCCGGCTGTGCTGCTTGATCAAATCCAGCACCCTGCAGTGGAAAAATAGACATACAACATGGTGGCAGTTCCACAAGATGGAGCGACAAGGTTGGGGTCAACAGACAGTTCCGGGCTGCTGCCGATTTGCAACGAGCGCGCGGCTGCAGTGTGCAGCGCCCAGCATGTGGCCCTGCCATGCCATGCGACCCCGCAGCAAGCCACCTCAGCCGCTCACCGGTCCACGCTGAGCTGCTGCGTGCCGCCCGCCATGCTGTCCTCCACCTGCAGGGGCAGTGCGCGGGTGGTTTTTTTTGTGGTAAATTCCATCGCAAATCCCCAGCATGCAGCCGACTTCCCTTCTTGGCATGTTATTGGGGCAGCGGTATGGGGAACGGGCCCACGGGCAGTACGCCAGCCCCTGCAGCCGCATCCTACCCTGCACTGTGCACAGCTTTCAATAAATTCCTACCTTGCGGTTGAAGAAGTCGGTCACGCGCTGGATGTTCTCCATCAGCTCGCTGTAGCGCGGGTGGCCCGCAAAGGGCGCAAACACGTCCTGTGTGGGGCAGGAGGGCAACAGAGAAGGAAGGGAATTGATCTGCTATATCATTGCATGGAGTGTGGGTGGCCCGGAAAGGAAATTGATTGCTGGCAGGGGCCTGCCGCCCCTGGCATCCTGATGCGCAGCCTCCTCCAGCAGCGCGAGCCCGCCTGCACTCCTTCCTTGCTCCCGCTGCCGACAGTCCACACGCCGTTCATACCACTCTGGCCAGCCATTCATACCACTCTGGCAGCCGGCCCTTTGGAGCTCACCTGGTGGTACAAGCCCCGGCGGGACCCTAAGGGGCTGGCGAAAAGTAATATAACCAGAGCAGACTAGACTAGACTCACCTGGCGGTGCAGCAGCGTGTAGACCAGCTCCGGATTTTGTGGCAGCGCGCTGGTTAGAATGGCGTTGATGATCTGGGGCAGGATGGAAGGCAGGGAGGAGCATGGTCAGAAGCTGTCGGTCTCGAGCAAGCGGAATTGCAAGCTTGATGCCTGCAGTACGCTGCAATGGAAGTTTGCATGCAGCAGCCAGAAGCCCGCCCTCACCGAACAACCCTCGTTTGGCTTTGGATTGGAGCCAAAGGCAGCTGTCCTCAATGCAAGCGCACCTCCAGCACAATGCGCAGGAAGTCGGCATACAACTGCAGCTCCAGCTCCCGCTGCTCGGCAGTCGGCCCCGCCTGCTGCTGCTGCTGTTGCTGCTGCACGCCTCCCTGCTGCACTGCCGCCGCCCCTGCCGCTTGGGCCCCCAGCTGCTGCTGCTGCGCTGCGTACTGCGCGGCTGCGGCCTGCTGCCCAGTCGCCAGGCCCTGCTGCTGCTGCTGCTGCTGCTGCTGCTGCTGCTGCTGCTGCTGCTGGTGGTCAGTGGGTGCTGTGCTACCTGCCGGCACGGCTGGGGTCCAAGGAGTGAGAGGAGACTCCAGGCTTGCTCCCGCGGCATATGTCGGCGTGGGAGGCAGCAGCGGCACACCACCCTCCGCCTCTGCCTGCGGCCAGGAGGAGGGCAAGTGTACTGCTTGGTGTGTGGTGCCAGCCTTGCTGAGGTGCACCTGTTCAGTTGTGCGTGGACGAACAAATGTCCACGCGCAGGGGTCACTGCTAAAAGTGCCCGACCACACAGTGCGAATGCAACAGACAAACGCGCCTGCAGGCGGCTGTAGCGGCGGGCCAGCAGGTGGAACAGGGACACCAGGCGCTGGGCTGCGTGAGTGGACAGCCCTGCGGTAGGGGAGCAGGAGGGAGGGTGCAGAGGAAGGGTGAAGGAGGCGGCGTGAGCGGCAAGCAAGCCGCCACTGCACTGCCTTCTCAAACATGCTGCCGAACTGCAGGGCGTGCTGTGGCATGGCTGTGGCCAGGCAGCGCCTCACCTGACATGTGCGGGGCCAGGTTGGCCAGCGCTGCCAGCGTGTTGGTGTGCAAGTAGACGTCGCGCAGCTTTGCCAGATTGTAATGGGCGGTCCTGCGAGTGGATTGGCAAAACAGGGCCAGTGAACATTGCGCACACAGGTTCAGTTCATATTGGCTCGGCTGCAAGCTGCACTCGTTAAGTGCATCCCTCCAGGCAGAGCTGGCGGTGCACCGCCAGTGGTCAATGCAAGGGCAACCTCCTCCATGTCCCTGCCCGCAGCCAGCGCACCGCAGCAGGAGCACCACCAGCAGGCTGCCCAGCGTGGTGCGCGTGGAGCGCTCCCGATAGAATGGCACCGACTGCAAAGGACAGGAGGGGAGGTGCAAACATCTAGCCGCTGGCTGTGGTGCTGGCAGCAGCAGTTGACAGCCACAATGCCGGTATCCGCCTCCACACCAAGCACGCCAAATGGCAGACCGCACGCCCAACTGCGAAGCTGGCGGCGAGGCCAGCTGCCACCCGCAGCAGCTGCCCACACACCTGCAGCACGATTTTGTGCACGTTCTGCGCAAAGGCGGTGTCCTGGCTGAGCATGAGTAGGATGATGAGCAGCATGTACATCTGCAGGGGAAGAATCACAGGGGATATCCATAAAGTTGGTGAAAAGTCAGTTGTCATGGCCCCATGCATGAGCAGGATGATGAGCGAGATGTACATCTGCAGGGGTGGAGGGAGGAATTGCAGGGGATAAACATGGAGTCGGTGGCACGGAATTGCATGGTCCCATGCATGCGCAGCATGGCGAGCAACATGACATGTGCAAAACAGGCGGGCAAGCAAACATTCTGCCGAACTGCCGCTACTGGCAGAACTGCACAAACAAAACAGACCTGGTTGGAGGTGCGCTCGTGCGCCGAGTACAGCAGCTCCAGCAGCGGCAGCAGCAGCGTGTCCAGGTCTGAACGAACCTGCAGGTGAGGAGCCAGGGCAGCTGGGAAGACGGGTGTGCATGCGGTGATAGGAAGGCGGACAGGCGGGCAACAGCAGCGTGTCCAGGTCGGAGCACACCTGCACAGGCTGGTAATTCAGGGTGGGACAAGACACGACAGGGGAGCGGGCAGTTGGGAAGCAGTGATACTGCCACAGCATGGACATCTCACATGCACTTTGGCCCAACCAGCGAGCCTCAATCCCCCCCCACCAGGCAGTACTCGTGGAAGCGCGCGCAGCCATGCAGCAGGGCGTAGAGCAGCAGCACCGCTCGCTCGCTGGTCAGGCCGGCACCCAGGGCGTCAAACAGGGCTGCACAGAAAGGAAAAGATGGGTGATGGGATTGTAGGAAAGAATATAAGAGAATGAGAGGATGTCTTGGGTTGGCTTTGCAGCGCCTTTGGCACACAGCCTGGTTGACAGCCCACTGCACATCTTGCGGTTATGCAGCAGGATGCAAGCAAAACATGGCGCAGGCCGGCTTGCCTGCATAGCTGATTGCCGCGTCCCCCGACATGGCCGCGTGGCCTCCCTCTGCCGCATCATCCGTCCCTGCAGCAAGCACAAGACCAGTGCACGAGACAGTCAGGCCCCTGGCAGTGTGCCACGTGTGTGTACAACAAGAGTCGTGGATCAGATTTCACGTCAGATTCGGCATTCGCACACGTGGGCATCGGGCACCGCACAGCGCTGCGCAAGAAGACTTCCAGCCAACACAGCCACAGCCAGAAGCAATACCATTTCGTGCGCAGCAGTGCGCACCCAGATCATCGGCGTCCTGCAGCCGCTGCAGCGACTGGCGGTATGGGTTGCCGAATGGCGCATCCTGTGCAGACAGGGTCGCAGCGGAGCACAGGCCGGCTCAGCACTGAGGCATGGGCAGCGCATCCGCTGTGTTGCAACAGGAGGCATGGCTGGGCGCACAGCCGCCCACATGCGTGGTCCCAAGTGCTCCCAAGGCGCATCTACTGATCAGCAGCAGCCACGCCCCAGCTGCAACACCGACACCCAGCATAAAGAGCAATCACCTGCGGCGGCGCGTGGAACAGCAGCACGAGGAGCAGCAGCAGGGCGCTGTCACCCAAGGGGCTGCCAGAGGGAGCCGCCGCGCCGCCACCGGCGGCGCCGCCGGCGCTGCCTTCGCCAGCGGGCGGCGTCGGCCGCGCCGGGCGCAGCAGCAGCGTGTATGCCTGGTAGGGCAGCCACAGCACCGAGGCTGCAGGGCAGGGGCGGTGGGAGGCGAAATGGAGGGCTCAGAACTGGTAGGGCGCAGCCAAAGCACAGGGGTCCAGGCAGGGTTGAGCAGGGCGCAGCTGTCCTCTGGCAGGTGTCCCTGCCGACTGGCATGTGCCTGCCCCTGGCCGTGCTACCCACAAATCCCCATTCAGTATGAGAGAAGCCCCCAAGCCGGCTCACCTGCCGCAGTGCGCACGATCTTCAGGACCGAGCGCGTGTCTGTTGGCATGTACCGCACAATCTTCTCGCTGAGCGGTACCGCGGGGGCAGCAATGAAGTAGCGCAGCAGGGCCTCCACGGCTGCAGTGCGGGGGGAGCAGAAGTGGTGGGCAAAAGTGGACAGCTGCGGCAGTTGCGGTCATGCTTTGAATGGCAAGCCCATTTGATGGTTTGAATCCCGCCCAACAGCCTGCTTCCGACACTGCAGACACCGCATACGCGCCCCCAAATCCACGCTCACTGGGGTTGGCCAGGTCCCGCTGCTGCATCATGGCGTCCAGAAACGGGTGCTGCCCCAGCTGGCCGCGCGCCGAGGGGCTGTACAGCGCGGAGCTGCCCAGCCCAAGCAGCAGCTGGGCGCACTCTAGTAGCAGTGTGTAGCCGTGGCCGCCGGCGGCGCTGCAGCATGTGTGGGAGGCGGGGCAGGAGGGCTGCTGGGTGAGGAGGTTATGGAGGTTGAGGGGGCAGGGACACGATAGCTTGCTGGCCGCATGTGCATGCCTGGCAGCTGCATGCGCCGCAGCACAGATATGTGCGGCATGAAGCAAGCAACCCGCAAGCAAGCGTGACTCACAGCAGCTGGTTGCAGGCCAGCGTCTGTAGCGCCTCACGAACCAGCGTCTGCAGGCAATGGCATACACATGTGGCGGTGAGTGCACAGCTTGAGAGGCGGCACACAGGGCAAGCGCAGCCAGGCAGGCACGCCATCTGGCCAGGGAGTGCAGCCATCAAGCGACATAAACCGCCACAGGAGGAGCCAACGATCCCTGCGCAGTGGCCTGTTCAAGACAACAGCAGCTTGCAGCTTGCAATATCCCACCCTGCATCATGCCCACCTGCACGAGGGAGGCGTTGTGCAAGTGCGCAAACTCGTGCTGCCTGCTGCCGTCTGCTGCCGTGGGGCTGCTCGCGCCGCTGCCTAGGGACGCCACGTCAGCCCCACCAGATGCTGCTGCTGCCGCCTGCTGAGGCTGCTGAGCTGCGCTGGGGCTGGATGGCGGCGAACCTGCATCGACCGCTGTGCCTGCTGTGCCTGCTGCGCCTGCTGCCAGGGCATCCGGTGGCAGCTCAATGAAGCTCAGCAGCTGGCTGCCGTTCAGCTGCTCCATCAGGTCCTTCAGGATGGTCCGCAGGCAGTACACCGCATTGGACGCGGCAGCCGAGGGCACGGTGCCCTGCGGTTGGGGCAGGCGTGCAATGCAGATGGGGCAGGCTCCAGCAAAGCGGGGCATTGCGCATTGGCTGGGAGAGCCAGCGTTTCAGCAGACATGTCGAAAAATAATGCAGTTCCAGTGTGCATGCGTGCAGCTGCTGCAGCACCCAGCAGACCGGCGTGCGGAGCGCACCCGCTTGCGCGCCCGACGCAGCTGCTGCGACACCAGGTAAATGAGCCGCTGCAGGTTGAGCGTGGTGGCATTGTTGTACACTGTGGATGCAAATGGGAGCACTGAGGGGTGAGTTACCTAGCAAAGGAGAGCAGCAGGGCTGGGCGCAGCTGCCTGCCAAGTTGCACACAGCTTTACGCAAGGCCCAGGCTGCTCAACTCTGCGTGCTGCATCCAGGTTTCTTCTAACTGCACACGCCGCCACGCACCCAGCTCGGCGCAGTGCGGCCGGATCTCTCGCTCCACCTCATCGGGGTCGAACCGGCTGAGTGGTGTGGAGTAGCCCAGCAGCTGCTGCCACTCGGGGGCAGCCAGCGGCAGCGGCGCGCCGCCGCTCAGCTGGGCCACAACCTGCAGGCTGGCCTGCGCGTGCGCGCTGCCCGCGTTGCCCATCGGTGCTACTAGCTAGGGATGGCTGCGGCTCAGCCTGCAGGGGTGCGGGGGTGTGGGGCTGCAGGTTTGAGAACAGCAGCGGCAGGCAGCGGCAGGGCGGCGGAAGCCGCGGCGGCCGGCTGTCGTTCGAAAGGGGGTGGGCTGGGCGCACCTGCCATTGATTGTGCCGAGACAGCCGGTATTGTTTCACGCAGCACCAGGCGACGCAAGCGTGGCTGCAAGAAATTGGAACAGCAGAGTTTAAGCTGGCGTGCCGGCAGGCTCCCAGCAATCGCTAGAGCGATGAAGCAATGCAGACGCCGGCGATCGGTGCCCGCAGGCCCCTCAAACAGCTCGACAGTGCTGCGCATTTCTGTGCATCTCCCGGCCTGGCCAGAGAGAGGGCTCCCATGCGCAGTGCGCCTGTGCAACGATCTTCTGGGGAGCATCCGAGGCGTCTGGTGGGCGCTGCGCTCGGCTACAGCTCCGCGTGGGGCCACCACATGCCGCGCCACGCCTGAGGGCTCCTGCTGCAGTCCAACGCCCGCAGGCAGCATCGTCAGATTTAATCAAGCGCAATGGTGCGCTCCCGTCCGCCCTGCAAAGTGTCTCTTGCCCTCGGCGCCCGCCGGCCGCGGCAGTGCCTTCTGACGGCTGCTGCCGTCCGTCCCTACAATGCAGGCGGGGGGCGGGGAGTCCGGGCTGACCGACAGCCTGCTGGAGACGCCCACCTATGTGCTCTCGATCGTGTTCATGATGTTCCTGGTAGGTGGCAGTGGCGATGTGGTGACCCTTCGCATCGGGCCTGCTCGTACCGCTCAGCCGCCGTGTCCCCGCTCAAGCGCTGCTCTTTTATGACTGGCAAGCGCAGGCCATTTCGGGAGCATTTGAGATCACGCACCACTTTGCGCACAAGATGCTGGTGCGGCGCGGCCGGCTCGGCATGGGTAAGATGCTTTCGGCGGGTGGTGCGCTGAAGCGCCAAGCTGGAGCAGTTGTGGATGTCAATGGCAAACTAGCTATCCGTGGCCGTTTCAGCAAAAGCGAGGCGGTCGACTTCACGGCTATGCCGTCAAACACTGGTATCGACTTTCACGCATCCCAACAATTTCCAACTGACACAGCCGAGGCGCTGGACAAGCTGGTGATGGAGCTGACCCTGCTGGGCTTTGTGTCCCTCATCCTCACCGCCTTCTCCTCCCCGCTGTCCCACATGTGTGGTGAGCCACCCTGCTGGCCATCCTGCGACCGTGTTGGGCAACGATACATGCTGAGTGGCTTGTTATTGAGATCGCCTGCGCTGTGGCCTGCTGCCGCTGTCCTACAAATGTGTGATGGTTGTGGGGTTGTGCTGCTGGTACTCGTCTCCCTCCCAACATGTGGTTGACGTGTGGCTGTGCTCAGCTGCTGCTGGTACTCGTTACCCTCCTAACGTGGCTGTGCTCAGCTGTTCCTGCATCCCACCCTGCCGCACCCACCAGTCGACTATGACACGTCGATGGACAAGTGGACGATGGAGTCCAGCATCCAGGGCTGCCCCTGCTGCCTGGCCAGCACCGGCGGCCTGAGCTACTGCGCCCTGGTGAGGAGCGCCACTCAAGAGGCCGCAATGCACTGGTTGGGTGGGCCACAATGCACTGGTTGGGTGGGCAGCAATGCACTGGTTGGGCAGGCCGCAATGCACGGTTGGGTGCTGCGGCGACAGGGCCTGGCTTTTATGGCAGGCCTGGCTCACAAGGCCTCCCTGGGTGGCCTTCACACAATCACCTGCCCCCGCCTCTTCCTGACACTCCGTTCCGCCGCAGATCCAGCACGACTGCACCTGGAACGTCACCGATCGCACGCCGTTTTGCGAGTGCAACATCACGGGTACACCAGGTGCGCGGGGCGCAGGCAAACATCGCTGCCCACAACGCTGCACGCTTGGTGTGTTGTGGCCTTCAAACTGGACAGCCTCGCCGACATCAGTTCCTACCTCCTCCTGCCCGCCCAGCATTCTACAACTCACCAAACGACACCAAGTTTGACCAGCTCAGCGACGACTGCCTGGTGCGTTTGGCCCCCGCTCCAGCAAACTAGCCCCCGCAAGCCGACCTGCTCTCAGATCCACAGCCTGTGCCCAGCACAAGTGGGCAGAGTACCCGGATCGCCAGGCACTGCTGCGCCCAGCTCCAGAACGCTGCACATGCTGGCACTCCCTGGCCCCCCATGCTTCAACTCCCTGGCCTCCCATGTCTGCAGGTGTTTGATACAAACGAGGTCACCTTCTTCATCGAGTCCTCGGTCAACACGCTGGCCACGCTGTCAGGCGAGTCGGCACAGCAGGCCCAGCACGCCCGACATGCCCAGCACACCCGGCAGGCGCAGCAGGCGCAGCATCACCATATGACACTTCCACTGGTGTCCTGCTGTGGCGATGCTCAGGCTGCTGCCCAGCACTGACTGCGACTGGCGCCACCCTGCCTGCAACTTGCAGTGACCCCCGCCCCGCTCCTGCTCCTCGCCCACTCCCCGCAGTCTTCTCCAACATCTCTGTGACGGAAATCTGCGGCTTGGTTGATGCCGAGTATGACGTGGCGCGCGTGCGGCAAGACAACGGCCTTGAAGCTGAGCTGGCAGCCGCCGGCATCGATCCAGCAGAGGGCATTATACTGCCATGGGAGGAGTCCAGCGGTTTTCGCCGCCGCTTGACGGCCCACGGCAGCGGTAGCAGCAGCAGTGGCAGCGGCCAAAGGGAGAAGCGGCAGCTGCGCAGCGCACCCCAGGCGGCGGCAGGGGGCCGACCGCAGCCGGTGCTGCAGCAGCCGGCAGCGGCGGCTTTGGGGCCTCAGCCGCTGGGGCCTCAGTACCAGGGGCGGCGGCTGTTGGCAGGGGGTGACATGGGCGATCGTGTGACGGACCCGCTAAATGTCCTGGCAGCAACCCGTTCGGATCCAGACAACCCAACACAGGTGCACCGCAGTTTTGCAGAGCAGCCGCTGCTTGGCTTGTGGCAGGCGTCGGCGTGGCTCAAGTCCTGCGGACACAGCTGCAGCAACTGATGGGCCATTCCGCATCACATGGCCATGCGTATCCATCGGCGCAGTTAAACCATCTGCTGCATTGGCTTGTTTCACGACTCGTGAATCACTAGCGTACCTGCCTGCCATTCTGCCCTCGCTCATAGGTTCACGTGCTGCCGCGCGCCAAGCTCTTCAAGTGCACCGGTCCATTTTTGTCGTCAGGCTGCCCCGACGGCAAGGTGAGCGGTAGCGCACCCCCTTTCCCCTGCCACTGCAGCTTTGTTGTTGTGCTGGGCGCCCATGGCACAGGCACAACATCCTGCTCAGCCGCTACTGTTATCCCTTTTCCCCGCAGGTGCCCGCCATCAGCGCCAATGCGCTGCACCAAGTGCACATCTGGTGCGCAGCAGGAGCGGTCGCGGTGGCCTTGCCTTGCATTGGCTGCTGGCTGTGCGTCTTGTCGTGGGCCTACTGCAGTCTGTGCACGCTTCCGAGCTGAGCCGCTCGCCAGTCGCCAGCTGTGTGTGGGCTTGGCCAGTCAGGCATGTGCCGCTGTTGACCTAAGCCCTGTACCCACGCCTCCTAAGCTCCGCACTTGTCACTGCAGGCTGTTCCTACTTGCCATCACGCATGTTGTTGCTTGCGGTGCGCCACCCGCCATATTGCCCGCTTGCTCGCTACCATGGCTCGTTTATGCAGCCCGTGCCCCTGTAGGCCCGCGCAACAGGCACTGCTCTCACCCTTACCACACCTACCTGTCGTCTCCCTCGTCCTTGCAGTGTTTCAGTTCCTGGTAGCTGCTGGCCGCATCTGGCTATGGCGCCGCTGGGAGCGCCTGGCTCGCCAGGCAGCGATGCCGCGCAGCAGGGCTGCCCTGGCAGCCTCAAAAGTGTTGGCAGCAGGACATGGGGAGGCAGAGCCTTCTGGGCTGAAGGAGGGCAGCGGCAAAGTTGAGGAGCCAGCCCCCGCCTCAGCCAATGGCGCGCCCGCAGGCGACGCGCTGGAAGCCGCAGCGTCTGCCGCAGCTGCCGCAGGCCAGGCGGAGGCGGGCACGGCAGCCAGCGCACCTGCAGGGGCGCCCTCTGCCGCGGCAGGCAGCGACAGCCCAGCGGGGGCCGCTGAGCCTAGCAAGCTGCGGCCGCGCAGCCTGCAGCGGCTGAAGTCCCGGGCGCGCTTTGTGTGGAAGTTCAAGCCAGCAGACATTCACGAGTGGGGCGTCACTGGCTGGCTCATGGAGCTTGGCATCTGCCTGGTGCAGGCGCTCTGGCCAAACCTGGGTGCGTTTCTGTGCGAGATGTGATGCACAGCAATTGCTGTCGAGCACTGCGCAGCTCACTCTTGCGTGTGGGTGCTGCCCTTGCTGCACAGCGCTGCGCGGCGCGTGGGCTCGCTCACCTTGCAAGCGTGTTCCAGCTTCCCACTCCTCGGCACAGCCGCCGCTCATGCCATGCACAGCTTGCTCCTGTGCACGGACCCTGCTTCAGCCACACGGCTCAGAATGTTGCTGCTCCGCAGCACCACATCTCACTCGCATCCCCTGCCTGCCACCGCCCCCGCTGTACCGCAGTCACGAGGGGCAACTTTGTCCTGATGCGCAAGGCCTGGCTGGCTGGCGGCGCCCAAACCATTCGCCGCCTGGACAGTCTGACCAGCTTCAGCAGCGGTGGCGGCGGCGGCAGCAGCGGCAGAGCCAGCAGCAGCGGGGAGGGCAAAGAGCCGCCAAACTTTGTGGGCCACGTGCTGGACTGCTTGGAGGGAGATCTGTCCACCTTTGGTGAGAGCGTGCTTCTAAGCTGCACGCTGTTGTGCTCCTCTTCTGCGCCGGAGCGAGCGCTTGGCGTCCAGCGTTCTGCTTATTTTTGCTGCTGGCTGGGGCAGCCGGCTTGGCTTGGCTGGGGGCGCTGCAGACATGACTGTCACTGCGCCAAACGTGCACGAAACTGCTCCTCTCCGACCGCAGTTGGCCTGAGCGCGGAGATGGGCATCTGCCTGGTGGTGGTCGTGTTGCTGATGGGCGTAACAGGCAAGCAGGCGCTGTGCATAGCAGCTGGGAGGCCGAGTGCAAAGCTGTGCTTTGCTGCCGCCGGGGCGGCCGGGCAGCGGAAGCGTCCTGCTTGCTCCTGCTGATGTCTCCGTGTTGACCTGTCACTCAATGCATCACTCAATGCTCACACAATGTGCCCCTTTCACCAGGCAACATCGGCGGGGTGACGCTCGTCTTCCTGGCCTGCTCCCTCATGCTGGGCACAAACGTGGCACTGGTGGCCCTGCTGCGCCACCAGTGCCGCGGCGCACGGCCCAACCGCTCGCGCCGGTGGGGGCAGGTGCGGCAGGGGTGTGGTCGTGCAACGGGGCACCACAGCTGCATTGTTTCTCCAGCACACGCTCGCTCGCCAGCTCATAATCTGCCTGCCTCTGTTCGGATGCCGACCATTCCAATCAGGCCACCTGCCGCTGTCCCCCTTCCCTTCCCCAACCTCCTTCTGCAGTGGTGGCGCAACCCGCACTTCATGCTGGCGATCCCGCTGCGCCTGCTCACCTTCCTATGCTCCTTTGTCTTCTCATCGACCGCCTTCTTTGCGTGGCAGGTGCGCCGCTGCAGCTGGTTTGCTGAGCAGCTGGGGTGGTGTAGTGCCTGCGCAGGGGGCAGCAACTTTACTCTTGGCCCTCCCTGCCGCACTGCAGTTTGGCACGCGCAGCTGCTTCTTCACATCAGCTTGGGGCCTCTGGTCCATCTGGTGAGCGCCACATGCTCGCTCGAGCTGAGGAGCTGTGCTAGTGGCACAGCGGCTGCATGCGGGCTGGTCAATGCAATGCCGCCATGCGAAGTTGATTAGCTCAATGCATCTTCCCCGGCATGCACCCTCCCTGACACTCGCCACGTTTGCCCCATAACTGCGCTGCCCGCAGGAGCCTGCCCTGGTGGAGCGGCCTGGTGATTGCCGGCATCATCCTGCTGTGGTCCAGCGCCGCCACCATCCCCGCCTGTGAGCACCCAAGTGCCTGGAGCTGTGTACGTGTGTGTCATGTTGCCCGGGCAGCTGCCCTGGAAAGGCTGCTGTGTTGGAAGCGGCTGTACAATGCGCGGCAACGATGCCCCGCCCCCGTCCCCTGTGCACTAAACTCGGCGTCGGTGCATAGCGAACCGCCCGCTCAAAGGGAACGAAGCCTGATTCACGATGCATTCCCTCACTGGCTGCCCTGCAGACGCGCTGGCGGCGCACAGCCACCGGCGCTCCAGCGGGGTTGCTTCGGCACGCGGCCACCACCATGCCAGCCATGGCCTGCCGGCGGAGCAGCAGCAGCCTGACGAGCAAGCAAACGGGGAGCCACGCGCTGCCGCTGCCAAAGAGAACGGCAGCGCCGATGCGGCGGCATTGATTGAAAGCAGCAGCGGTGCAGCAGAGGCGGCGCTGCAGGCAGAGGTGGGGCGGCTGCAGGCGCAGGTGGCGCAGCTCGAGGCACATGTTGCACAGCTGCAGGCCCGCCTGGCTGCTGCTGAGCCCCAGGCGGCAGCGCCGGCGGCGGGTGCGGCACTGCCAGCGGCTGCATGAGCAGGAGCCTGTCGAGCCTTGCCGACGCTAAACACACTACCAGTCTTTTCCATCACTGCTCCGGATATTTTACTTGCCGCACAATGGATCTCATTGACTTCTGGCCCACTCTATCTCATTTCGTCAGCCACCCTGCTTTCCTTGTTGCAGAGCTACCCGTTTCATACATGAGTACGCATGTGAGCCATGTGGCCGCTGTTCATCAAGGCAGTGAGAGCAGCAGATCACGACGTGGCCCGTCGTTGGTGCTTGCTAGGGCAAGGCGCAGGCGCCAACCCCGGCGGCACCTCCCCAGTGCCTCCGCCCGCACGGCTGCCACCTGATCAGGCGCTCCTTGGGTTGCCCAGCCTGTTCAGCGAGCGACGCACCCCGCAGGTGGGTGCGATTTGGTTGCGTCTGGCAGCTGCCCATGCGCTGCCACTGTGGTGACCCAGCCCAGCGGCCCACGCCCGCTGTTTCAGTGATCAGGCCAGCGTTCGGGTTCCCGTGTAGCCCTCCCCAGCCCTCGGGAGTCAACTTTTTCTGCTCGCACTCCCACCACGCCCTCTCGCCAGCCGCAGACCGTCCCGCAGCACATGCCGGCAGCAGCAGTGGCCGGGCACCGCCTGGCGCAGCGCCCCGCCGCGGCGGGGTGGCCGAGCAGCGGCGTGCGCCGCGCCCTGGCGCCCCTGCAGCCCCCGGCCACCAGCCCACGGCTCAGACGGCTGGCCCCCGCGGCGGCACTGCCCGCCAGCCTGCCGCGGGCGCCGACGCCGTGGCACCCGCACGACGGCGGCTCTGCGCCCGCCTTCCCGCTGGACGAGCCCGCCACGGGGACGGAGTGGGGCCGCAGCGGCTATGGCGGCAGCAGCAGCTCTAGCAGCAGTAGCAGCAGCAGCAGCGCGTCGACGGCGGGCCTCAAGCCGCTGCCGCGCGACGTGGAGGGCATAGCCGACGAGCCGTCGCTCCACAACCCGCTGCAGCGCATGGAGCGCCTCGGCACAGGTGGGCAGCTGGGTGCTGCGGGAGCGTGTGTGTGGGACGTAGGAGAAAAACACACTACAGGCTCTTCTTTACCAGCCAGTCCGTGCTGATCAGGCAGATGCGTGTTGCCAGGCGAATGTGTCTCCACGTTTGTAGTAGCTCAGCTTCCGCCAGCTGCCCCTCCCCAACTCTCTCTCGCTCCCGCAGGCTGGTTTGGCACCATCTTTGAGCTGGACGGCGTGTGCGTGGAGTACGAGTGCGGGGACGGCGGGCGCAGCTGGCAGGCGCTGGCGGCAGAGGAGGGCAAGCCGCCGCCGCCGCTCTGGGCGCTCAAGAAGGCAGACGGAATGAAGAATGAACAGGTGGGAGGCGGTTCAGCAGCACTGCTTGACACTACAAGTTGCTGTATTTGTGGGTGCAAGGGGCGCCGTGTTGCAAGGCACCTGCTAATGGCCATTCCTTTGTTCATCCCAACTCGCCTCCCGTCCGCACGTGCTTGCCGCTCAGCGGCAGGTGTTGGGTGCGAGCAGCCTGCTCACTGTCGCTCATGTTCACCTCCCCTCTCTGCCTGCGCCCCCCAGGTCATCACCGAGGTGTTCAACTGGACGCGCAACCCAGTGGAGGCGCGGCGGCTGGCGGGGCGGCGCGAGGCGCTGCTGGGGGACATGCTGGCGGGGCGCAAGCCGCTGGTGTCGCCCGGGGTGGGCCAGCTGATGGACATCCTGCAGCGCAACCAGGTGGGCGCAGGCTGGGTGCAAAACAAAGTTGTGCGAATCATGTCGAGTGGCTGGTGCAAGAGTGTGTGGGCAGCTGATGGACATCCTGCAGCGCAACCAGGTGGGCGCACAGCGCAATGAGTCAAGCCGCAAATCAAAGCAAGGGGCTGGCGAGCCGCGCGAGTCGTTGTGCTGCACTGCCCTGGCCGGCTTTGCCCCGGCACTTTCCGTCGCACACACCAGCAGGACCATGCATCCAGTTGTGATTGGGTCCTAAGAGTGATTCACCGCTCCCCTTGCTGCAGGCGCCGCTGGCCCTGGTGTCCTCTGCCCCGGAGGCCCGCGTCATGCCGGCCCTGGAGGCGGCGGGGCTGGGGCCCCGCTTTGACGCCATCGTGACCGCTGACGATGTGTACCGCGGCAAGCCCGACCCAGAGGGCTACCTGTATGCGGCGCAGGTGGGCTGTGGCTGTCTGACCGCTGGTCCGTGCTGGGCTGGCAGCTGGAATGCAGCCTGCTTGCGGCTGTGCCGTGCCACCTTGCAGCCAGCAGCTGCTTTAGAACCTGCTTTCGCTCTGCACTCTGTGTGGCTCAAACATGCTATCAGTTCTGCTCACACATGCCCTGCACCTCTGCACTCATTCGGTGTGTGCAGAAGATCCAGCGGCCGCCGGTGCGCTGCGTGGTGATTGGCAACTCCAACCTGTCCATCGAGGCGGCGCACGAGGTGCGCCTGGGCTGGGCCTGCTGAACAGTAGTTTGAGTTTTCCAGGACACCGCCCCTTGCAGCTGCTACCCAGCGGGTCTGGGCCTGCCGAACAGTGTGATTGCCGTGATTGGCGATCCCTCTGTTGCACACGCTGCTGCGGACTTGCATCCAGCATCAACTTCCCCCCTCATGCGCTACTCTCCCCCCGCAGGTTGGCATGAAGTGCGTGGCGCTGGCGGGGCGGCAGCCAGTGTACGAGCTGGCGGCGGCAGACCTGGTTGTGCGCGACCTGGCGCAGCTGTCGTTCGTCAACCTGAAGCAGCTGTTCGCCACAGAGGAGACCGTATCGCGCCAGGTGCGGGGCCATCACTTGCTGCTGGTATTTGCCGGCAGCCGCACGGTGAACCCGCCCTGCTCTTGCTTGGGACTGGACTGCCGCTGTTTGTGAGCAGTGCATTCCATGGTTTGGATGCCGCATGTTCGAGTGCGCTGCATTCGCACGGCCACGTGCTGGCTGGCCACGGGACGCTTCTTACGCATTGCTGCCTGGCTGTGGTTGTCACTCCTGTTCTCTGAATCTCACCCCTGTGTCGTTCCTGTTCTCACTCTCGTTCTCGATTCCTGTGCTTTCCACCGCAGAGCGAGGAGGGCGAGTTTGAGGAGGAGTTTGAGGAGGACAGCGACGGCGGCAGCTACGTCACCACGCAAGTGCTGGACAAGTGGTGACCCCCGCAGCTGCGTGCGCCGCTGCTGGCACCGCCCACAGGTGGCCCACTGGGCTATGGACACCCCAGGGCACCGCCTGTGCCAGCTTGGCAGCAGCCTCAAGCAGCGCTGCTCCCCTGCTGGCGCTGCCCGCCGCGCCCCTAGCCTCCGCCCGTTAGCTCTTCCACCCTCAACCCATGACCCCATGCCTCCGCTCTCCTCGGCCTTCGGATGATACAGCGCCGCCCCACGCACCCCCAGCCAGCACCCCATCGCAAGGAACGCACCCCTGTTTGATGTCGGAAGCACTCTCTACCTACCCCATGTCTCGCCCCCGTCTCCCTTGCAATTCGTGCGAGCGGGGCAGCCCCTGCAATGGGCCCCCCCTTGCTCTCAGCGCAGCCCACACCTTCCCCTCCCGACCTCCATTGTAGATGGCGGCCCCCTTACGGGCCCGCCCCACCAACCAATCGTCCCTCTTGACGCGTTTTTCGGCGGCCGGCGCCTGCCGCCCAGCTGTGTACCATACGCCGGCGCATGTGCTGCGCCCGCCCTGTACGGCCCTGTACCACTAAGAAAATCATTCGTCCAGTCCAGTTGTAAGCACGATTGACAAGGCACAGCTGGGAACACTTGGCTCAGGTGGTTTACGGCTGGGACTTTTGCGTGCGTGCTGTGAGGAACAACTCGTCGTCACGCTCTTGCTGGATCTGAGATGAGCTGATGTGCTTCACAAGAGGTGTGCCAGTGTACTAGCAACCAAAAAGCAGCGGTCCACTATGACTGGCCGCCGCCTTGGCCGCCCCCTTCGCCGCCCGGCTGTGGCTGATGTGCCTGCTGCGCCTGCTGTGCCACCTGTCCAATGCCCGCCTCTGCCAGGCAGCGCTCCAGCACCCTGGCCAGCTTCTGCGGGGTCACCAGCACTCTACGCCGCCTGCCGGCGCCTGCAGCCGCCCCCGCCGGCCGAGCCCCGGCCGCGCTGGCGGCGGCGCCGCCGCTGCCGCCCATTGCTCCCGCCAGAGTGCGCGCCAGAGATGCCACATCCACGCTGCCACTGGCACCGCCAGCACCTGCGCCTGTGCCTGCTGGTGCGCCAGCCGCTTGCGCCGCACCACCGCCGCTGGGGCCCGCCGCTGGGGCCGCAGGAGGCACAGCTGCCGGCACCGCCCTCGAAGCGGCAGCTGAAGGCGCAGCGGCGGCGGCGGCGCGGCGCTCCGCTGCAGCCGCTCCTGAAGCCGCCGCCTCTGCTTGCTGCAGCGCCGACTGCAGCAGCTGTCGCACTCGGTCAAGCTCTGGTGGGACGTCGCTCATGACCAGAACTGCTTCCCCCGCCTCCAGCATCTCCCTGCGGTCAGGTGCAGTGAAGAATCAAGCAACTGTTGCGTGCAGGGAAGGTGGCTTGCGGCGGCAGCACGCAAGGATTGCTTGCAGAAATGGCGGCCCGGGTGCGGTGGAGTGCCAACATGCTTGAGTGATAATGCTGGCCCGCCATGGCCGGCAACTTGAACGCACAACGAGAGGCAATCTCCTTGTGAAGGAAGAGACAGCAGCTGGCGCTCACTTGAAGCCGATGGCGGCCATGGCTTCCTTGCCGCCAGGTCGGCAGCCCAGCTTGGACTGGTAGGCTGCGTTGGACACCTGCCAGGGCAAGCAGCACGCAGCCAGGGCAAGGTTGGTTCCCAAGCGGCTGGAGGGGGGCATGCTGCTCGCAGCCTGAAGCACTTAGGCTCTGCTGCTTTTTGCGCAAGCAAGCAAGCAAGTAGGCCAGCGCCCCGGGAGTTGAGCTGACTGCCGGCGCTTGAAGCAGGCAACAGGCGAGCCCAGCAACCGTCCTTTCCACCCAGGCTTGCCTTGACTCGGCGGTACCGCTCCTCCCCGGGCTTGTCAATCACATTGCTGCAAGGAAGAGTGCAAAGCAAGGTTATCCAGCTGGGGCATGTGCTCCACGAAGGCGCTGTTCCGACCGCCGGCAAGGGTGCTGCAAAAACACTGGTCCTCACGCACGGCCGGCAGGCACGTGTTAAAAAAAAGGTATGGGGACGAGCCTTACCCCACAAACGTCAGCAGCGTCTTTGCTGCAGCCACAAACTCGTCGAACGAGCAGCCCGCCTTGACGCGCGCGAGCGCCTGCGCAGCAGGGACGTTAGAAAGCCTTCGAATGAGTCTCACTGTCTTTCATGCCATGCACGCCTGCACCACCGCAGTGCAGCCTGCTGCCTTGCCCAAACACACGCGGCACAGCTCACGAGGGTGCCACCAGGAGCAGCATAGCACTGGGCACCGCAGCCACACCTGCGCAAGCGAGTTGCACATGGCCATCTTTTGCACCATCTTTAGATCCGTCCGCGCAAGCTTGAGGCAAAGCGTTGCGTTGTTCCTGCATTCCTCAATGGATGCTGCACCCCCTTGTGACGGCTGGCGGCGGCGTTCGGAAGTGCCGCCGCCGCCGCCGATCAAGCATGAAGCCCTACTGCTCTCCAGCAGAGCTGCCAAGCCAACCAATGCACACGAGTCCTGCCTGCAGTGCGAAGAACATCACAGCAGCAAGCCTGGTTGCTGTGCAAGTCCCTGAATGAGGTGCCCTGGCAGAGCGGCGCCAGGCTGGTGGCAGGCGGCGGCGGCAGGCTTCCATACTTCACCCGAGGGGCCCCATGCCGCACCGCCGCCTTCCTCGAGCCATATTTATCTACTGTGCACTTTTTGGGGGCGACGCGAGCGCACTGCGGCGCGCGACCTGCCCTCTCGGTTTCTCGACGGCTGAGGGAAGCCGCGTTGCACTCGCCGCCCGCTTTAAGCATGACGGGATCCAGGCCATGGATGCAGCACATGGTACCTGCAAGCAGGGCATGGAGGGTGAAGGGAGGGGCATGGGGCAGCGGATCAGCACCGGCATTCCAGCGCTTCGGCGAGGCAGCCAGCATCGTGGCGGCGGCGGCACCCCTGAAGCTGGCTTGGCAAGCAAAATGCTGGCATTTCGCCAGCCTGTGGCAGCGACGCCGCACCTGGAGCGCTGCCTGCGGGCGGGGAGGCTGCTGGGCCTGCCAATCACCGGGTGCTGCTGCTGTTGGCGCTGCCGCCCGCCGCCGCCGCTGCAGCACTGCTTGCACCGCGCCTCAACTGGTGGCCCTCGCCTTGAGGCCAGGCTGGCTGGATGCGGCTGAGGCGCTGAGGGGTCGGAGGTGCAAGCAGACCTCAAAGGGGCGAGTGTTCTGGCGCAACGGCGGCGGCACGGCGGGTCCAAGGCTGCTGGGCAGTTAGGTTTGGCGAGAGGGTGTGCTGGTGGGCGCCCTGGCGGTGTGCGGTGGGCTTTGGGCTCGCCCCGCCGCCAGCGCCGCTCAGCGCTGACAATGCGCACCGCCACCTTTCACGCCGCGGCGGTGGCGCGCACTCCAACGCTGTCGCCTTGCAGAGGGATTGCTGCTTTTGCTAATCAGGAACCTACTGACATTACATTGAATGAAATGTTGAGAGCAAACCATAATGTAAGGCAAACTGAGGGGCGCGCCGACATGGAAATGCCCGGATGCTGCAGGAGGCCGCCAGCTCTTGGTTGGCCGCCGTCTGCTCGCAGTCCACCTGCAAGTAAGTGTTGGGCGGGTGGAGGGCGAGGGAGGTGATCAGGCAATGCGCCGTGCAGGCCTGACAGTTCCCAAAATAGGTGGCCCACTTCGACACACAGTCTCAACACGCAGTCAGAGCATACCCCAACCTAGGCAGCTGGGCAGCCGAGTGCAAGACCACAGCGCAACACGGGCAGCAGCACCAAGGTACTACGCGCGCACCTTGACAACCGCCAGGCGGCCGCGCAGCTCCTGAGCCAGGCGCTGCAGCACCGGCAGCATCATGCGGCAGGGCCCGCACCAGGACGCCGAGAAGTCGACCAGCACCAACTGCAGCACGGAAGCAGCATTGGGCAGTGCTCAAGCCGGGGAGCAGCGGAAGCCACTCTGCTGGCCTCCACATGCCTAGTCCTCTCCACCTGCGGCTGGTACACCTGCAACACAGGACCTTCGACATGCCAACTTGCTGCACACATGGGCAGCCTGCCCCCAACCCTGGCCCCACACCATGCTGCGCACCTGGCTGCGGCGTGCGGCCGCCCCCAGGATCGTCTGCAGCTCGCTGCTGCCTTGGGTGAGGGTGTGCACCCCGCCATCCGCATAGTCGTCACTCATCCTACTGCTGAGCTTGCAGGTTGCGGCCGTTGAGCTGTGACAAGAGTTGCCTCGCAAGTCGTCTGGCGGGTGCCTCGCACCAGGCCGGCTGTTAGGTGCCTGTGCAAGCCGCTGCTTGGTGCAGCAGCAGGCCTAGTACTTGATGCCCTTCCTGGCAAGCTCCGCCTTGGCCCGCACAATGTCCTGCAGGCACAGGGCAGGCGGCCAGTTGAATGAACAGGCCAGGCAACCAACTGTGGTATGGTGCACACAATGCCGCTGCAGACCCTCCGCCATGCCCCAGGCAAACCCCCAGGCAACGCCAGCTGATTGCCAACTGAGCAGGACTTGCACTCACGTGCAAGCCACCTCCACACATAGCCAGTGCAGCTGCCCACCTTTTGCAGCAGCTCCGCCTCCTCCGGCACAGTCCTGAAGGTGGCCACTCCGTACAGCAGCTGGCACAGCAGCGCTGCTCCAAACAGAACAATCGCCGCCAGGGGGGCCTGCGTGCACAAGAGCAGGGACAGCAGGAGGGGAACGGGCGGTCGGTGGGCAAGCAGCCCGCGAGCAGAGGGGACGGCTGGCGGCAGGAGGGGCATAGGCCATTCGATAGCCCAGGATTTTGAGCAAATGAACAGCCTATGGCAAACGAACAGCCTGCCTATGGCAATGCCAATGACCAAGCACCAGGCGGCCATGTATGGGAGCGGGCAAGCAAGGCGGCACCGCACGTCGCCGCCTGGCTTGCCGCCGCTAACGGGGCCTCACCAGCAGCACAGCGGTGTGGATCGCCTCGTCGCCGGCGGTGCGCTGCAGGAGCGCCGCCCAGGCAGCCAGCAGCACTGCCAGCAGCAGGCCCAGGCGGACAACCCGCAGCATACGAGCGATCTGCGGGCGTGGGTGGGATCTGCGATCCGCAGAAGTGCTGGGGCGCTCAAAACTGGCGGCCAGGGGAGGGGCGAGCCTGAAATGCAGCGTCACGGCAGGCCTGCTCTGCTGTCGGGCCTTGCAAGTCCTGAGTTACCGGTCCTTGTCTTAGACAACACGTGCACGAACCCAAATTTCGGGTGTCAGCCACTCCAGGTTGCCCGCCGACGGCGCCGACTTTGCGTTTCAGTCACTGGCGGTCGCGGCGACTTTGGCGCCTGCCAGCACTGACGGCATCTTCCGTGAATTAACCAGCAGCAGCGGCAGGGCGCACAGCTTCCTGGCGGCGGCGGCGCGTCTCAAAGCTCTCGTTTGCGCCTCTATTGGCGCTTTGTGTGTGTCTACCAAGCTCCAGTGGCAGCCCCTGGTGCACTGGACGCGCCGCAGCGCCCGCCAGGGCTCCCAATTCACCGCGGCCCTGCCGCCGCCGCCGCCGCTCGGCCCGTGCCGGCTCGGCAGCCATGGCCTCATGGCAGGGCAGTGCGGCCACCGTGCGGCAGCAGGTGATGGCCTTCCGCATCATTGAGCTGCAGTCGGTCGCGGAGCGCCTCGGTCTGCGCAAGACGGGTGAGCTCTTGGGACGGTTTGGATGCGTTGCATCTGCCACCGCCGCCGCCGGGCGTTGCAATGGGCACTTGGCATGTGCAGCCCGCGCACTGGTACTCTGGAGGCACCACATGCGCGCAGGACCGCTTCCGCCCTTGCGGCTGCTCGTTCCAGCAACCGCTGTCCTTGGATGGCTGCTGCGGTTGCGGTGTGTGCTGCCGCCGCTCCAACCCTACTGACCAGGCACACCAGCTACTGCGCTGCACCCTGCTTGCCTGCTGACGCACATACATTGTGTGCCCCTCCTTCCATCCGACCCGCAGGCCGCAAGGGGGAGCTGCAGAGCCGCATCCTCCAGTTCTTTGGAGAGCTGGATCCTGCGTCCTCAGCGACACTCGGCCGCTCCTTCTCGGCCAGGGGCCCGCAGCAGCAGTGGAAGATTGAGCAAGCGGGTGCGCTGCGGGGTGGAGACTGCTGTTGTGGAGGCATCTGGCTGTTTGTCGCGCAGCTGCTGCCGCCATGGGTGCCAGTTGGCTTGCTTCAGGTGCTGCCACAGCCGGTCAGCCGTCCGGTCTGGCAGCTGTTGCCTCGCCCGCCGCACCTGCTGTTGCCGGTGGCCTGCTGCAGCTGCCACAACCATGTGCTCTCTGTTCTGCACACCCTGTTGCAGCCCGGGTGGTGCAAGACACTTATCGGCGCATGATGAACCTACCTCCCGTGCCAAACGGCTCAGACCAGTCGGACCACAGCGCACTGCTGCCGAATGCCGGGGGCAGCGGCAACTATGGGGGCGCAGCAGCGGCAGCAGCGGCGGCAGCGGCGGCAGCGGCGGCAGCGACAGCAGCAGACCTGTATGCAGCGATGTACCCGCAGCAGCACGCGGCGCCGCCGCCGCCCCAGCAGCAGCAGCAGCAGCAGGTGCAGGCGGGGGTGCCTGCCAGCCTGGCGCGGCAGGCGGGCATGCCGCAGGCTGGGGGGCGGCCCGTCCGCGTGCGCTGCATATGCAATGTGCAGGGCGAGCGCGGCAGCATGGTTATGTGCCGGGTAAGATGAGCAGTCTGCCAGCTCGAGGAGCCTGCATTTTGCTGGTGGTGCTAGTGGGCTGGAAGTGCATGTGACTTCTGCGGATGCGTGCGACAAATGTGCAGCTGCGCTTCCTGCTCGTGCATTGCCCATGCCACCTCAAGGGCTGGCACCCTAGTCTCTTGCGTCTGCTTATCAGCCTGCCCGCCCGCCTGCCTTGCTGCGTGCTGCAGGGCCGCGGCTGCGGCGTGTGGCAGCACTGCGACTGCCTGGGCCTGGCGGCACCGCCTGCCAAGTTTCTGTGCGAGCTGTGCAGGTGCGTGGGGAGGAAGTGACTGATGGCATGCTGCTGCTTGGAGGGGCTGGGTATTCATTACACCTGCCCCATTCATACCATGCTGCTCTGCACACCCAGGCACCGGGCATGCACCTGCGCTCCATGCTGCTGCCGCGGTGGCTTAATCTTTCTGCCACTGCTGCCGCCTTGCTGCAGGGCACGCCTGGCGGACCCGTTTTGGGAGGTGACGGAGCAGGTGCTGCCGCCCTCGCGCCTGAAGCCCACGGTCAGTGGCGCCAGGGCTGCTGGGGCGGCAAAAAGGGGAGGAGGGCTGGCTCTCAGGCAGCAGCTCAACGGCCGGCAGGCGTGAGCTTCAGCATCAGTGGTGGTCTGTTGCCTGCTGCAGCCGCTCCTGGCTGACGTCCAAGTCTTGCCCAGCCATACTCCAACTGCCGCCTGCCCGTTGATATGTGACACGGCCTCCCAACCCGCCATCCCGCCCTGCAGCCGGGGCGGCCGCCGGTGATCACAAGCCACGGGCCCCAAGAGGTGCAGAGCGCGGACCGGGTGTTCTACTTGAATGCCCAGCAGCTGGAGCCGGCGCAGCGCGACCCGCAGAACCACCGCGTGCAGGTGCGGCATGTTTGGGTCGATGCTGGCATGAGCTGAGGGATGCAGTGCCGCTGACCCGTGGAGGCTGCCACACTCAACCCACCCACCCACCCACTGCGCTCTATCCAACCCTGCCCACAGGCCGGGTGTGTGTACATCGGCGACGAGGTACCGTTGCGGTACCACTGGCCCAAGCACATCGACCTGCGCATCAACTCCATGCCGCACAGGTGAAGGCGATTGGGTGCTTGTATTGGTCCTGATGAGGCTTGCAGGCTTTGGGGTGGCCACGCCACATTGAGGTATGAGGTATGTCCCACCCCTCCGGCATGGGCCTTGCAAGCACCAACGCAAATGCTGCTGCGTTCCACACCTGCCCTGGCCCGCAGGCCCTACGGCCGGGCGCACAACGCCAAGATGGGCATCAACCAGCGGGACGATGTGGCGTCAATCGGTGCGCTGCGGGCCTGCAGCTGCTGCTGGGCATGATATGTGCTTGCAGGGTGTGCTTCCTCGTGCTTCAACACCCACAGAGGGACTGGAACGCTACCACTCACAAGTGTGCACCAACACAGCCACCCACGCTCCTGCCTCCAACCCACCTGCCCGCCCGCATACCTTCCTTCCAGGCTCGATGGTGGTGCGCGGCCGCAACAGCCTGTCCCTGAGCGCCGCGGACAGCGGCACTTGGGTCATCACGCTGCAGCTGGCGCGGCGCCGCTCGATGGAGCAGGTGGGTGGGCGGATGGTTAGTGGGCACATGTGTGTTGGGAAGCAACGGCCGGTCTGGCATGGTGGCGCGTGAGCTCCTTGTGAATGCAAGCGGCTTCTCGATTCCCTCCTGACTTGTTTCCTTCTGGATTGCTCCGGTGCTTTCGCAGGTGAAGGCGCTCATGCTGGCGCCAGAGAGCCTGGAGGCAGCAGCTGCGCGGGTGCAGCGGCACTTTGCCGGCGGCGGCGACGACTCTGGTGAGCAGATGCTGCTGTCCTAGCCGCACATGTGTCTGCGGCTGCAACATGCAGGGGCCTCATGCTTGTTGGCCCTTTCTACCTGGGTCTGATGCTTGACAAGACGGCTGCTTCCAGAGACTGTCCATGCTCATGCTCCCTGCACCAAACCGCAGACGACGAGCTGCTCATGGCGCAGGAGGCGGTCAGCCGTCCCAAGCTGCTGCAATCGACTGCACTCAAACCTTGCTTTCGCTTTTGTCTGTTTACCAAGTGCAGACGACGAGCCCCATGGCCCAGAAGATGGCCCAGGAGGTGGTCAGCCCTCCAAGCTGCTCCCCAGCTGACCGCACTCAAAACCCTGCTTTCGCTTTTGTCTGGGTACCAAGTGCAGATGATGAGCTGCTCATGGCCCAGGAGGTGGTCAGCCTGAAGGACCCCATGAGCGGGCAGCGCATGCAGGTGCGGCGCTACAGTTGTGGTCTGATTGTGCGGTTTGTGCAGGAGCTGTGCCCTCCACGAGCCTGGCCCCCACTGCCCTTGAGGTTGCGTGGTGCTCATGCTGCTCACAGTGCATGGCAGCTGTTCTGATTGTGCCCGGCCCCAGCGCCACATTGCGCAAGTGTCCTGAAACTGCTCACCCGCCCACCTGCCGCCCCTCTGCCCTGCCCCGCGCGCAGGTGCCGGCGCGGTTTGTGGACGCCTCGGGTCTGCAGCCGTTTGACCTCGACTCCTTCCTCAGCATGGCGCAGCGCAACCGCAAGTGGCAGGACCCCACCACGCTGAACAACAGCTCCGTGGAGCAGCTGCAGGCAAGGGCGCTTGCGGTTTGTTGTACGAGCTGCTGACCCCTGCAGGCGGAGGGTTCCATGCAGGGGGCGCGGGCTGCCTCGCTCTGGCTGCACACTGCCTGCCTGCATACCTTGTGAATCCAGGGGTTGAAACATCGCTGCCGCCCCTACTTCCCCATCCCCCAGGTCGACACGTTCATGCAGCGGGTGCTGGGCTGCCCCGCTTTTCCTGCACCTTCCGCTCATGTCCTGTGCATTTCTGCCGCTCCATCTCCCCAACTTTAATTGTGCAGGTGGACACGTTCATGCAGCGGGTGCTGGAGTGCCTCCAGAGCGAGCCGGGCGTGTCTGATGTGGAGATCTCGGCAGGCAAGCCATCAAAGCACGCCCAGCTGTGGGCTGTTTTTGGCTGAGCAGAACAGGCCGGGCGGCATGCCTGGCAAGGGCTGCGGCGAATGACCTACCTGCGAGGGCCGCACTGTGCTAGCCTGCGCTTGCTCCAGCAAGCATCTGCACTCTGCTGGCTGGCCAACGCCTGTATTGTACTCTCCCTGCACCCCTGCCGCAGAGGGGCGGTGGCGCCCAGTGGACTACAAGTGCGACTGGTTTGAGCTCACAACCGAGCCCCAAGCAGTGGCCGCAGCGCTGGCGGCCGCTCGCGCACCCTCTGCAGCAGGCGTCAGCGCCTCCCAGGCAGCCTCAGCGGCGGCGGTGGGCGTAATAACCGAGCCGGGCAGCGTGGCAGAGCAGGGCGGCGCGGCGGCACCCAGCGGCACGGCCACCGGCACGGCCAATGGCACGGTCAATGGCACTGCCAACGGGGCGCCAGAGGAGCTTGTTTTGGATAGCGATAGCGAGGAGGAGGATGAGATGGAAGAGCTGCGAAAGGCGGCGGCGGCGGTGCGGCGAGCGTCGGCGGGCGCCATTCAGGCGCTGGCGGGGCAGGTGCGCGGCCTGAAGGCAGCGATGTAGGGGGCCTTACGGTTGCATGGCCAGGCTTGGCAGGCAGCTGATGCATTTACCTGGCAAGGGCCGACATTAAGACGATGCGCTGCATGCTGCAAAGCTGCACATTTGCCTGCCAC
>VFQQ010000743.1_pt1 | contig 56965 bp, 49 predicted proteins | sample 3512341 | NCBI WGS metagenome assembly VFQQ01 (sample SAMN10412373, study PRJNA504923) | tailings metagenome | isolation source: Relicate 2 Philex TSF1 revegetated site | place: Philippines: Tuba, Benguet | collected 2017-08-29 | reverse complement strand
TTGGGCGCCGGCCGTTGGCCACGGTGACCTGAACGGAAGCGCCTCCGGCGGGGCCAGCGACCCCGCTGGACCGGGATCGGCGGGCACGTCGGGTTGCGCAATGACGGCCTTTCCGCCCGGCACCCCTCTGGGGGCTGGATCTGGGGGCCGAGCACGTTTTTGAAACAGCTACTAAGGCGCCCTATCCGCCCATCTCGGCTGGAACCAGCGTCGAGAACTCCCTCCTTGTCATCGCGGCGAGTGCGGTGCGAGCGTATTGGTGAGGGGAATTCTTCACGCCGGTCCGCGATCGACCGTCCGTCGTGTGCCATGGTTCCACATCGAAAACGCCTCCGGCGGGCAGGAGCTCCGCCCCTGCACCCGGGTCTGGCCGGATGAGGGCTTTCCCCGTTCGCTTTGACGCGGTCGTACCGGATATGCCGCCGCGCTGCGGATGTCTCCCGTCGTCACCGCGACTTTCGGGGCGTTTCGGCCACATCGGCCCCGCCGCGCGGGCCGGCCGGGCTAGCTTTGGTCAATTCCTCATCTGCATGACTGGAGCAACCGATGGCGACCGATCCCTGGAGCCGCCCCACCGTCGACGACCTGCGCACGATCCTCGAATCGATCGGGAAATCTCCCGTGGAACATGGGCGGACCGCCGAGCGGCTCGAACTCTCCGTCCCAGCCGAAATTACGACCGGCCGCGGCAATACCGTCTCGGCGATGACCCGCGAGATCAGCCGGACCGGCATCGGCCTGATCCACCGCGGCTCGATCTCCCCCGGGGAAGTGAAGGTCCGGATGGCGAGCGAAACCCGCGAGTTCGAGTATTCCGTGCAGGTCGAATGGTGCCATCCGGCCGATAACGGGATGTTCCTGAGCGGCGGACGGTTCCTCAGCCAGAAGACGAATTCGCTGTAATCCCAGGGGCGGGCAACCCCTTGAGCAGACCGGACGAACGCGGGCGCGATCACACGGTCGAAATGCGGGTGGCGGTGACGGAGAGGATTTCGAGAGCGGGACGGAGAGAATCCGTCGTCTGCCCTGCTCGATGGCCCTCCCGCTGGCGATACCTTCAGAAGTTTGCATCGGGAATCCGATGACCTCTATGATCCATCGGCCCTGATGGATCGGTCCTCTCCGGAGAGACCGGCCGCATCGGGGTCCTCGCCGGATCTCCCCCGCCTCCCTCAGCACACGCCCGCCATGCTGACTTTCCTCGGTCCCCGCTCCGCCCCGTCCGGCTCGCGCTTCTGCGACGGACTGAGCCGCCGCTCGTTCCTGCAGGCGGGGACGCTCGCGGTCGGAGGGCTCACGCTCGAGCAGCTGGCTCAAGCGGGAGCGGTCGCGAACTCGAACCGCCACAAGGCGGTGATCATGGTCTACCTGTCGGGGGGCCTCGCGCACCAGGACAGCTTCGACCTCAAGCCCGACGCCCCCGCGGAGATCCGCGGCGAGTTCAATCCGATCGCGACGTCGGTCCCCGGGATCCAGGTCTGCGAGCTGATGCCGCGGCTGGCGGAAGTCATGGACCGCTGCACGCTGATCCGCTCCGTCGTCGGCCAGCGGGATGAGCACTCGAGCTTTCAGAGCCTGACCGGCTACACGATGGACCAGACGCAGCGGGAGCGGCGTCCGAACTTCGGCTCGGTCGTCGCCCGCTCGCTCGGTCCGACCGACCCGGTCATCCCGCCGTTCGTCGACCTGTTCCCCCGCATGCAGCACCGCCCGTACAACAGCTACGGGGGCGGGTACCTCGGGGCGACGTTCGATCAGGTCCGGGCGGACGGGGAAGACCTCGCCAGCATGAAGCTGCGGTTCATCGAAGCGAACCAGTTCCAGCGGCGGCAGAGCCTCCTGACGCAGCTCGACCAGCTCCAACGTGCGACGGATCGGACCACGACCGTCTCCGAGAGCTACCGCAAGGCGTTCGATGTCCTGACCTCGTCGCGGCTCGTCGACGCGATGGACATCGAGAAGGAAGACCCGCAGGTCCGGGAGCGATACGGCAAGGGCTCGCCGAAGCATCAGGGGGACGGGGCTCCCCTTTGGAATGAACAGCTCCTGATCGCCCGCCGCCTCGTCGAGTCGGGTGTGCGGGTCGTGACCGTCGCCTACGGCTTCTGGGACACGCACGGCCACAACTTCAGCCACATGCGTCAGAACCTGCCGACGTTCGACCAGGGTCTCGCGGCGCTGGTGCAGGACCTGTACGACCGGGGCCTCGACAAGGACGTGACCCTCTGCGTCTGGGGCGAGTTCGGCCGCACGCCGAAGATCAATAAGGACGCCGGCCGCGACCACTGGGCTCCGGTGCAGGCGGCGCTCCTGGCCGGGGGCGGAATGCCCGCCGGGCAGGTGATCGGCTCGACCGACAAGACAGGGGGCTACGCCGAAACGCGGCCGGTCCACTACCGGGACATCCTGGCGACCCTGTACCACAACCTCGGCCTCGACCCGCACTCCTTCGTGCGGGACATCAACGACCGCCCGGTGACGCTCCTCCCGGACGACGCCCGGCCCATCCGCGAGCTCGCCTAGGAATACTTAAACACCAAGGCACCAAGGAGTCACCAAGAACACAAAGAAGAGGGAGAGAGGGGAGACATCTCCTCCTACGTTCTGCTTCTGAAATCCTTTGTGCTCGTTGTGCCTCCTTGGTGTTGAACTCCTATTTCTTGACGCTCGACTCAAACGTCAGCACCGACTCCGCCGGATCGAGCCGCGGCCCCAACTCATAGACGTTCCGGTACCCGTACTGGTACAGCGTCACGTAGGTCGACAGGTTCAGCGACGCCGCCGGGCTCTTCGGCGCGAACGGCCCATCCGCGTTCCGGAAGTTGTTGTTGCAGTAGATCAGGATCCGCGCGGTCTTGTCCGGCAGCCGCTTCTCCAGCGTCGGAATGTCGATGTCCGGAAAGCTCATGTTCATCGCGCCGCGGATGTGCAACAGATCGAAGTTCTTCTGACTCCGGGCATCCAGCACGATCGTCCCCGGCTCGCGGCTCATCTTCAGAAAATCCGCCTCCGTGATCCGCCGCGTCGCCCGGTGCCGGGCCGCCTCCTGAGCCACCTTCAGAAACCCGTCCATATCGATGTTCGGATTCGGCGGCGCCACCTGCGGCTGAGCCCGCTGCGGAGCCGCAACCGCCTGCTGCACAGCCTGTTGGACCGCAGGCCCCTCCGAATGTCCGCTGCGAACCAGAGCAGCTCCCACGAGCAGCCCCGACAGAACCGTGAGCGAAACCCGGCGCATGACTGCCTCCTCCGCGTGAATGGACTCTCTTGGGATCCGACACGTTCGAGGCAGCGGGAGTTTCCGGATTCTGGCCGAAAGGGTGCGATCGTTTTGGTTTGGACGGTTCCTGTACGGAAGCGCCTCCGGCGGGCAGGAGCTCCGCCCCTGCACCCGGGTCGCCGTGGGACGATGGGTTGCGCTCAGAACACTTCCCTCGGCCGCACGGGGCCCGGACAAACGAAGACAGGCTGGACACCCGAGAGTGCCCAGCCTGTCTTTCAAATCACCCCATCAGCCGGCGTCCCGAATCACTCGATCGGGCTCAGCGGCGCATTCAAGGCGGGCACCACCGGCACCGGACCAGGAGCGGGCGGTACAGCCGCCCCCCCCGGAACCGGAGCCATCGGCAACGTCCCGATCATGCTCTCCGGAGCCACACTCAGCGGCACCGGATTGCTTGCCGCACCGTCACCGCGGATCACGATGATCTGGGCATCCGCCGCCGAAGCGACGTTCAGGTTCGGCACCGTGAACTGCACACCCAGGTCGTACCACCCCCGGATCTCGGCCGACTGCTGCTGGTCCCCAACCGTCACGATGATCTCACCCGGCTCAGGACCCAGCCCTTCGCCAGCCAGCGAGATCACCGTCCCCGGAGCCGCCGCCGTCACGTCCGTCGAGAACGCCGCCGGATCCACCGGGTAGATCTCTCCACGATCCAGGATCGCACCGTTGTTCGCCTTGTCCGTCTCCGGCAACGCGTTCCGGCTGTCGACCACCGCATGCAGGAACTGGAACGGAACCCGGTTCCCCTCCTGATCCACCCCCATCTGGTTCACCTCCATCGGCAACCGGATGTCGAGCGGCACGATCTCGTTCGCCGGGATTTCCGGCAGCGTCACTCCCGCCTGGAGCGCACCGGTCGCGAGCTGCTGATCGTTCGAAGCGAACAGCGTCACGTCGATCGGCTGCTGCAGCACACGGTTCGAGTTGTTCCGCAGCCACACCCGGAACCGGGGACCGAGGTTCTCTTCCTTGTGCCCCGGATCGACGAACCGGACCGCGAGCAGCTGGAGGTCATTCCCCTGATCGACGACCACCTGCGGCGCGTCGACCCATGTCCCGGCCGTCTCGACCGGAAGCGGCTGCCACACCGGATACTGGTACACCACGATCGGCGGGCACGGATCGTAGTAGATCGGTCGGACGACGAACGGCCGGGGATCGTAGATCGGCAACACCGTCGTCCAGAACGACCACCGGACCCACGGACTCCAGACCGGCTGCCAGCAGTACCGCGGATACCACCGCGGTCCCGGATACCAGGCGCTGAAGCTGTGATGGGTGTACCGGTTGAACACCGGACCGACATGCCGCTTCTGCCAGCCCCCATGCTGCACGAGCATGTGGTTGAACCGCATCTGACGGGCGACGTCACCGCGCCCGAGCAGCTGGAACTGACGGTCGAGCTGGTACCGCTGGCCGACCTGCGACCGGATCAGCGGATCGAACTCCTTGTCCCGGACGCGGACCTGGAACCGTCCCGAGACCCGGTCGAGATTGATCGCCGCCAGCCGCGGATCGTTCCGGATCGCATCACTCCCGCGGAGCTTCGCAAACTCCGCCTGGAGCTGGTCCGCATTGCGGGCGTGCCGCATGTTCCGCAAGGCTTCCTGCGCCTTGTCGTCCTTGATGCGGTCTCCGATCCGGTCGGTCGGATCGATCTTGATCTGCTTCACCGGCCGTTTCGTAAAGTCCGGCCGGTCGCCATCGCGATCGACACCACCCGGTCCCGGTTTGCCGTCCCGCCCCGGACCATCACGACCCGGACCGTCGTTGTCGCGGCCCGGCAGCCGGGGGATGGTCTCGTCGACCTCCTTCCCCGGCCGGCCATCGAGGTCCTTCATCCCGGGAAGACCGTCGCGCGGACCATCCTTCGAGCCCGGGCCGACGCCGGGAATGATCCCCGGCGACTTGTTGTCCCGATCGCGGGGACCAACACCCGGCAACCCCGGCTTGCCGTCCCCCCGATCACGACCGGGCAGTCCCGGAAGATTTTCACCCGGCTTCTTATCCTGGTCGCGCATCCCGGGCAGACCTAGCTTGCCGTCCCCCCGATCGCGGCCGGGGAGTCCCGGAAGGCCGTCACCCGGCTTCTTGTTGTCCCGATCGCGGAGCCCCGGAACGACGGGAGTCCCGCCGTCGGGCTTCTTGTCATCACGCCCACCGGGGAGTCCCGGTTTGTTGTCCCGTCCGGGTAGTCCCGGCAGTCCGCTCCCGGCGCCGGGAACTCCATCGTTGCCGCGGGGGCGATCCCCAGGCTTCGGAAGGATGTTGCCGGGGACTCCCTTGTTTCCATCGCCGCCGCGACCGGGGAGGTCGAGCTTGGGACCATCCGCCTTGGGACCTTTATCATTTCCCTTGTCATCGCGTGGACTGCGCGGCGTATCTCCTCCGCGGCGCGGAGTGTTGTCGTTCCCACCCCGTCCACCCGGCGCGGGATCGGGCTTCTTGACCTCGATCGCCCGCGGCAGATCGATCTTCGGAGCGTCGTTCCCCCCCTGCCGCGGAACGATCTGGGCCGGCGGCGTCAGTGGCCTCGGGCGCTCGTCGCGGGGTTTCAGATCGATCTTCGGCGGGGTCCGTTCCATCCGCTGAACGGGCTGGATCGGCTTCGGATCGATCCGCGGCGTCTCGACTTTTCGCGGGAGCTCAATCTTGGGAGCGGGGACATTCCGCTCCATCCGCGGAGCCGGCTTCGGATCGTTGCGGGGAGCCTCGACACGCCGCGGAGCTTCGATTTTTGCAGGTGGCGCGCTCCGCTCGGCCCGCGGCGGCGGATTCTCTTTCGCCTTGGCCGGAGGGGCGGGACGGGACGGCTTATTCTCGCGGTCCTTGCGATCCGCGGCCGCCAGGCTCGCCACCGAGACCGCGGTCGCGATCCCCAGCAGCGAGTTCCAGAACCAGACTCGTGAGCGTTTCATCGGAACCTCTCATCCCCCGTCGCAGGGATGCGAACAGGGGCCTTCTTGGCCAAAGGGGAGGGAGCGAGTCGTGCCCGGCGGAGCGGGAGTGGCTGTCCACTCCCGCTCCGCCGCTGGCACGCTGCCCCCATTCTCCCACGGCAGTGCGCATTTCATGCCGGATTTGTAATGAATGCCCTCCAGAAACAAAAAAGGCCGCCGTCCTGAGGACGGCGGCTTGGGAACCGGCAGGGTTGTCACACCTTACCACCAGCGGCGACCACCCCCGTAGGAGAAGCCACCGTACGGGGTGTAGACACTCACGCCACCCCGACGGCCGCCGTAGTAGCCGTAGTTGTTCCCGTAGTACCCGCCACGGTAGCCACCGTAGTACGGACGGTAGCCATAGCCATACCCGTACGACGGGCGGTAGCCATACCCGTAGCCGCCACCGTAGTAGCCGCCATAGCCACCGTAGTACCCGCCGCGATACCAGCGGGCCTGCGTCTCGGTCGGGGTCATGGCGACACCTCCGACGATGGCCGCAGTGGCAATCAGAAGAGCTTTGAGACTGGACATGATGTTCTCCTCAGCGGCGGACTGGGTGAAGACGACTGCTTCCCGCTCCGCCGTCGGGAATGTCGTAGGACTCGGGCCGTTCGAGGGACGTCACATGACGCCCAGCATCGGAACGGCGTGGATCAGGTTGTCGAGGGACGGGACTTCGTCGGAACAGAGTTCCGAACGGTTCAGCAGGGGGGCAGGACCGACGATGGCGGGGAGGAGCGAGCGGTGCAGCTCGAAGGTGACGGGCTCACCGTCTCCTCCCTCCACGACATCGCCGTCCATGGAAAATCTCAGGGCGGGGGCGGCGGACATCCGCATGCGGGACGCCTTGCCGGCCAGGATCAGGTTGTTCTCGAGCAGCCGGTCGAAGGCGTAATCGGCGACGAGCGACGTGAGCTCACCCGCCGAACCTTCCAGGACGATCACGTAATCGAAGACTCCGTCATCAAGTTTCGCCGTGGGAGCGACCTGCACCCCGCCCCCCGAACTCCGACCATTCGCGAGGAACACGTTGAGAGCGCGGATGCGCTGCGGCACTCCATCGTCGGTGTCAAATTCGATGTCATAGACGGTGAGATCGCGGACCGCCTGCACCCCGGTGCGGATGTAGGACAGGACGCCCCACCGCTGCTTGATCTCTTCGGTGACGCTCTCGACGAACCGACCGGTGTTGCCGGCGGTCGCCATGTTGAAGATCCACCGCCGCTCGGAACCTTGCGTTCCCGACAGCACGTCGATCGGAACGATCTCGCCATCGAGAACCTCCGCGAGCGCGTCCAGCGGATTGAGCGACATCCCCAGCGACCGGGCCAGGTCATTTCCCGTCCCGAGCGGCAAAACCCCGAGAGCGGAGTCCGGCACTCCCGCGTCCAGAATCGTTGATGCCACCGCGTTGACCGTACCGTCCCCTCCCGCTGCGATGATGCGGGGAATTCTATGCACCACCGCCGCTCGCGTGGCGGCAATTGCCTCATCGAGCGACGCTGTGTGAATCACGCGCGCTCGCGGTTCATTCGACAGACGCGCCGCCAGCTCTTCCTGCATCGAGGCCGAGCCGGCATCGGTGTTCCAGAGGATGTGAGCGGTCTCACGGGGCATGTTTCGGGGACTCCTTGTGTTCACACTGGGAGATTTCGCAGGGCTCGTGCCATCACACGCCGAAATGCCCCGCCGCCGTGAGATTCCAGGCGATTCGCCAGGGATTCCCTGCGTTTTCCTTTGTGGGAACGCTCCCTGTGCTGATCTGCACAAGCCGCGACACGCGAAAGCTGTTCTATCCGCGACCAGGCTGAACCACATTGACACATGCTTGAATCGACATGTGGTCAAGCTTGGAAAGGATGATCCGGTAAGCCCCTTCGGCAAGCTCTTCCGAAGGAGCGGCGTCCAGTACGCCAGCAGCCGAAAAGTTGTTCTCAGTTGAGCGACAGACTGTCCTCACATTGAGTGAGACGCGTCTGCCAGCGAGCAGACAAGGAAGAAAACGGGGGCCCTCAAATGCGAGACGCGAGCGAAGGATCTCGGCAAGATCCCTCGCTCGCGTTTCGACGTTCTCTGTCGTTCCCGTCAGCTCAGACAGCCGTGACGTGCAGCGCTGCAGAGACGAGCGCCATCATCGCCATCAGCCATCCGCTCAAGACTGCAAAACCCGCCGTCACGAATACCAGGATCTTCACGATGGATTCCTTTCCTCAAGACCGGGAGCCGGTCGAACACCTCGACCGGAGAACATGACCATGCGAGCGAACTCCTCGAACCGACTTCAAAAGACGCTCGGCCCGATTCGAACGGGCTACACCCCTGTGCCCTTGCGGGCACTTGGACGAGCGTTCCAGTCAGCGGCTGCCGGACCGCTGGACTACTCAGCCAGGATTTCATCCCGGAGCATCTTCACCCGGTCATGGGTCGCCTTGACCTGGGCGTACTGACGCGTGAGCACATCGTTCACCGCACTGCCGGCGGTGTTACGCAGGGCGTTTTCATAGGCCCCTTTGATCTGATCTTCGCCACGTTCCGCTTCCGACAGGATTGCGTGGTTGTCGTTCGTCGAGAGCATCTCGCGAATGTTCATCCAGACGCGGTGGACCGCGGCGGCATACGAGCCTTCGCGTCGCGCTTCTTCGCCGCTCGCTTCGACGAAAGCGGCCAGTTCATCCGCCTGCTGCTGTCGTTGATGAGCAAACATCTCGAACGCGGCCGAGATCGAGGCATTCTCGATTTCTCCCGCCGCGAACCGGAATCCGTCGCGGGCATCGATGTTCGTTTGGATCAGGTCCTGCAGCGCGTCGACCGTGGCTGGCTGCAGGTGGCTTTTCGTTTCCAGAGCCATGGTTTTGCTCTCCTCGTGAGGTTGGAACCCGCTGGGGCGTGTTGACGGATGAGGCAAAACGCAACGCCCGTGCCTTGACGCAAATGGGACGGAAACATTTCTGCAACATCCACGCACACAAGAACTAATGGCACGGCCCCTCCAGCAGGGAGCTCCGCCGCGGCACGAGAAGCGTCTGGCTCGCCACCGGTCAACGTGCGTGCAGACCACTCGTGAGCCGACCTGAGGGAAGCCGTTTGAGCAATCGCTCTTACGTCCTTTGGACCGCAAGTTCACTCCAGCGGGCTCTGGCGACTGAGCAGGCGGGCCTGTGGAGGCCATCCCCCATCTCCACCAGCCCCCCGAGAGAGAGTGAGTCACCACGGTTCGCGTGACGACAACAACGACGGACAGCTCCAGTGACGGCACCACCAGCAGGATCCAGTCGAGTCACCACGGCGGAAGGACGTCACGACTCTCCAGCGGCCACAGCGAGGAGTCACTCGGTGTCCCGCCGCGATCATCGGGATGCTGGCGGGAGGGAACAGCGTGACGTATTCTCCGACGAAGGCATCGACCAATGGCGATGCGAGATCAAGGACTGACACTGTCGAGGAATTCATGACCCGGCCCATCCTGTTGTCGCTCGTTTCCGGACTCCTCCTGGCGGGACGCCTGATGGCCCAGGAAGCCCCCGCGGCGAAGACCGACGCCCCCAAGCCCGATCCCGCGGTCGTCGCGGCCATCAAGGGGCTCGGCGGCAACGTCATGGAGATCGCCCAGAACGATCCCCGGCTCGAAGTCTCGCTCCATCTGGCCGACAAGGAGGTCACCGATGACGCCCTGGCGCAGGTCGCGAAGCTGCCGCAGGTGATCTGGGTGAACCTCGCCAACACGAAGATTACCGACGCCGGGCTCGCCCATCTGGCAGGGGTTAAGACGATCGAGAAGCTGCACCTCGAGAAGACCGCCATCGGCGACGCCGGCCTCACCCACCTGGCGGGTCTCGAGAACCTCCAGTACCTCAATCTCTACGGCACGCAGGTGAGCGACGCCGGCCTCAAGAGTCTCGCGGGCTGCAAGAAGCTGACGCGGCTCTACGTCTGGCAGACCAAGGTCACGCCCGAAGGGATCGCAGCCCTCAAGGCGGCTCTTCCCGAAATCAAGATCGTCGCGGCGGTCGAGCTCGCACCGGTGAAGAAAGAGGAGCCCAAGAAGGAAGAACCGAAGAAGGAAGAGGCCAAAAAGGAGGAGCCCAAGAAAGAAGAGAAGAAGGAAGAGCCTAAAAAGGAAGAGGCCAAGAAGCCGGAGCCGGAAACGAAGCCCGAAGACAAGAAACCAGAAGAAAAGAAGTAACCAGCGTCCCGCTGGACCGGGGTGGCCGTAGGGACGATGGGTTGCGCTAAGGACGCTCCGCCGGCAGAGCGTCCTTAGCGCAACCCATCGCTCCTACGGCAAACTGGGTCCAGGGCAGTGCCCTGGTGCAGGGGGGGAGCTCCTGCCCGCCGGAGGCCTTTCCATTCAGGAACCGGCCAATCCAAACTGAGGTGTCCGATGTTCAAGATCCGGAGCTGGGCCATCGCAGGCGTTCTGTTCTTCGGAGCCATCCCGCTCCGGGCGGAGGACAAACCGGCTACCGCAGAGAAGCCGGCCAGCGGGAAGAAAGAGCCCGCTCCCGTCGCGATGAATGATGCGGAGGCGGCTTTCGCCAGGCTGATGACCGGCGCCGATCTCGTCGGGTCGTTCACGGTCGACGGCCGCAAAGGGACGCCGAAGGAGGATCGCTACACGATCGCCAAGGCGGTGAAGGTCAAAGACAACAAGTGGATGATCCATGCCCGGGTCAAGTACGGCGACGTCAATGTCGTCGTTCCCGTGCCGGTCAATATGGACTGGGCGGGAGACACGGCCGTCCTCTCGGTCACGGACCTGTCGATTCCCCTGCTCGGCAACGACTTCGACACGCGGCTCTTGTTCGACGGCGAGCGGTACGCCGGCACGTGGGCTCACGGCAAAGTCGGCGGCCACATGTGGGGCCGGATCGAGCGGGCCAAGACCGAAGACCTCCCAGCCGAGAAGCCCGAGGCGGCCAAGGATGCAGCTCCCGCCGAAAGCCCCAAGCCCGGAAAATAGAAAATCCGCCGGCGACGCGATCTCTATGAGATCGCACGGCCGGCGGATGGAACACTCGATCGACTCCGCGCGCTGCGGCTACCGAGGCTTGCGAGGCATCTCGGTGCCGGACCGGTCGCTGATCCGGTCCCAGGCGTCGCGGCTGGCGTGCCGGGCTCGTTCCCAGTCGAGATTCGAGTGATCGCGGCGGGTGTTCCAGTTGGTCCGCATTTCGGCCTCGATCTCTTCCCAGCTCCGCTCGGGATACTGGAGCCGCGATTCCCAGCCGTAGCGGTAGGCGGGAGCGAACTCTTCGTAGTCCACCGCTTCGTCGTAGTAGGGACGATCGCGGTAGGCCGTCTCCCAATAAACCGCCTCGACGGTCGGATCGACCTCTTCGGCAATCTGTTTGCCGGCGAGTCCCCCGGCGATCCCTCCTACGGCGGCCCCGACAGCGGCTCCGATGGGCCCTGCGACCGCACCAGCGACAGCTCCCGTGGCGGCACCGCCGACCGCGGCGCCGAGGCCGGCACCGACCGGGTGGGCTCCCGATTCTCCGGTGATCGGATCGGCGTTCCGCTGGGCATCGACCGCGTCTTTGACTTCTTTCTTGCTCCTGGGCATGGCTTGTCCTCCCTCTGGCGAGTGAATCGCCGCAGCGCGAAGGCACTGCGGCACTTGCAGAGAGGGCAAAGCCTATACCGCCGTCCACACGCATCAGGTACACAGATGACGCAAACCGCGCGTCTGCCGCCGGTTACACCGCCAAGCGTCGGATTGTCGAGCTGACAAAACAGAAAGAATTGACCCGCAACCCGTCACAGCCCCTGACCGCCGCGCAACCAGCGTTCCGCTGGACCGGGGCGGCGTGGTGCGATGGGTTGCGCTAAGCGGGCTGCGACGCCAATGGTTGGTGTTGGGGAGGTAGGGTGTAGCGAAGCCTGTTGGGGTGCAGGGGCTCGCCCCTGCCCTCGCCGGAGGCGCTTCCGTACAGGGAACCGTCCAACCGTGACCGGACGCCCCTAGTAGTGAATCGCCCGCCCCGAAACCGCCATCGCGGCTTCCTTCACGGCCTCGGCCAGCGTCGGGTGAGCATGGCAGGTCCGGAAGACATCTTCGCTGCTCGCACCAAAGCTCATCGCCGCGGCGCACTCGGCGATCAGGTCGCCGGCGTGGGGGCCGATGATGTGGACGCCGAGGACCCGGTCGGTCGTGGCGTGGGCCAGGATCTTGACCTTGCCGTCGGTCGTTCCCATCGCCTTGGCCCGGCCGTTGGCCATGAAGGGGAAGGTCCCCTTCTTGTAGGCGACACCCTGTTCCTTGAGGGCGTCCTCGGTCTTGCCGATGGTCGCGATCTCGGGATCGGTGTAGACGACGCCGGGGATCACGTCGTAGTTGACGTGGCCGTAGCCGGTGTAGAGGTGCTCGACGCAGGCGATCCCTTCTTCTTCGGCCTTGTGGGCCAGCATCGCGCCGCCGATGACGTCACCGATCGCGAAGACCTTCGGCGAGCTGGTCGCGAAGTGCGGGTCGACGGCGATGAAGCCCCGTTTGTCGACCTGGATCCCGGCGGACTCGAGGCCGAGGTCCTGGGTATTCGGCTTGCGGCCGACGGCGACGAGGACGCGGTCGCAGGTGATCGGATCGGCTCCGTCGACCGTGACGACGCACTGCTTGCCGTCGTACTTGGCGCCGGTGACCTTGGCGCCGAGCTTGAACTCGATCCCCTGCTTCTCGAACACCTTCTTGGCGTCGGAAGCGATCTCGGAGTCCATGCCGGGGAGAATCCGGTCGAGGTACTCGAGGACCGTCACCTTGGCACCGAGCCGCCGCCAGACTGCGCCGAGCTCGAGGCCGATGTAGCCGGCGCCGATCACGACGAGGTGCTTGGGGACTTCGGGGAAGGAGAGGGCCTCGGTGCTCGTGCCGACGTAGTCGGCATTGAGCTCGATCCCGGGGAGGATCGCGGCGACGCTGCCTGTCGCGATGAGGGTCGCGTCGCAGGTCAGCTCCTGCGTCCCCTCCTTGGAGGTGACGACGATCTTCCCCGCGCCTTCGAGCTTTCCGTGGCCGACGAAGCGGGTGATCTTGTTCTTCTTCATCAGGCCGTCGATGCCTGTCGCGAGCTGGCGGACGACTCCCTCCTTGTGCTTCATCATCGCCGGGAGGTCGAGCTTGAGGTCGCCGACCACGACCCCGCGCTGGGCGATATGTCCCGCCTGTTCGTACAGGTGGCTCGACTCGAGGAGTGCCTTCGAGGGGATGCAGCCGACGCGGAGGCAGGTCCCTCCGAGGGCTGGTTCCTTCTCGAGGATGGCGACCTTCTTGCCGAGCTGTGCGGCCCGAATGGCGGCGACGTAACCGCCGGGACCGGCACCGATGACGATCAGATCAAAGTGGGACATCAGAGGGGGCTTCAGGCTGTAGGCTTCAGGAAGAGACGCAGAACTTCGGCGGCGGCAGGCGGCAACTGCAGAAGAGCGCGGGTGTGCTGCTCTCCTGCAGTCTGAAGCCTGACGCCTGCGGCCTGTTCGTCACACTTCCAGAATGATGCGGGTCGGATCTTCGATGACGTCCTTGACCCGCTTGAGGAACGAGACCGCTTCGCGGCCGTCGATGACGCGGTGATCGTAGGTCAGGGCGACGTACATCATCGGCCGGACGACGACCTGGCCGTTCACGGCGATCGGCCGCTCGACGATGTTGTGCATCCCGAGGACGCCGCTCTGGGGCGGGTTCACGATGGGGGTCGACAGCAGCGAGCCGTAGACGCCGCCGTTGCTGATCGTGAACGTGCCTCCTTCGAGCTCCTCGCGGCCCAGGCGGTTTTCCTGGGCCCGCTTGGCGAAGTCGGCGATCGCGAGTTCGATCTCGGCGAAGCTCATCCGCTCGGCGTTCCGGAGGACCGGGACGACGAGCCCGCGGCCCCCGCCGATCGCCACACCGACGTCGACGTAGTTGCGGAAGATCAGTTCGCGGCCGTCGTCGCTCACCTGGGCGCCGACCTGCGGGAACTGGTTGAGGGCATCGACGACCGCCTTCACGAAGAAGGACATGTAGCCGATCTTGATCCCGTACTTCTTGGTGAAGAAGTCCTGGTAGTTCTTGCGGAGGCCCATGAGGGCCGACATGTCGACTTCGTTGAACGTCGTCAGCAGGGCGGCGTTGTGCTGGGCTTCGACGAGCCGGCGGGCGATCGTCTGGCGGATCGGCGACATCGGGACGCGGCGTTCTTCACGCGGTCCGACCGAAGCGACCTGGGGAACGGCTCCGGCCCGCGGCGCGGCGGCCGGGACGGAGACCTTCGGTTCCGAAGCGGGGGTCGCCTTGTGAGCGACGACGTCTTCCTTGAGCACGCGGCCCCCCGGGCCGGTCCCCTTGACGTCTTCCGCCTTGAGGCCCTTCTCATGCAGAACGCGGTCGGCGGCCGGCATGACGATCTTCTCGCCTTCCCCGTTGGCCTTGGCGTCACCGGAGGGTGCGGCTTTCCCGCCGCCGTCGGCCGGCTTGCTGGCGGGCTCGATCTGGGCGATGGTCTCGAACTTGGCGGCGGTCTCCCCTTCCTTCTTCAGGATCTTCCGGACGAACCCGGCTGCGGGAGAGGGGACTTCGAAGGTGGCCTTGTCGCTCTCGACCATGACTATCGGGGTCTCCGCATCGACCCACTGACCTTCCGGAGCGAACCATTTCCCGATGTAGACCTGGGTGACAGATTCCCCGACATTGGGGACCTGAACGTCAACGGGGGCGGCCATTTCTTTTCCTTGAGGATACGTGCGGGTCGTCCTGCCAGACCGATCTCAGTGAAAAAGCCCACGGCACTCCGCCGCGGGCATGTCAGGCTCCGGAGTCTCGCAGCGGCGCGGGCGCGAGTTCCGGTCAGCGGTTCCGTCAGGACTGAAACATGGGAGTGGGGGCTGCGACAACGCCACAGTGTATGGGGGCGGCTCAGGAAACTCGACCGCGTCGAATCTCCATAACCATCCTATGGAACGGATATTCCATCCGTGCCGGCAAGACAAGCGTGAATCGAACGAATGCGGCGCGGCTCTTCATCTGAAAGCGCGGGAACTCATCGGAAGTTCGGCGACGCCCTGGTCCGGCCGCAGCCCTTGCCGGATTCCGCCTGCAATCGGCCGGTCACCGATCGGCCCCCCGCTATACTTCCCGGGCGGAAAGTCTCGCGATCGCTCCGAAGACTTTCCGCTGCGGACCTCCCGGATCCTTACGAAATCGATTGCTATGGCGACTCACGCGGTCATCTGCCAGGGGGTGACGAAGGACTTCGGGACGGGGGAGACACGCGTTCAGGCCCTGCGGGGGATCGACGCGGAGATCGAGTTCGGGGAGCTGACGCTGCTGGTCGGCCCGAGCGGGTGCGGGAAGACGACCTTGATCTCGATCATGGCGGGGCTTCTGGAGCCGACGGATGGGGAGGTCTCGCTGCTGGGGGAGGATCTGAAGTCGTTGCGGGGGCGGAAGCTGGTGCAGTTCCGGGCGGACAACATCGGTTTCGTTTTTCAGCAGTACAACCTGCTTCCGTCGCTGACGGCGGCGGAGAATGCGGCCGTGCCTCTTTTGATCCGACGGATGCCGCGGCGGGAGGCGGTGGAGAAGGCGAGTGAGATGCTGGCGGCGGTGGGGCTGGGGGATAAGCGGCGGTCGATGCCGTCGCAGCTCTCTGGCGGCCAGCAGCAGCGGGTCGCGATCGCGCGGGCGCTGGTGAATGAGCCGCGGCTGCTGGTGTGCGACGAGCCGACGGCGGCGCTCGACGCGAAGTCGGGGCGGACGGTGATGGAGTTGATCCGGAAGACGGCGATTGGCGAGGGTCGGGCGGTGATTGTGGTGACTCACGACAGCCGTGTTTATGACTTTGGTGACCGGATCATTTCGATGGCGGATGGCCGGGTGGAATCGGTTCAGATTCCGGAGGCGGGCCAGTCGTTCGCGCACGCATGACGTCCAAGCCGGCACGACGCCCCCACCTCAAACCCATCGTTCCACGGCCACCCGGGTCCAGCACGCTGCTGGCCCCGCCGGAGGCGCTCCTCTCGCGAATCCCGGCAAACCACGGACGTCCGATTGCAGACCGGCGCCGCGTACAACCCTGTCCAACACGCTCACACTGCACTCCCCCGCGACACGGAGAAGGGGAGCCTGCAACGCCGTAACCCAAAGCGGACGCACGGTGTTTGTCACGGTTCCACCACGGAAAGCGCCTCCGGCGAGGCCAGCGGCCCCGCTGGACCGGGGATCAGGCTGCACCTGGATTCACAGCTCGATCCAGCATGTGGGTAATTCCCCAAGATTGTCTGTGGGGATATCATCACTCCGGCAAGAAAGCGTGCAGGCGAGCGTCCCACCCGATGGGATTACGCCCTCGCCACGGCGACCAACCCGCATCGACGACCTACATCGTCGCTGGTCCCAGGTTTCACGCCGACACACGATCGAGCAGAAGCTCACGCCGGAGTTGCCGACCCGGGAGCCCCATGACCGAGCGAGTTTGGTTCCTGAAACAGTCCCGACTGTTTCAGCAGTTGTCGCTGGAAGAAATCGCCTCGCTCGAGAGCCGCGCCCGCGTGCGCGAACTCCCCCCCCGCCAGGTCATCTACGCCCCCTCCGACGCCGCTGACTCCGTCTTCCTCGTCGTTCGCGGCCGCGTCCGCATCGTCAGCCTCACCCCCGAAGGGAAAGAAGCGATCCTCGGCCTCGTCGAACCGGGCGAACTCTTCGGCGAAATGGCCCTCGTCTCCACAGAACCAAGAGAAGAACACGCCGAAACCGCCGTCACCTCGACCGTCGCCGCCCTCCCCCGCGACGCCCTCGAAGCGGTCATGAGCCGCAACAGCGACCTCTCCGTCGGCGTCTGGAAATTCATCGGCTGGCAACGCCAGCGGATCGAACGCCGCCTCCGCAGCCTCCTGTTCCGCTCCACCCGCGAACGGGTCCTCCTGCTCCTCGTCGACCTCGCCGAACACTACGGAAGGGCGGCCCCTCAGGCATCGGGAGCCGGCGCAGTCGACCTCGGAATCCGGCTCTCCCACCAGGAATTCGCCAACCTGATCGGAGCGACCCGCGAGTCGGTGACCGTTTCGCTCGGCGACCTGCAGAACGAAGGAATCCTCGCGATCGGACGCCAGCGGGTGACGATCCTCTCCCTGGACCGGCTCGCGCGGGCGGCGGGACTGACCCGCGCGATCATCCTCCCCCAGCAGCCGCGTCCACCGGCCGTGAAGACGAAAACGATTCTGGAAAATCTGTAATCCGACGCAGCGACGGCGAGCTTCGTAAGCTACATCACAGAGTTCGAAGGGCGTCCCCGCTAACATGGCTGATGACGCAACGAGTGACCGGAACATGAGCGGCGAACAGCGACAGCACGACGACTGGAAACCCTGCCCGATGGGCCTGCTGGTGCAGGCGGCCCGCGGCGACCGGGCCAAGGTGTCGCGCCGCAAGCTGCTCCGCGCCGGCGGAACCGCCGCGGCGGTGTTGCTTGCGGGGGGCCTCGGCTGGCGGACGTGGATCAACGCCCATCCGCAGCCGGACGGAACTCAGGATTCGGCCGTCGCCGTCAAAGTCATGAAGTGCCAGGAAGCTCACGACCTCCTGCCGAGCTACGTGAAGGGCGAACTCACTGCGGAAACGCAGCGGCGGATGGAAGAGCACCTCAAGCGCTGCCCGCACTGCCGTGAGGAGCGCACCCGGCTCGCAAATCTCCCGGCTTCCACCTGATGGATCGGCCCCGCTGAGCTGGCCGTTTCAGCGCACGAAAAGCGCTCGACTGTGTGGGCCTCTTCACAGAACCGCGGGGAGCAGAATCCTACGCTGAACGCAGGAATCGGTCCGACGCCGTACCCCCTACGACGCGACGGTTCCCGCTCTTGCCGAGGCGCTCGTATGCTCGTCCTGTCCCGCAAGCGGCTTGAAACGCTGCTGATCGGATCCGGAATCCGCGTCCACATCCTCTCCGTCGGCCCCAAGCGGGTCGTCCTCGGCATCGAAGCTCCCGACGACGTCCGGGTTTCGCGTGTCACCGCCGAACCCCTGCTGCAGGCCGCACCGGCGACCGCTCCCGCCGCGGATTGACCTCCTCTCCTGCCAGGAGAATCAGAGCGATCTGTGAAGCCCCACACAGATCGCCCTGTCACGACAAAGTAGAACCGGCTCTGCGGCTTCTTCTCTTCCACGCCCATGCTCCCGAGGGTTTTCCCATGGCGTTTGTCCGGCGGTCTGTCTCCCTGTTGACGCTGCTCTGCTTTACATCGCTCGTCATGGCAGGCGAGTCGAAACGCCCCATCACCAAGCCCAAGTTCGATCCCGACGCCCGCCGCGTCGAGCTCTTCACCGCCATCGAGCGGAGTGAGCTCGAGGTCACGATGCGTCCCAAGAACGAGTTCGGCGGCAACGTCTTTCTCCACAACGTGACCGACAAGCCGATCACGGTCCTTCTTCCTGACTCCATCGTTGGTCTCCACGTCCATCCGCAGTTTGGAGGAGGGGCCATCGGCGGTGCCGGTGGAGGACTCGGCGGGCAGGGGGCCGGCGGACTCGGCGGAGGCCAGAACCAGGCGATCGGGGGCGGCCTGGGTGGCGGTGGACTCGGAGGAGGCGGGGGGGGCGGCTTTGGCGGTCAGCAGGGAGGTGGCGGCGGCTTCTTCTCGATCCCCGCCGCCGAAACTGTCCGCATTCCGTTTCAGTCCGTCTGCCTCGAGCACGGCAAGCACTCCCCCACGGCCCGGAACACGTACAAAGTCGTCCCGGTCGAGCAGTACAGCGACAAGCCGGAGCTCAAAACCCTCTGCATCGCCGTCGGCTCCGGACAGGTCGACCGGGCCGTCGCTCAGGCCGCGGCCTGGCACATCTCCAGTGGCATGACCTGGGACCAGCTTGCCGCGAAGACCTTCGACCGCGCTGCGGCCGCGGACACCCCGTACTTCTCGTACGCTCAGCTCGTCGCCGCCCGCAACCTCGTCCAGGCCGCTTCGGCCCACGCCCGGCGTCAGCCCGCACTGTCGGGGCAGATTCAGTCCGCCAGCCCGGCGGCCCGATGACGGGCCTCGTTGCAGAATCCCACGCGATGAACTCCTTGAACGATCCTTGCGTGGAACGTCTCCGGTGAGCACGGGGATGGCCGGCACAGCCCCCCCATAACAGCCCACGTGCCAGCCACCTTCCCGAACACCGCGCCTGGGCGTCGCAGCCCCCTTTGCGCAACCCATGGTGCGACGCCGCCCCGGTCCAGCGGAACGCTGGGTTTCTCTTGCTGCGGGAGACTGGTTAGAGTCCGGGCGGATCATGACATGCCGAGGGCGGGCATATGGACAATCCCTCTGACGAACCGTTTCTGCGTGGCGAAAAGACTCCCGGCGAGGAGACCGACTCCGGCCGGACCGAGTCGTGCCCCTCCCCTCCTCCGTCACCGGCTCCCGGAGAGGACTCCTGGGATGCCCGGTCGGGGGACTCCGTCGCGCCGAAGCGGCTCGGCAAGTACCAGATCCTCGAACAGCTCGGCCGGGGTGGAATGGGGATCGTCTGGAAGGCCCGCGATCCCGATCTCCAGCGGACCGTCGCGATCAAGGTTCTGGCGCCGCATCTGGCACAGAGTCCGGTCGCCCGGAGGCGGTTTCTTCGGGAGGCCCGGGCGGCGGCGGCGATCAGCCATCCGAACGTCCTGACGATCCACTCGGTCGAGGAGGAGCAGGAGACGCCGTACCTGGTGATGGAGTACGTCTCGGGGCTGTCGCTCAAGGAGTTCATCGCCCGGCGGACGATGCTCGACTTCGTGGAGGTGATCCGGCTGAGTGCCCAGATCGCGCAAGGGCTGGCTGCCGCGCATGCCTGCGGCGTGATCCACCGGGACATCAAGCCGGGGAACGTGATGCTGCATAAAGGGGGGACCCGGGCGCGGCTGACGGACTTCGGGCTCGCGCGGGCGGCGTTCGACAATTCCGAACTGACGTCGGCCGATCAGGCGGTCGGAACTCCGGCGTATATGTCGCCGGAGCAGGTTCGGGGTGAGGCGGTCGATGTCCGCTCGGATCTCTTCAGCCTTGGCTGTCTGATGTATGCGCTCGTTTCGCGTGTCTCGCCGTTTCAGGGGCGGTCGTCGGCCGAGACGGTGCATCGGATTCTGGATGTCGCGCCACTTCCCCTGCTGACGGTCGAGCCGACGACGCCCCCCGGGTTTTCAGATGTCGTCACGAAGCTCGTCGCCAAGAAGGCGGAGGACCGTTACCAGTCAGCCCAGGAGGTCGCCGAGATCCTGCAGCGGGTGCTGGTGCAGCTCAATCAGGCTCCGTCGGACCAGCTCGTGCAGGTTCTTTCGCAGCATCTGCCGTCGTCGGCGACGAATGCCGTCTCGACGGAGGACGACAAGCCGCAGCCGGCGGGACGTCCGGGCTGGGGAGTGATGGTCGGGGGGCTGCTCGTGCTGGTCGCCGCCATCGTGGTTTCGACGTTCTGGAAGGACGGCCCGACATCAGCGGGCAATCCCGGTGCCGCCAATGCCAACACGGGAACGGTTGCTCCGACTCCGCCGGGAGGCGGGGGAGCGGGGGCGGGCGCGGCAGGTGCGGCGAAGGGGGAGCTGCCGTTCCTGACGCAGATCACCGTCGGTCCTGGGCCGGAGGCGACCTGCGCCACGATCACCGATGCGGTTGCCCGGGGGACGGGGGACTGCACGATCCGGATCGCCGCACCGGGACCTTATGAAGAGTCGGTGGTCGTGACCGGACAGCGGATCACGAGTCTGACGATCGTGGCGGCGCCGGGGGTGATCTGGAAACCGGTCAACCGGAACGAGGAGTCGAACGCGCTGACGCTCTCCGGAGTCCGGCGGCTGCGGGTCGAAGGGGTGCAGTTCGACGTCGAGTCCTCCCTCGGTCGGGCGATCCATCTGCCGACTCCCGTGAGCGACGTGGCGATCGTCGACTGCCGGTTCCGGCTTCTGCAGCCCGAGCACTCGCTGTCGCTCGTCAATGTCGACGCCGAAGCGGCGGAGGCGACCGCGCGGGTGCTGATTCAGGGGTGCCGGTTCGAGGTGGCCCTCGGAAACGGAGCGGGAGTTTCGATCGACGCCAAGACGGCCCGGAGCCCGGCGATCGAGATCGTCGATTCCCGGTTCGTCTCCCCCAAGCGGCACATCTTTGTCGCAGGATCCTGCCTGGACCTGACGGTGCGGGGGAATGTCTTCATCAACGGCTATGCCGGTCTGATGCTGCTGTACAAGCCGTGGCGCGGCGACGCCCGGATGGAGATCGTCAACAACACGTTCCTCGACGTCGAGTTCTGGGTGAGCTGGATGGACTCCGTGCCGGTGCAGCCGCTTCCGGCCGGCGGGAACCGGTCCCGGCTCTGCAACAATCTGATCCTCAACGGACGGCGGACGCTCGGGAACCCGAACCAGTGGGGGGCGGTGCTCGACTCCTGGACGGTCGGCTCGAACTGGCTGGAGGAGACGCCGCGGATGGAGACCGGAGCGGACCGGGAGGGGCGGCTCGGCAAGATCGTCGGCTCGGTCGGCGAGATGGACCGGACGGATCCTGCTTCCCCGACGTTCCTCGTTCCGGAAGCAGGAACTCCTGTGACGACCGGAGGAGTCGGCGGCGATCTGCCGGCCTACATCGGAGCCAAACCGCCGGCCCCGTAGATCGGGACGTGGCGGGTGCCGGGCGGTTCCGTGTCGCCGTGCATTTCTGCGGTTCCTGACGGATATGCCGGATACGCTCGAATGCGCCGGGCTCTGCTCAGGAGAAACCCTGAGTTCCGGCTTTACTCGGCCCGGACGCAGAAACAAGATGGCCCCAAACGGGCGGTCTGTTGCGGACGCGCGTTCGCTTGGTCGTGGGTGTCCGGCGGGCCGATTGCGGCCCGGTGGACGATGCAGCGAACTCTCTTCGAGTGCGATCATCATGTCGGACGAGGAACGCGAGGCCGCGTATCCAGCGGGGCACGAGTTGTCGTTGGAATCTTTGCAGGGGGCGGGGCCGTTTGTTCCCGACTACGGCCTGTACGGGATTGCGTCGGCTGCGCTCGTCAGCGGGCAGGCCTTCGACACGGCCCGTGACGCTGAGTTCGTGGCGGATCACTACCTTGGCCCGTACGGCGAGTATCCCGTCTATGGTGCCTATGGCGGGTACGGAGAAGTTGCGGCGCCGGTGGCCGAGAGCGTCGCCCGTCCGCTGCGGGTCGTCTGTGCGGGACCGGCGTTTCAGATCGGCGGGGTCGAGCAGCACACGCGGAGCCTCGCCCGGTTCCTCGATCCGCGCCGTGTCCGGATCGAGAAGGCGCTAGTGACCCGTCCCCCGAAGAGCGACTGCGCCATCCCGGGGATCCCGTTTCCCGTCGTCCCCTGCACCGCCGAGCAGCTTCGCCGGGAGGCGGCCGAGTGCGACGTGATGCTCCTGTGGGGGGAAGGATTCAACGACCGCCTCCCCGCCGACCGCGCGGTCTGCGTCTACCTCGCTCACGGGGAGTCGACCTGGACCCGGGCCTGTCTCGAACAGAGCCGGAAAGTGGTCGATCACGTGATCGCTGTGAGCGAGCGGGTCCGGCAGCGGGTCTGCGGCGGGTTCCCGACTACCTCGATCCTGAACGGAGTCGACTGCTCCCGGCTCGCGCAGAGCCGCTCCCGCGAGGCAGTCCGCACATCGCTCGGTTTCGAGCCCACCGATTTCGTGCTGGGATCAGTCAGCCGCATGACCTCCGAGAAGCGGATGGAGTTCCTGATCGACGCGGTGGCGACGCTGCCGCGGCGGTACAAGCTGCTGCTCGTCGGCTACGGTCCGCGCCGCGCGGAACTGCTCGACCGGGCCAACGACCGGATCCCCGGCCGTTACGCCTTCGTCGCCGCGGACGACTACCTCGGCGACTACTACCGGGCGATGGACGCCTTCGCTCTCGTCTCGGCCCACGAGGGGTTCGGACTCGTCATCGCCGAAGCGATGCTCTGCGGTCGCCCCGTGATGGCGACCGATGTCGGCTGCGTCCCCGAAGTCATCCAGGACCGGATCAGCGGGCTGGTTGTCGGCCCGAGCATCGACTCGATCGCCACCGCCGCGCGGCGACTCGCCGAGCACCCGTCGTGGGCCGCGGGGCTCGCCGCGGAAGGGGAAGCGTTCGCTCATGCGCACCTCCATGCCCGCCGGATGGCGCGGGAGTACGAGGATCTGCTCCATCGACTGGTCGCGGAGCGCGGCCGATTGACGCGAGGTTGAACACCCTCCTTCGTGCGGAGATCGGGAATCCCCGGAACGCGTCATGACGATCCGCCTTTTCAACTCGCTGTTCCAGTCTCGGCCGGTCGCGGCCCACTGTCCCGGTCCCCTCTCCGACCGCTGGCGAAGATTCGCTGCCGCTGTCCTCCGACAGCCGCCGCAGACATCCCCCCCCTCGACCGACGTCACGGTGCTGACCTGGAACGGGGGCGAAAGCCGGCCGGACAAGCCGTGCGGCCTCCTCGAACAGAGCCTCGCGCGGCTTGGCATCCGTCCCCTGGTGATCCGGGGACAATCCGTGGCCGGACGCCCCTGGCGGAACCGGGACAAGCTCGCTCTGACGGCCGAGGCCCTGCAGCAGGTCCGCACCTCTTATGTGATCGGCGCCGACTCCTGCGACGTGGTCTTTCTCGAAGACCCCCGGATCGCCGTCGATCGATTCCGGCGTCACTTCGCCTGCGACCTCGTCTTCAATTCGACCGGCTCGACCTGCTGGCCCCCTCTTCCCCGCTTCGTCCAGTTCCAGTCCTCGCTCCCCATGGCGGCGGTCTGTCACGGGCGGCACTGGATCAATTCGGGGCTGTTCGTCGGCCGGACGGAGTTCTGCCGCGACTATTTCCGCCGGCTCGCGGCGAGCCCGGCGGTGCAGAGCTACCCGGAGTCCGACCAGGCGGTTGTGATGGAGACCTGGCCCGAGTGGTATCCGCGAGTCCAGGCGGACTACCTCTCGCAGCTCTTTCAGTGGTTCAACGAGTCCCCGTCCGTTCTCCGGATCGACCGCTCCGAACCGCCGGGGGCAGCGCAACTTCTGCGGTGGCTCGCTCCGCTCCGTGGTCCCCTGATCGGAGCGGTCGTCGGTATCGGCGACGGTCAGCTCGCCGAACTCCTCCTTCGCGAATGCCCTGACCTCCGCCTCTGGATGGTCGAACCCGCCGCCTACGCCCCGACCGGCAAGGTCCTGGGCAACACCCCCCTCGCCGCCGCGGCCGCCCGCTTCCAGGGCGCCGCCGAGTGGACCGACTCCACCCTTGACCGCCGCTTCCTCCTCCCCGAGCCGTCGACCCGCGCCGCCGAACGCTTCACCCCCGAGAGCGTCGACTTCGTGTTCCTCGGGAGCGGCTCCGGTGGCGACGCACTCCAGTCCGAACTCGTTGCCTGGGGGAGCCGCCTCCGTCCCGGCGGCCTGCTGCTCGGCTCCGGGCTTTCCGACGGCGTCGTCCGGGAATTCGCCGAACGGACCGGGCTCCGGCTGCGGACCGGTGGTGACGGGGGCTGGTGTCTGGGGCAGTCTGTGGGGGATTGAGGGCTGGGGCGCTGAAGCCGATTGCTGCGCACAGCGACGGTTGGACGGTTCCCTGTACGAAAGCGCCTCCGGCGGGCAGGGCTTTCGCCCTGCACCCGAACAGTGGGCTTGGCCTGTGGATTCCGTTTTCGTTCGGGGGCGGGGGGGCGTAGTCTCTTCGCCTGACCACCCTCGCCGTGGGCAACCTGTGCTCTCGCGTTACCCCATCGCCCGATTCCTCCCGATTGCCTTCATCGCGGCGGCGTGGATCCTCGCGCCTGTCGCCACCCCCCGGGCCACCGCAGACTGGACCTTCCTCCGCGGTCCCGCCTTCAACGGCTCCGCCCCCTCGTCGGAAGCCCTCACCCTCCCCTGGCCCGACTCCTCGCCCCCACTCCTCTGGGAACGCCCCCTCGGACAAGGCTATTCCGCCGTCACGGTCTCAGAGACCCGGGCCTACACCCTCTACCAGTCCGCCTTCTCCCAGAACCTGATCTGCCTCGATGCCGCCACTGGCGCCACGATCTGGGAATTCCCCTGCGGTCCCCCCTACGAACAGCTCGGCGTCTACCCCGGCCCCCGCTCGACCCCGACCCTCGCCGGCGACCTCGTCCTGTTCGTCACTCCCGAGGCGACCCTCCATGCCGTCGACGCCACCTCCGGGAAAGGACGCTGGTCCGTCGATCTCAAGACGAAGTTTCAGGGGAAAGGGACCGAGTTCGGGTACTCCGCCTCGCCGCTCGTCTTCGAGGACCGGGTCATCCTTCCCGTCGGCGGTGCGGAGGCAGGCGTCGTCGCCTTCCGCCTCGCCGATGGCTCGGTCGACTGGAAGACCGGATCCCAGCCCGCCAGCTACGCGTCGGCCGTTCCGATCCGCCTCGCCGGCCGGACACTGCTGCTCACCGCGCTGCGGAATCACCTCGTCATCCACGACCCGCGGACCGGACGGCTCGTCTGGGCGAATGAAGTCTCGCAGGGCTACGACGAGCACTCGATCGCCCCTCTCTACGAGGAGCCGATCCTCGTGCTGACCGCTCCCTTCAAGGCGGGAGCGACCGCCTTCACTCTGTCGATCGCCGACGGAGAGGGGACGGATTCGTGGCAGGTGAAGGCTGACCACCGCTGGCACACTCGGGAGTTCTCGAACGACGTCGTGGCGAGCGTCATCCACCACGGGACGATCTACGGGTTCGATCTGCGTGATCAGCAGGCCAAGGCCCACCGGGCCTCCCGCGGGGTTTTCCGTGCCCTCGATCTCCCCACCGGCAAGACCCTCTGGTCCTCCGACAAGCCGGGGCATTCCAACGTCCTCGCCGTCGACGGAAAACTCCTGCTGCTGAACGACGAAGGGGAGTTGCTTGTGGTCTCGGCGAACCGGGATCGTTACGAGGAGCTGGCCCGGACCAGGGTTTTCGATGGGGAGATCTGCTGGACCTTCCCGACGTTGAGCGACGGCCGTGTCTATCTCCGCAGTCCCTCCCGCATCGCGGCGTTCCAGGTCGGACCCGATCCGTCGCATCCCGCCGCGGTCGTTGCGACGAATGGCCCGGCTCCCCTGGCCGCGCCGCGACGGGCGTTCTGGACTCGCTTCCGGCTCGGGATGCTCCTTGGAGGGGAACGGGAACATCCCTTCATGCAGCCGGCGCTCGATGAGCTCGCGTTTTGGTACAGGGCCTCAATCTTCGACGTGGCCGTCCCGGCTGCGCTCGTCGGCTGGTTCCTTCGACGCCGGCAACGTGGCAAAGGTGCCGAGCGTGCAAAGACGAACGCGATCGATGTGGCATCTCCAGGTTCAATGCCTTTGTCTTCGGCGCTACACGGACAGATCATCGAAGCGAGCGTTTGGATCGTTGTCGGCCTGCTGATGACCCCCATTCTCAACGGCTGGCTGGAGAGGAACATCGCTGGAGTCGACGAAGGTCCGCCGTTCGTCCTCACCTGGCCTGCCGCCCTCTTCGGCGGGCTGATGCTGGTGACGGCTGCGGGGGCGGCCGAGAGTCAGTGGAAGCGGAGAGCGGGGGATGCGGCGTTCCTTGGACTCTGTCTCTTCTACTTCCTGGTGCTGCGGTCTCAGAGCCTCCCGCATGAATGGGCGTTCCTGATCGGCCTGGTCCCGGCGCTCCCCTTCGCCTGGGGATGGAACCGACTTCGCGCGACGGGGGCTAGACCACGGCTGGCCACCCTTCTCACGTTCGTGGGCTTCACAGTGCTGTTCTGGACGCCGCTTCTGCTGCGGCTGTTCCGCGCGAGTATTGAGGTCCTGGAGTAGAGCGCGGCGTACGCGAATCCCCCACGGAACCGTGGCGAATGTCACACTCTTCCGTGCTCAAAAGATGCTGCACAAATGTTCTTGACACTCCCGGTTCGGTAGGTAAACTCGCGTTCACTTGGATCGGAGATCCAAGGCAATTCCCTCGGGAATTGACCACCTGCTCTTCCGGCTCATCACGACGATGCAGCGACCTGCGGATCAGCCGATCACCGACTGGAAGACCGACCCCGGGCTCTGCCGGGGACTCGCCTTCCTCCGAGCGCATGCGGTGATGCTCCTGGCCCGGCGGCGGATCCCCAGGGACGCCTGACTCTCTCCGGCCCCCGGTCTGCTTCCCGTTCCGCCCGGTGTGAAGTCGTGTCCGGTCCGTCACGACCGGCCTTCGCCTCCGTTCCGCCATTCCCGGTGCCTCGCGCACCGCTGAGGAGTATTCGTCATGCTCGTTCTGTCGCGCAAAGAGGGTGAGTCGCTGCTGATCGATGGCCAGATTCGGGTCACCGTCGTCGAGATCGGCGGCCGGGTGCAGATCGGAATCGAGGCTCCCCGCGGGATCCGCATCGTCCGGTCCGAGATCGCCGAACTGGAAGAGATGGATCCCCCCTGCTGCGGGTTGGCCCAGCGGCGGACGCGGATCGCCTCCTAGTCAGATTCCGTCGTCGTCAGCGGTCGAAGATCGGGAGGACGTGGTTCGGGACCTGGAGGATGATCAGCGCCATCGCGGTGCTGTACTCGTTCCCGAACCACGGGTCGCTCCAGCCCCCTTCGGTCGACTGCGAGCTGCGGAGCTCCCCCCGGATGCCGCTGTACCACTGCTCCCACATCCGGCCGCCGGCATGCCAGGCGGCCTGGGTCGCGTAGTAGTGGCCGTAGAAGTAGTTCTCCTGGTCCCGGATCACGATCGTCCCCGGGAAATACCCCTGGAGATAGCGGCGGCCGTTCTCCATCACCGGGCCCTCGTGGACCCCGGAGGTATAGAGGGAGGCGACCGCGGCGGCGGACCGGGGAAACTTGCTTTCGGCCGCTTCGAACAGCCGGTACCGGAACCCCCCGTCGCCGTTCTGGCAGCGGGTGACGTAGTCGATCCCGCGGTCGATCGTCGCCTTGGGGACGGAGATCCCGGTGTTCCGGGCCGAGCGGAGGGCCATGAGCTGGCAGGCGGTGACCGAGATGTCCGCCTCGTTCGAGGCGGGGGTGTACCGCCATCCCCCCTGGTCATTCTGCGAATCGATGATCAGCTCAACAGCCCGGCGGAGGAGACTCCGCAGCGGGGGGCGTTCGGTCATCCCGTAGACTTCTGCGAGGAACATCGTCGCGAAGCCGTGGCCGTACATCGGGCCGTGGTAACCGACACCGTCTTCGACGATGTAGCCCGAGGGGGCGGCCCGCGTCTGGAGGTAGTCGATCACCCGGTCGATCGTCTGCCCGTACTGGCCCCGCCCCGGCGTGCTCCCTGAGGAGAGGAACGCGAGGCCTGCCAGCCCCGCGATGCCGACGTTCTTTTTGTAGGTGCCGTTCGATCCGAATGCTCCGTCCTGCAGCTGCCGGTCGGCGAGCCACTTGAGGCCGCGATCGATCATCCCTCGGACTTCGGCGGTGATCAGCTCCGGTCCGCGCGGCTCATCGGCGTGAACGGTCTGCAGGCCGATGGCCCCTCCCGCCAGCAGCCAGCGCATCGCTTCCCGGCGGGGAATGAGAATCCGCGGCGGGTCGGAGGCGGGGTAGAACACAGGGGAGTGGCGGCCGAAGACGGTCGAGGGGCAGGAACGAATCAGGGAAACCTGATTGCGAGTCTATCGTCCTCGGGCGTGTCGCGGAAAACGAAAACGCCCGGCAGAAACCTGCCGGGCGTTTGAATGGCTGAGTGCAGACCGGTCGATCAGGCCTTGCTGGCCTTCTCGAGGGCGCTCTTGACGACCTTGGTGATCTCGTCGAACACCTCGACGTTGTGGATCGCCAGTTCGCTGAGCATCTTCCGGTTGAGGTCGATGTTGGCGAGCTTGAGGCCGTGGATCAGCTGCGAGTACCGCAGGCCGCGCATTTCCGCGGCGGCGGTGAGCCGCATGATCCAGAGCTGGCGGAAGTCACGCTTGCGGACCTTACGGTCGCGGAAGGCGTACACACGGGCCCGGCGAACCTGCTCCTGGACCGTTCTCCAGAGGCGCCGCAGTCCGCCGACCCGACCCTGAGCCTCCTTGAAAATCCGCTTCTTCTTCTTGTGGCGGGACTTCCCGTACTTGACTCTCATGGCTTCGATCCAGACGACCCGCTGGGGGTCCGTCAGAGGAAAAAATCAAAACAGGCAAACTGCGTAAAGCACTGGCAACGGAATCGGAGCGACCCGCGTCAGACTAGACGCCGGGGCTCAGAGCTGCCGCGATCTTGATCGCGTTGGTACCGGTCAGGACTCCGTCCTGGCGCAGGTGGCGCTTCCGGTTCCCGCTCTTCTTTCCGAGGATGTGACCACGGAAAGCCTTGCGGTGCTTCACTTTACCTGTGGCGGTCACCTTGAACCGCTTCGACAGTCCCTTGTGTGTCTTGTTGGGCTTGGGCATGGAATCCGCTCTCAGCCAAATTTCGGAAAGGGAAAAGTATAACGAGGCCTAACCTGTTCTGCCACTCAACATTGTCGGAAGTTCGCAACCCCATCTTGCCCCTCTTCCGGACGTGTGGCAGACTGAGGCGTCCCGGCCCCTTTGGCAAGGGATTTTCACTTCTAAGCCTCCCCTCTCTGACGCGGACTCTCCTGACATGTCCATCTGTTCACGCTTTCAAGTCTGCCTGCGACTCGTCGGGCTGGCGCTGCTGATGGTTGTCGGTTCTTCGGTCCAGGCGCAGGGGCTGCTGTGGCGGCTGCCGAAAGAGGAAGGAAAGTGGATCCGCTTCGAAGGGACCTATAAGCAGACGGTTCACCGGCCGAACAACGCCGAAGGGGACCTCAATGTCGAGTGGACGAAGCACATCACCCTCAAGTCGCTCACCAAAGAAGAGGTGGAGTGGCGGGGGACGAAGCAGACCGGCTGGTGGATCGAGATCAAGGCGGTGACCGGCCAGGTCAAAGAAGGGATCATCGACGCCGGTCCGGGGGGCCTGCAGATCTACAAGATTCTCGTTCCGGAAGGGGCGATCCAGGGAAAGGTGAACGAAGAGGTCGCTCCGGGCCGCGAGGTCTACGTCTCGTATGTCCCGATCATCAAGGGGTTCCGGAAGACGGGTGAAGAGGCGGCCCAGCCGATCGCCAGCGGGAACTTCGACCTCTACCCCGTCGTGTCGCAGCTGCGGCACTACCGCGATCTCCAGTCGACCGGGGACGAGACGATCCAGACGCCGCTCGGCGACGCCCCCGGCTCTGTCTGGAAGGGGACCGCGACTTCCGAGAACCGGACGCAGCGGATCAATACGACCGCCGAGATCGGCCGGACCGACGATCCGAAGTTCCTGTTCGGAGTGGCGAAGTGGACCGCCACCGTGGCGACCGAGGTGAAGACTTCGACCGCCCCCCGGAGCGAGTTCCAGCCCCGGATCGAGATCGCCGAGCAGATGAGCGCGATCGAAGCGGGCGAAGGGGCGGAGTCGGAGATCCTGGGGGCGGACGGGGCTGCGGCTCCGGCAGCCGACGCAGCGCCGGCCGCGGAAAACGCGAACAACTGAGCGGGTTATCGCCCGGAACGGTTCGTCACGAGCCGCGCGGGGGCCGCGTCCTCAACCCGTGTCCTCAAGGGGAGATGAAGCTCGGGAGCGGGGCCGCGCGGGCGATTGCAACTCGATTCCCTTCCGGGGAGACTCCGGAAAGGACTCGACGCACTCCACGACGGAACCTCCGATGCGACCGCTTCTGCTGACTGTCGTCCTGGTCCTTCTGGGCTCGCTCCCCGTGCGGGGAGATGAGCTGATCCTCCGTTCCTGCAAGCTGTTCGACTATCTGACGGCGAAGCAGCCGGGGCGGATGGTGACGTACAACCCCTCGCAGCTCGATCCGCGGCGGGAGAGCAATCACCGGCAGCTCAAGACGAGTTCGATCCGGAGCGATCTCGAAGCGCTGCAGCCTGCATTCGACGGTCTGATTCTCTACGGCTACAGCGAAGCTTCGACGTACCGGATTCTCTCCGTCGCCAAGGACCTCAAGTACCGGGCGGTGATCCTGGCGATCTGGGATCCGAAGTCGCTGGAGGAGATCGACGGGGTCGCGGACATGGCGAACACGTTCGCCGCCGACTTCTCGCTCGGGGTCCTGATCGGCAATGAGGGGCTGACGTTCAACCGGTATGAGGAAGAGGATCTCGTCATTGCCGCGCAGCGGCTGCGGGCGAAGTTGCCGGTGGGGATTCCCTATTCCACCAGCGAGCCGCTGGTCGGGTATCAGCGGGAGTCGATCTTCGACTTCGGGGACTTCCTCGCGCCGAACATCCATCCCGTGTTCGACCGTCCGAACATGAATGCCAGGGAGGCGGCGGAGTGGGTTCACCTGGAGGCGGCAGCGCTGGCGCGGCGATCGGAGCGGCCGGTGCTGGTGAAGGAGACGGGGTTTCCGCATACGGGGCGGAACAAGTATTCGCCGGAGCTGCAGGTGGAGTTCTGGAGGGAGTACACGTCGCCGGGCCTGGTAGTGAAGGCGGGGAGTCCAGCGGGTGCGTGGCGGTACCACGGCGTGGCGTTCGAGGCGTTCGATGCTCCGTGGAGGAGCGACGAGTCGAAGATCGATGTCGAGAAGTCGTGGGGGCTCCTCTCGCCGAAGCGCGAGCCCTACCCGGCCTTCGACGTCTGGCGCGACCTGAAGCGATAGCTGTTGGGGTGCAGGGGCCAGTCCCTGCCCTCGCCGGAGGCGCTTTCGTACAGGGAACCGTCCAAACGCTAATTGGCGTCCCTGTCTGGACCGGCTGGCGTCTTGCCAACAGCAGGACCGAGTCTCACACTGCCAACGCCCGGACCGTTCTTCCCCAGGGAAGGACCGCATCCGGCAGGAGAGACCACAGCAAACAGGATGCGGCATGATCACGAAGATCACTGGGAAGCTCGTCGGGTTGTCCGGGGCGGACGCGACGCTCGAAATCGGGGCCTTTGAATACGAGGTGTTCGTTCCGGAGTTCGTCCGGCGGCAGCTTCAGGCCCAGATCGGCCAGACGATCTCGCTGCAGACGATCGAGTACATCGACGGGAATCCGCAGAAGGGGGGGAAGATGGTCCCCCGGCTGATCGGGTTTCTGAACGGGATCGAGCGCGAGTTCTTCGAGATGATCTGCTCGGTCGACGGGGTCGGGGTCCGCAAGGCGCTGAACTCGATGGTCCGGCCGGTTCGTGAGGTGGCGGAGGCGATCGAAGAGCAGGATGTGAAGTCGCTGAGTGCCCTGCCGGGGATCGGCCCCGCGATGGCGGAGCGGATCGTGGCGAAACTCCGGCGGAAGATGACCAAGTTCGCGCTGATGATCGCCCGGGAGGCGCCGGCAGGTGCGGAGAAGTCCCCGCAGGGGGATGTGATCAACGAGGGGTACGAGGCGCTGATTGCGCTGGGCCACAGTCCGGCCGACGCCCGGGACAAGATCATGAAGGCCGCGCAGGCCAAGGGGAAGGTGAAGTCGGTGGAAGACCTCATCCAGGAGGTCTACCGGCAGGTCAAGGGGGGCTGACGGCCGGTCGCGTGCCGAACTGTGCCGCGGCGGTCGGTGCCGATCGAGGGGGGGGGAGCCGATCTCGGCGCTGTCTCATTCACGAGAGGAAGCGGCGGGCGAAGACTCCGGCCGGTCGGAATTGTCCGTGGTGGGTTGAATTCTCCGCGGTGCGATCGGCACAATCGCGCCGCCCCATGATGTTCCACTCCTCGCTCATGACCGACTGGCGACTTCCGCGGCTGCGGCTCTCGCAGGCGCTGCGCGGGGTGTTCGTCTGGTGTCTGCTGATCGGGTACACCGCCACGGCTTGCGGACTGCCGGGCCTCTGGATCGCTTCGAAACCGAACTCCGGCTGTCAGTGCTCGCCGAGCCTCCGGCTCTCGGGCAAGTGCTGCTGCAGCGCTCCGACGGCGGCCCGGTCCTGCTGCTCGGCTCCAAAGCCTGCAGTCCGTTCCTGCTGTGCCTCGAAGGGGCTGGCGAAGTCGAAGGGGGGCCCCGCGGCGGGGAGCTGTTCGACGGGAAAGGTCCAGGAGCCGACGATCACCTGCCGCTGCAGGATCAGTCCGGAGACCGCTCCGGTCGTCGTGCTGATCCCGACCGTTCTCCCTCGTTCGATCAACGCTCCTCCGGCTCTCGAGGGGAGCGATTCGCTGCTGTCTCTCCTGGGGCTGCTTCAGCCCCAGTTCGTTCCGGTTCCGGACGGTCCCCCGCCCCGGCTCGGGTAGTCGCGCCTTCTCTGCGTCCCCAGGTTGAGGCGAGTCTGGCCTCCGCGCGGTCATGGAATGCTGTTCGCGAGTTCTGCTGCGCGCAGGGCTGACGCTCGAATGTTCCGTGCCCCATGGCGAGTGCCCGTTCCGTCCGACCCCTCGACGTGTGAGCGGCTGTTCGACGTCCGTCGCCTCGGTCTCTGCTGCGCCCTGATCTGTCGGTGAGGCCCGCAGCCCGTTTCCAGCCGGAGCACATCCATGCCGATTCCCCGCGCCCGCACGCGCGCCGCCGCATTCACGCTCATCGAACTGCTGGTCGTCATTGCGATCATCGGTGTTCTGGTGGCGATCCTCCTTCCCGCGGTTCAGCAGGCCCGTGAAGGGGCCCGCCGCGCCCAGTGCAACAACCATCTCAAGCAGATGGGGCTGGCGCTGCACAACTACGAAAGCACCTTCGGGGTCTTCCCGATGGTGAACGCCCAGAACTACCAGCCGAACACCCAGGGTTTTTCGGCTCAGGCCCGCCTGCTTCCCTATCTGGAGCAGGCGAACCTGCAGAACAAGCTCGACTTCGCCCAGCCCGCCTTCACCGGCCCCTTCAACAACCTCATCCCGAATCCGGCGTTCGCCGCGGTCTTCGCCGCGCCGCTGCCGTTCCTCCTCTGCCCGAGCGATCCCGCTCCGGTCCAGAACGTCGGGGCCGGCGGAGCGGTCTATTCGGGGACGAACTACATGGTCAGCCTGGGGAGCGGCAAGAACGTCAGCTACGACCTCCGCTGGCGGACGGACGGACTGTGCCACGAGAACTCGAGCGTCCGGATGGCGGATGTCACCGACGGGAGCTCGAACACTGTCTTCATGAGCGAGACGGTCCGGAGCGTCGGCAACGACATGACGCTCCCCGCCGGCACACTCCCCCCCTATCCGTACCAGTACACCCTCAACGGCTCGACCGGCGTCAACTCGGCCCTGAACACGACTCAGGGCCTGGCGCCGAGCGGCGGAGCCTGGTCGGGCTTCGTCAATGCCCAGGGGATGATCGCCAATCCCGATCTCCAGGCGGTTTGGCCGACGATGACAAACTGGCGTGGTGCCCAGAGTCTCGCCCTGCGGGGCCGCGGCACTTCGTGGGCCCACTCGGGCGCGATCAGCACGATGACGAACGGCTACCTTCCGCCGAACAGCCGGATCCCCGACATCGTGACCCACTTCACCGGGTTCTTCGGCCCGCGAAGTTTCCACGCCGGGGGAGCCCAGGTCGTGATGGGAGACGGCGCGGTCCGGTTCCTCAGCGAGAACATCGACGTGCTGCTCCACCGGGGACTCCACAGCCGGGACGGCCGCGAGCCGCTCGGCGACTTCTGACTCTTCGGCTACATCGCGGCGCTGCCGCTTATTGATGGAACGACGTCTGTGAATTCTGAACTCGACTCGTCTGCTTCTGTCTCCGCCGCTGCCGCACCGCGGGCCTGGCCCGACTACCGGGCAGTCTGGCGGTGGCACTTCTATGCCGGCCTGATCTGCACGCCGTTTGTCCTGGTCCTCTCGCTGACCGGCGCGATCTACCTGTTCAAGCCGCAGGTCGAAGCGTGGAACGACCGGGCCTATGACAACCTCGTCGTAACCGGCCAGCCCGCCACCGCCGCGGATCAGGTCCGTGCCGCTCTCGCGGCGGTCCCGGACTCCGCTCCGACGGGATACGAGATCCCGCCGGAACCCGGTTCGGCGGCACGGGTCCTCGTCCGCCAGGGCTCGGAGACGATCCGTGTCTACGTGCACCCCGAGAACCTCTCGGTCCTGCACACGGTCGCCGAGAACGACCGGTTCATGCGGGTTCTGTTCCGGCTGCACGGGGAACTCGGGATGGGAGACCGGGGTTCCAACCTCGTCGAACTCGCCGCCTCGTGGACGATCATCCTGATCGTCACCGGGCTCTATCTCTGGTGGCCGCGGAACTCCTCGGGCCTCGGCGGCGTGCTCTACCCCCGGTTCGGAAAGGGCTCGCGGATCTTCTGGCGGGACCTTCACGCCGTGACGGGGATCTGGATCTCCGCCTTTGCCCTGCTTCTTCTTGCCTCGGGCCTCCCCTGGGCGAAGTTCTGGGGGACCTACTTCAAGTCGGTCCGGCAGATGACGGGGACGGCAGTGGTTCAGCAGGACTGGACCGTCGGCTCCGACCGCGCGGCCTCGGCGCGACGTCCAGCCTCCGATGACCACTCCGGCCACGGTGGCGGAGGTGGTGGTCGTCGTGGAGGCGGCAAGCCAGAGATCCCCAAAGACCTCGAAGCACTCGACCGGATCATGGCGACGGTCCGTCCGCTGCAGCTCGCCGAGCCGGTCGTGATCGCGCCACCCGCCCGCGGTTCGACCGACTGGACCGCGAAGTCGATGGCCGCCAACCGCCCGCTCCGCGTGAACCTCGTGATGAACGGGACCACCGGCGAGATCGTCAGCCGTGAGGACTTCCGCGACCGCCACTGGATCGATCAGGTCGTCGGCTACGGCATCGCCGCCCACGAAGGACAACTCTTCGGCTGGCCCAATCAGCTCCTCGGACTCCTGACCGCCGCAGGACTCGTGCTCCTGTGCGTCAGCGGCCTCATCCTCTGGTGGCGGCGGCGCGATGCCGGCATCCTCGGCGCTCCGAAGATCCTCATGACGCCGCGGCTCTCCGCCAGCCTCCTCGCCATCGTGATCCTGCTCGGCGTCTACCTCCCCCTCTTCGGGCTCTCGCTCATCGGCGTGCTGCTGATCGAGCGGATGCTCCTCTGCCGCGTCGAACCGGTCCGCCACTGGCTCGGGCTCCGGCCGCCGGCGGGGCGGCTCGCGACCTGAGCAATCAATCCCTCTCCAAGTCTCGACGACGACGAAGGAATAACGACGGATCATGTCCCGGGTTTCACCACTGTTGAGCCTCGTCGCCTGCCTGCTCATCGCGGCCGGTTGCGGCGGCGCGAAACCCGTGACCGGAGGGACCTCGGGAACGCTCCGCTGCGGCCCCCAGCCGCTCGGGGATATCCAGCTGACGCTCCATCAACCCCAGGAGTCCGGATTCCGAACCATCGGGTTCGGCCTGACCCGCGCCGACGGCTCGTTCGATCTCCTGGCCCAGGGGGCAACCGGCCCCCTGTGGCTCGCCGCGGGGGACTACGTCTGCACTCTCGAATCGGCGGGAGCGCCTGTTCAGTTTCCCAAGGAATACCTCTCCCCCAAGACCTCGCCGCTGAAGGTTCGCTGGAGTGACGGGATGACCCGCCTGGAACTGGAAGGGCCTGCGGTTCGCCTTCGCTGAACAGAGGAACGTCCAGCGAAGCTTGCACCGTTCCCTGTTCAAAAGCGCCTCCGGCGAGGGCTGGCCTGCCACCGGGGCTGGCCCCTGCACCCCAACAGGGAACCGGGGCGGACGCCCCGCTGGACAGGGCCTATAATTCCGTAACTGCTTCACCCCTTTCACCGCAGGGACGGGACCATGCCGCGCAAGACGCTTCCGCAGAAGGGTTCGGCCAAGAGCAACGGGACGCCGCAGACGATCGGCGAATACCTCATCCGCCGCCTCCAGGACTACGGCGTCACCGACGTCTTCGGCATTCCCGGCGACTTCGTCCTCGGCTTCTACGAACAACTCCAGAACAGCCCCATCCGCGTCATCGGCTGCACCCGCGAAGACAACGCCGGCTACGCCGCCGACGCCTACGCCCGCGTCCACGGCATGGGAGCCGTCTGCGTCACCTACTGCGTCGGCGGCCTCAGCCTCTGCAATTCCATCGCCGGCGCCTTCGCGGAAAAGTCCCCCGTCGTCGTCATCACCGGCTCCCCCGGCATCGCCGAACGCCGCAACGACCCCCTGCTCCACCACCGCGTCCGCGACTTCAACACCCAGCAGCAGGTCTTCGAGAAGATCACCATCGCCAACGCCGCCCTCGACGATCCTCTCACCGCCTTCCGCGAAATCGACCGCTGCCTCGAAGCCTGCGCCCGCTACAAACGCCCCGTCTTCCTCGAACTCCCCCGCGACCGGGTCGATTCCGCACCCCTCTTCCCCCACGTCCCGGTCACCTCGAAACCGGTCTCCGATGCCGATGCGCTGAAAGCCGCGCTCGAGCAGGCGATGGAGAAAGTCCGCGAGGCGTCGAAGCCGGTCATCATCGCCGGCATCGAGATCCACCGCTTCGGCCTCCAGTCCCTCGTCACGAAACTGGCCGAGGAGAACCAGATCCCGATGGCGGCGACGCTCCTCGGCAAGTCGGTCGTCAGCGAAAGCCATCCCCTGTACCTCGGCGTCTACGAAGGGGCGATGGGGCGTCAGAGCGTCACCGAGTACGTCGAGTCGAGCGACTGCGTCCTCTTGCTCGGCGCTTTCATGACCGACATCAACCTCGGCATCTACACCGCCCACCTCGACCCAGGCCGCTGCATCTACGTCACCAGCGAAAAGCTCCGGATCGGTCACCACCACTTCCACGACGTCCTCCTCGAAGACTTCCTGAAGGGGCTGTCGAAGACGCCGATCGGCAAGCGGAAGAAGCCGAAGCTCCCTGCCCGGGCCGCCGCCCCCCCGCAGAAGTCCAAGCCGTCCGACGCGGTCACGGTGAAGTCGCTGTTCGATCACCTCAACGAAGTGCTCGATGACGGGATGGTGGTCGTGGCGGACGTCGGGGATTCGCTCTTCGCGTCGAGCGACCTGACGATCCACAAGCACACGGAGTTCCTGTCCCCCGCCTACTACACCTCGATGGGGTTCGCCGTCCCCGCGTCGGTCGGCGTGCAGGTGGCGAACCGTGATCTCCGTCCGATCGTGCTGGTCGGTGACGGGGCGTTCCAGATGACCTGCATGGAGCTCTCCACGGCGGTCCGGCACAACTTCAATCCGATCGTGATCGTCCTCAACAACAAGGGATACACGACGGAACGGTTCATCCTCGACGGCCCGTTCAACGACATCCTGAACTGGAACTACCACCGGATGCCCGACCTGCTCGGCGCGGGGTGGGGGTTCGAGGTCCACACGGTCGGGGATCTGCATCAGTCGATGAAGGCGGCGATGGCGAGCGAGGACGCCTTCACGATCATCAACGTCCATCTCGACCCCTTCGACACCAGCCCCGCCCTCAAACGCCTCGGCGAAAAAATGGGCAAAATCGTCTAACCACCGTTCCGCTGGACCGGGTGGCCGTGGGGCGATGGGTTGCGCTAAGGACGCTCGGCCGGCGGAGCGTTCTTTGCGCAACCCGTCGACACCGGCGGCCCGGGTGCAGGGGCTGGGCCCCTGCCCGCCGGAGGCGTTTCCCGACAGGAACCATTCAAGCGTCACCGGGCTCTCCACGCGAGCAACTCATCGCAGCACAGTCGCATCAATCTTCTGCCCGGAGAGCGTTTCCAGTTCCGTCTTCAGCGATTCATTCAGTTCGCGAGTCTCCGAATCGGGAGCGTCCGGCAGCATCGTGACCGTCCCGGCCCGCTCGGCAAGGTTGACCAGGTCGGCCGCGTTGCGGGTCAGCTTCAGAATGTGGGCGGTCCGCCCCTGAACGAGTTTCACGTTCGTGGCGACGATTGGAACACCGCCGATGAGCGGCTCCGTGACCGTACCCTCGTCCCGTTTGAATGTGACGAACAGGGTGACCTGGTCGTCCGCCTGCAGGAGGGCGGCATGTGAGTCCGGCGCGACCCGGATGGGAAGGTTGACGACGTCCGGTCCCTCGCCGAGCTGGTTCAGGGGGCGCGTCGGCGGCGAGACAGAGGAGGTGCCGTTCGAGGGGGCGATGCCTGCCGGGTTCGCATTCGGCTGAGCGGCGGGATCGGTTCCTGTCGGGTTCGGATCTTCCTTCGGCATCACCGGCGGTGCGGCCTTGTCGAGGAACAGTTCGGCGGTCGGCGCGGTCTTGTGATCCACTTCGAGGGAGACGTCCCGGAAGATGACCCAGGCGTACGGGTGCCAGGTGATCCGGATCTCCTGGATCCGGCTGACGGGGAGATGCGGGAAGACCATGTGCCACTCCGCGGACGGGGCGCCCCCCATCCCCATTGCGGCCATCCCCTCTCCATATCCTCCTCCGAAGCCTGCTCCCCCCATCCCGCCGACTCCGGCCTGGGCGCGCTGTTCGAGCCGTCCGGTGTGGAGAGATCCATCCACGTCCCTGGCGACGGCGGTCACGACGAACCGCGGATCGTTCGGCCGGGCCTGGTCGAGGCGGACGCTGGTCCGCAGTTCCCCTTCGTCAGTCCAGGGGCCGACGCGGGCTTCGGTCTCTCCCTCCTTGTTCCGGAAGGTTTCCCCCTTGCGATCGGTGGCGACGAGTTCACGGGCGATCGTCTTGCTGGCGAACCGCACGCCGACGCTGCCGGTCATCTGTTCTTCGGGCCAGTACGCGGTCTGGAGGATCTGCCGGACCTTTGGTTCCGCGAGCTGAGTCGTCGACACGCTCGCCGCCCGCCCGTCGACGCTGGTCTGAATCCCCGAAGGCCCCGGCCGGCGGACGTGGATCGCCACGGTCCGCATCCGGTGATCGGCGGGCATCGCATTGGAGCCGTATCCGCCGGCAGGACCGTAGACGGGAGGTCCTCCCATCATCATTCCCATAGGTGATCCGCTCATCGGTCCCATCGACCCGCCGAAGGCAGCTCCCCCTTCACCGGAACTCCCCAGTCCCGTGGGATCGATGCGGCTCCCATCCATCGACCAGAGGTTGCCGGTCGAATCCATGATGGAGACGAGCGACACGAAGACCCCGGGCTCGGGCTCGACGGCCCCCTGTTCGACCTTGAGTTTCTCGATTCGGGGTGAGGACGGGGCCGGGCTGGTTTCGGCTTCGGCGGTCTTGCCTGCCGCTCCCTCGACATTGGCGACAGTGGAGCTCGCCGAGGGGCCGATGGGGACGGCTGGTCCAAGAATACGGATCGGCGCCGCGGGGACAGTGCCGATCTCAGGCGGGTTGTAATTGTCACCTGCGGGTGGGACGGCATTGGACCCGGCCGGTGCTGCCGACGGTCCAGGACGGTATAGAGGAGCGGGTTCCGCGTTCGTCGGCCGGGAAGCGGCCGTGGCGCGTTCCGGCGCGGCTTCCGGGAAGAACTTTGGAGCGGCTGGCGTTTCGGCCACGACCCGGATCGTCGCCAGGGCGACGAGGGTCACGCTCCCGGCTCCGGCAACGGCGAGCCGCCACCACCGCGGGGAGCGACGTTCGATCGGACGATCTCGCTTGAGCAGCATGGCGACTCTCCGGTAAAGGTCGGACCGGCCGCCGAACAGGCCGAGGCCGATCAGGGGAACGCGGCCCGCACCGACGCGGGCCGACTCGGTCAGAAACTCGGCATAGTCGACCGCCACGTGCGGAGCCCGGGCCGCCGCCGCATCCGCCAGATGGTCCTGGGCAAGCCGCAGTTCCCGGCGAAGCCACCACGCGAGCGGCTGACACCAGAACAGGACCCGGACGAGGTTCGCGATCTGCCAGCCCCAGAAATCGTGCTGGCGAATGTGCTCCGCTTCGTGAGCCAGCGCCCACGTCAGCCGCTCGTCGGCCGCGTGGCTCCAGCCCGCGGGGAGGACGACATAGGCCCGCCCCATCCAGCAGGCGATCGGCTGCGCGACGGAGTCACTCACCAGCAGCGAAGCCCGGCACTCGCCGCGCTCGCAGACGCTCTGCCACAGCGAAGCCAGTTCCGGAGACGGAGCCCGTCCCCGACGAACGAGCAGGCCGAGACCGATCAGCCCGACGACGTACCACGTCCCCAGAGCGAGGACCCCCACGCCGTAGACGGAGACGACGACAATCAGCGTGATCGCGATCCAGAGCGTCCTGCTCGACGGCGCATCGATCGAGACCGGTGGCGCGGGTGACGTCACAATGGCCGACTTCACCAGGGCCGACTGCTCCTCGGCAGCCGGTGTCCCGTCCGCAACCGGCATCCAGAGTCCTTCAAACAACGGCGCGGGAGCCGCACTCCGCGGCTGCGGGACTTGCGGCAGGCTTCGGATCTCATCCAGCGACCGGCGTTGCGGAGGGCTCTTCGCCGGAGACGGCTCCGGGATCCAGTCCGCCGCTCGGGCCACATTCAGCCGGAACGCCGGAGCAACACTCACCTCGCGGATGATCGGCATCGCCAGAAAGAGCGGGATCGCCAGCCCTCCCAGGAGCGCGATGAGGCACAGCGTCACCCGCCGGGCCGGCTCCCGAACCACGAGAAGTAATCCCCACAGCACCCCGAACCACACCGTCCCGACCAGGAACAGTCGGGCGAGCCAGAGCGCCGCGGAGGGCCAATCCACAGTTGCCAGCATGAAGTCACCTGCATTTGCGGGAGACATGACGAACCATTTGCGATGCGGCGGGGAACTCCCCCACTCCGCTCCCGGGACTCAACGCAGTCCCCCTCGCGAGATCAATCGGACGAACCCTTCCGCCGGCGGGCCTCCGCAATCAGCGTCTCGATCTCCTTGAGCTCCGCCTCGCGCGGCCGCCCCGTCTTCAGCAGCGTCAGCACGCAGTCGCTCACCGCGCCGTCGAAGACGTCGCTCAGAAACCGCGCTGTCGCCCGCTCCCGGCTGTAACTCGCCTGGTAGACGAACGACCGCCCCTCGCTCGTGTGCGTCACGAGCCCCTTCTCATCCATGATCCGCAGCAGCGTCTGGATCGTGTTGAACGCCAGTTCCCCGCCGGGGCACAGCCGCTCACGGACCTCCCGCACACTCGCGGGACCGATCTCCCACAACACCTTCAGGATCTCGAGCTCTCGGGGACTCGGGGCGGGGAGCGGCTCCGTCATGACGCCTCCTGAGTGTTGGCACCTAACTGATTAGGTGATTGTGCCGTGGCGTTTTCCCTGAGTCAACAGGAGACCGAATATTTTAGGTGATGGCGACGCACATCGAAGGTTGGACCGTTCCCTGTACGGAAGTGCCTCCGGCGGCCAGGGCTTTCGCCCTGGACCCGAACAGGGCACTTTGCCAACGCCCGCTCAAGCGACGTTCCGAGCTTGAGCCCATCTTGGCCGATTCCCTCGCACCGCGCGATTCAGAACCCGACTTCCATTTCCTGCGGATTGTGCGGACTTTGTCATCTTCAGCGGCCGATACATACGACAGCAACTCGTCCGTCAAGGCGGATCGAGGCCACGGCAGGATCGCTCGGCCAAAGTCGCCGTCGCCGCCTGACAGGGATGACATCGGATCGGCCCAAGGGAGGGGCACTGCATGAAGACCCGTTATGCTTTGACCATTTCGTGTTGTGCCCTCACCGCCGCCGCCATGACGGGCTGCGGCACCACCGGCACGGTCGCCCGCGGCCAGAGCGACGCCATTCAGCCGACCGGCTTCGAGCGTCACGATCCCCACTACCCGGGCCCCTACGCCCAGGCCGCGCACGACCACATCTACGACGAACACACCAGCTACCACAACGGCGGCCAGGGAGCCTCTTCCTGCCCGCCGGGTGGCAACGGCAACTGTCCTCCGGGCGGCGGCCAGTGCCCGCACGGCTGCCCTCCGGGTGGCCGCTGCCAGCACGGTTACTTCGGCCACATCGGTCCCGATGGGGACTGGTATCCGACCCACCGTTACACCTACTCGTACAACGAGCCGCGGAACCTCAGCTACCCCCCGCCGCAGGTCCCCGCCGGGGCCGTGGTCTACCCGTACTATACCCACAAAGGTCCGAGCGATTTCTTCCGGGCTCACTAGGCCCCGGGGGAGGAAGAGTCGCCGGGGCCCGGATCGGGCCTGCCCTGCAGGCCTGATCCGACAAGCCACACACGCCAGACGCCGCGAAGATCTTTCGCGGCGTTTTTGCGTTTTCACACCAGGGGGCCGGCGCGGATGAGCCATCCTGCCGGCCCTCAGTCTTCGCCGGCGTCCAACCACGCCTGCATCTCTTTCCCAAGCCGCTCGTCGGTCTTCTCGACCTGGTAAGGGCTCAGGTACGTCGGGACCCACAGTTTCGAAACCGGGTCCAGCTCGAAACTGAACAGCTTCTTCCGCTTCTTCTGCCCCTCTTCGTAGCTCGCGAACGCGATTCGCTTCCCCTGATACTCCGTGACCCGCTTCACCTCCAGCGACTTCAGGATCGACAGCGGATCGCCCCCCCCTCTGACGCGGTCGAGGTCCAGGCGAGCCCGGATATCCCCGGCCACATCGATCTGCAGCATCGACCTGGTTGCGGCCTCGGGGGTGGAAAAGTCGTAGTGCCGCAGCCCCCGCCCCAGCGGATCCCGCACCAGGGTCGCGATCAGCGCCCCCATCGAGAACAGCAGCGCCGCGCCCGAAAGCACCAGCGGCAGCACGCTTGTCATCGGAAGTCCGGCCAGCCAGCGGCGGACGACCTGCGGCATCCCTCCGCCGGCCCGCACCTCCCGCGGCCGATCCCAGTCGGAGTCTGCCCCGCCCAGGGGAGAGATCGCCGTCAGCTCGAAACCGCGCTGCCGCAGGTTGAACGCCGCCTCCGCCTCGCTGACGGCTTCGATGGTGCCGCTCCGCGACTGACCGGCGGAATCGACGATGGAAAAACGAAACTTCGGCATGACCCGCTCCCCGCTGCGGCTTGGCGACCCGAATCGATTCGCCCCCGCCCCTGGCCCGGATCCCTTGCCGGGGATCTCGCTGGAGCGGCTCCAAGCCGCAGACACTGTGACGCGCACGCCGGCCGAGGGTCAAGCTCTTCGCGGCGCGATCAGCATCCACTCCATCATCAAGAGATTCAGCACGCCGACCACCAGCCCCGGCACCAGCCGCAGCGGCCGGTCGAGCGCAATCAACCGGTCGATCGCCGTGATCGAGAGTCCCGCGGAAAGTTCCATCTGGATCGGAATCGCCCACCCGGCCGTCACCAGCACGATCACACCATTGAGGGCCAGCGACCAGGCGACGAGTTTTCGTGGGAGCCCCGCGGGAGGCCGCCACAGCAGCGCGGCATTGACCACGACGCTCAGCAGGAACGGCAGCACGAACGCCGGCAGCAACCGTTCCGAGAGGGACTGGTGGAACCGCGAAAACTCCTCCGGACCGATCGTCTTCCAGGCCGGGTAGTACACGAATCCCTCCACCACGCCACCTCCCAGCGAGTAAGCGGACAGGAAGAGATACGCGCACAGCAACAGACGCGGCAGACGATCCACGATCGCACCTTGAGGAGAGCAACGGAGTGCAGTCTCTCCTACGCATCGAGGGGAGCCCGGTTACGGAAACGGTCATTCGAACTCGCAATCCCGGGACACCCGCCGGTCCGCCAAAAATCCGGAGCCGATGTCGAATTCGTCCCCGTCTGCTCGACGCTCCGGTAAGCAGGCGAACATCCGATCTCCCCGCCGCCGTCCTCGCTCGAGTCACAACTTCCAACAGGAGAATGCCATGCGGAAAGTCCTCGCTTCCACCTTCGTCAGCCTCGACGGCGTCATGCAGGCCCCCGGCGGACCGGACGAGGACCGCAGCGGCGGCTTCGCGCACGGCGGGTGGATCATTCCGTTCGGGGACGAGTCGATCGGCGCCGCGATCGATGAGCTCTTCTCCGCCCCGTTCGATCTCCTGCTCGGGCGGCGGACGTACGACATCTTCGCCGCCTACTGGCCGACGTTCCGGGTCGATCCCGAGGCGGACCCGCTCAGCGTCGGAGCGGAGAACATCGCCGCGCAGTTCAACCGCGCCACCAAGTACGTCGCCACACACACGCCGGGGACCCTCAAGTGGAACAACAGCCGAAGCCTCGGCGAAGACGTCCCTGCTGCGGTCCACGAGCTCAAACAGGGAGACGGTCCGGATCTTCTGATCCAGGGGAGCAGCCAGCTCGTGCAGACGCTTCTCGCTCACGGCCTGATCGACGAGATCCGGCTCCTGATCTACCCGATCGTACTGGGACAGGGCAAACGGCTCTTCGGCTCCGAATCTCTTCCTACATCGTTCCGCCTGACCCGCTCGGCGACATCGAAAACGGGCGTCCTGCTCACAACCTACCAACCAGCGTCCCGCTGGACCGGGGCGGCGTCGCACGATGGGTTGCGCTAAGCGGGCTGCGACGCCAATGCGGGGTGTTCGGGGGGGCGCACGTGCTGACACCTGTCGGCGCGTTGGGTGGGCTGTGCCCACCACGCGCACTTCCGGCGGGGTGGCTGGGGCGTCTATTGGCATCGATCTCGCGCCGAGCGCGACGGCCCCAGATCATTCTGTCAGGGGGTTGGCAGGCCCCGCGGCAACGGAGTGGCTGGGGGCAGGTTGTCGCAAACCAGAATTGGCGGCGGGCGGCCCAGGTTGCCGCAGCTTGCCGCTTTGGGCGACCTGGTTGCCGAAGGGAGAAGAGGTTTGTTCGTCGAACACCGCTCGTCACCGGCAGCGTCCTGGCCCTCCGCGGCCCCGCGTCGGCCAGCTCATTCCTCCCCCCCGAATTCCTCCGCCAGCTCCTGGATCTCCTTCGGCGCGAGGACCCTCGAATAGAGCAGGAACTCGTCAATCCGCCCCGTCAGAAACCGCTCGGGGAACACGTTCACCGACCCCGGGGTCCAGTTTCCCAGTTCCGTCTCACCGAACCGCAGCGGAGCGTCCAGGGCCAGCTGCAGTTCGCTCAACGGCTGACCGTTCAGGTACTGGGTCACCTTGCGCCCCGCCCGGTCGTAGACCAGGGCGAAGTGCGTCCAGCGGCCCAGGAACTCCGAGTCGGAGAGCTTCTGCGATGTATAGCGCGCCGAGCTGTCGCGGGCCGTCCCCCGGACGCCGAGCTGGATCGTTCGCTGGTTGCTGATATGCCAGTGCCCTTCGAACGCCTCCCAGTTTTCGGACATCAGCAGCGAGTTGAACCGGTTGGGGAGCCCATCGATGCAGGCCCACAGGGCCACCGTGAGCGAGTCGAACTCCCCCGGGATATGGAGCCGGACCCGGTCGCTCACCTGCCGGAAGTCCAGGGCCATCTTCCCGGGCCAGCGGCCTGGTCCCCAGTTGCAGCCGACAATCGTTCCGTCCCCCGGCGAGGAATTGCCGGCGATCTGGTTCTTGAGCGTCCGGCTTCGGACGTCCTGCGGCTCGAAGCTGTAGTACACACGGAGGCTGGGGTCGCGGCTCCGGAGATCCTTGCGGATCTCCCATTCGCGCTGGCGGATCCGCGCGGCCGCCTGCGTTCGCGCGACCAGCTCCCCGGAACTGAGGAATTCCCGAGCGTTACTGGCGATGCTGCTGGTCGATTCCTCTGCGTCGATCCGCACCGCCTGGCCGGTCGTCAGCTCGCGATCGGGGAGCGTCCTTCGATCGTCCCCCGCCTTGTACAGCTCGACCTTCCCCTCGAAGACATGGACCTCCGTCGACGCGGCTCCGTCGACGCGCATGCCGAATTCCGTTCCGCGGTCCACCAGATTGAGCCGCGGCGTCCCGATCGTGAACCCCTTCGCGTGTGGCGGCACGCTCGCCCGCAGCTTGCCGCGGGTACAGAAGGCTTCCATCGACGAGACGATCTCGAAGTCCGCCGGCCCTTCCAGGACAACCGTCGCCCCGCTGTAGAATTCGATCTCGGCAAACCCCGACTTGAGGTGCAGGTGCCCCGGCGGAAGCGTGGATCCGGTGTGGATTGGCGCAGTCCCCGGCTCCCATTCGGCCGACGAGTCGTCCCGGACCAGGGCCACAGTGTTGCTGAACCGTTCCGCGGGGGCTTCCTCGAACGGCGACAGCTCCCCCGTGACCACCTCCGCCCGCGGTTTCCCGGTGGGGAATATCCGGGGGAAGGCCCACCATCCCGCCGCCAGGACCGAGACCAGGGCGGCTGCCGCGGCGGCCACGAACCGCAGCATCCGCCGCGGCGTCGAGCGGCCAGGCGTCCTGGCCAAAGGAGGAGCCGCCGCGCCGAGCCGTCTCCGCAGCGCTTCTTCTGCGGACTTCGTCGGAGCCGCGAGGGCGTGGGCGAGATCGGCGTACAGGCCGAGGGACTGAACGTAGTACGCCTCCGCCTCGGGGCGGGCGAGCATCAGCTCTTCGAGCCGGGCGACCTCCTGAGGCGTGATGCGGTCCTCGAACAGTCTGTCCAGGAGGGCCCGGAACTCATCGGCTTCGGGAAAGGACATCATCAGTTCCCCTCCTCCGCAGCCAGCGACCGGGTGACGCAGTCGAACAGCGCATGCCGTACGCGCGACAGCGCCTGGTAGACCGCCGCCACACTACGCTGAACGGCGGCCGCCGTCGACTCCGTCGTCGCCCCCTCCGCAAACCGCCGGGTCAAGAGGTCGCGGTCCTTCGGGCTGAGCCGCCGGAGGCAATGGACGAGCGCCGCGCGCCGTTCGTCGAGCTGCAGCGAATCCGCCTGATCGATGATCGTCTCGGAGAGCCGCGCGAGCATCTCCGGACTGAACTGCACGCGGCGGCGGTTCTTCTTGAAGAGCTCGAGGATCTTGAAATACGCGATCCGGCAGCCCCACGCGGCAAAGTCGATCGGCGGACGCTCGGGGTCGAACTTCTCCCACAGGACGAAGCTGACCTCCTGCATCACGTCGTCGGCATCCGTCCGATGCGGCACCAGCGTCAGCACGTAACCGTACAGCCGTCTCTGGTTCTCGAGAAACAGGCGGAGGAAGACCCGCGTCTTGTCTTTCTCGGGGAGATCGTCCTCGAGACGCTCGAGCCCCGACTCGCCCGGCTCGTCGTCGTGCCGGGCGAAGGGAAACTCGTCGGTCAGTCGCATGGTCCACCTCCCCGGCCTGCGCCGGTTGCTGACTGCGTCCGCGGACCAGAGTGTCCGTCCGACAGGCTCACGGTGCTCCGGGGGGCCGAACCTCCCGGCTCGTTCCGCGGAGGCCCCGTGCAGTCTGCCGGGAGTCCGCTCCCAGGGCCAGCGGGCGTCCTCAGGGGGTTCCGATATCGTTGCCGCTCCGGCTCCCCAGGGCGAGGCGGAGCGCGTCTGCCATGTTGTGGCTGAAGAAGTTCACCGCTCCGTCCACCATCAGGAATTGGGCCCCCCCTGCGTGCGCGCTGCTGAACCCGATCCGTTTCTGATCGTCGGAGCCGGCGATGTTGATCGGCATGCCGAACGACCCGCTGAACGTGTTGTGGTTGTTCCGGGCGTACTCGCTGCCGATCGCGAAGTACTCGAGCGCCGTGCTCTGGTTCGGCCCGCGCCACCGTTCGCCGGCCGCCACGGTATTGCTGGTTCCGTCCGTGAAGTCCGACGTCCCGAAGGCGGTGTTCTGGTTGAACGCCCCGTTGTGGCGGGTCGTGTCGCCGGTTCCGGAGGCGACGCCGGGAACGTTGTCGTCGGCGTGGTTCCGGTTTTCACCCGCTTTCGTGCCGGCCGGATTCCCGATCGTCCCCGACATCGACACTCCGTAGTTGACGAGCATCAGGCCGGAAATCGTCGTCGTGTTGCCGCTGTCCCGGTCCATCGCCGCCGCGGACTCCGACGTCGGGGCCGACGGGCACTTGAAAGTCGCGATCGGCAGTTTGCGGGCCGCCAGGTTGTAGCCCGTGTTCCAGCCGTCCCCCTCGCCGAAACTGAGCTGATTGTAGATCCCGGACTGGTCGATGTACGGCAGGATCATCGCTGACCAGTGCGTCGCCCGGGTATTGAGCACCGTCGGATTCGTGTCCTGGACGAGCGTCTTGTAGCAGGAGGCGGGGAACCGGCCGTGGGTCTCGAGATAGCTGTGGAACGCGATCCCGATCTGCTTGAGGTTGTTCTGGCAATTCGAACGCCGCGCCGCCTCGCGGGCCTGCTGGACCGCGGGCAACAGGATGGCGACCAGCACCGCGATGATGGCAATCACCACCAGCAGCTCGATGAGCGTGAATCCGGATCGATGGGAACGAGCCATGAAGTTCTCCCGCAGAACAAGAAGACAAAGACCGGCCGTGAGACTGGAGAGCGACAATGAGACTCTGGCAGGCGGGCCGGAAAGCCGTGTCCCGGGGCCAGAGGGAGTCGCCACACCTAGGGGACGAGCTGAATCTCGATGGGGTTGTCCCCCGGTTTGACCTCCACCACGAGCGCCTCGGGCCCCTTGCCCGGCAGCTTTTTCGCGGGGTCCGGCGACCCGATCGAGACCTTGTGCCTGCCGACGACGGCGCCGTCCCCCTCCACATAGGTGTTCAGCTGGAACGTGCCATCCTGGCCCACTTCGCCGGTGGCCGCCTTTCCGGGTTGCCTGTCCTTCTCGTCTTTCGGGATGGGGGAGAAGGTCACCGTTCCGAAGGGGACCGGCTGCCCCTTGAACGTCACCTTGCCGGCGACCTGCCCGGTCGCTTTCGTGTCCGGCTTGGCCCCGCAGCCGGCGGTGGAGACGATCAGAGCGAGCGCAAGAACCGATCTCATGAGAAACCCGTCCGCGAAGCGATCGGCCGCGAGCGCGCTCCGACCCCTCGTCGTTTGAAGGTGCCTGAAAGGAGTGACGAACAGAAGGAAGCCGCGAAGAGACGGCGCGCCGTCTCACCTGCGTCGGACGAATGTCATACGGCGGACAAGACTCGGAACCAAAACAAACCCATGCCGTGGGAGGAGATCCCCTTGGCGAATCCCGCATTCAGTAAGAAGTGAACGCCGCTGGCGAACTTTGAGGGGGAACTTCTGAAGATCTCGTAAACAGTTCGTGGAGCGGCCGACCGGAATGGGCAGGTGAGGAACCCTGTGCGAGCACGCCAGCGAGCGGGCGGTCGCTGCGGATCAACCTGTCAGAACAGGGTGGCTCTGCCACTGGACAATGCAGCTCGGGCCGGAACGGGTCTCCTCCTGGGGAGCGTGTGTTCCGGCCGGTCGACCTCCTGGTCGTGCGGCCCCCGCGGCGGTCCCGCTGCAGTGGTGGTCCGATCTCCCGGGCCTCAACAGTCTGACGCCCACCTGCGACATGAAGGACCGGATGTGTCGATCCGGCTCGAGACCGATCCTCCGAACCTCGTCCGGTCAGACAACATCGCTCCCATCTCGGTCGCCCACGACCTGGGCTCAACCGGACAGATCCACAAACAGCTCAAGGATCTGCCCGACGTAGCCTCCGTCGTGATCGATTTCACCGACTGACGCGCCGTCCGCATTCCGGACTCGATCGGGAAACGGTCGCCAGGCGGCCCAGGTTGTCACGTTCATGATGCGAAGCCGCTGAGTTTTCGCCAGAATTCTCGCTAAGGGAGCCGTTCTCCATCCGTAATGAGGAGATCGACGGGGTAGCTGCAACAGGGGAGAAACTCCGATGTCGAAGTTCTCTCGGCTCGGGATCGTGGCGGGGCTCATGATCCTCTCGGTCTGGGCGACCCTGCGGGGGCGGCCCGCGCCCCTCGACCTCGTCAATCCGAACCCGGACAACACCCAACCCATCGCGGCATTGCTCCCCGACTGGCAGCCCGCTCCCGGCGATCCCCCCGCCCAGATCGTGTTGACCTCGCGACGGGCCGAACCAAGGGGATCTCACTCGCTCGACTTCGTACTGCTCAATTCGGGAAGCTCACCCCTCTACTTCAGCGGCTACAGACCCGACTCCTACCAGGGAGGAATGCCCGTGGGGCAGATCGGTCCGCTCTACACCCAGGAGCGAAAGGTCGGAGGGGCGTGGCAGAAGGTCTTCATCGGGTGGTGCGGCACGGGAGAGGAACGGAGGCGGCTTCTGCCAGGCCAGGCGGGCCGCTTCCGCGTCTTTCAGGATCCGAACGAGTTCCCCCTGCGGATCGGCGTCCCCTGCCTGCGGAGCGAGTCGGCACCGTATCGCGACGCCGAGATCGTCTGGTCCAAGGCCCTCTCGCTCCCACCACAAGGTGAGGACGAGCCCGCTCCATCGACCGCGATCGAACGGCGCACCACTCGATGAGGGACCCGTTCGTGGTTTCCTTGTTCGATCAGGAGTCGGAGGAACATCTCCGAGCGAGACCCGCATGTCAGACACCCCGAAGAAACGTCGCCGCTGGCCCTGGATGATTCTCACGGGCGCGCTCCTGCTCATCGGAGCGCCGATCGCCTGGCGGTTTCGCCCCCTGAACGCCACCGAGCGGACGTTGGTGGGGCATTGGAAGGGGGCCGACAGCGTCACCACGTTCGAACTCTCCCCCAACCGCCGCTTTCACTGGGAGAGCGTCGACAAGCCCTTCATCGACGGCGTCTCCGCAACCCACCGTTCCCAGCCCCTCCTGTTCCACATGGTCGACTCGCGGCTGCTCACGATGGAGGGGGACTGGAGCGCCACCAGCGCGTCCCTCTCGTTCCGGGACGACGTCGACACGGACAACTTCGTCTTCCTGTCGTGGCTGAACAGGCTCCGCGCCTACGCGGTCGCCCCCTTCTCCTCCACGGCGGAGGTCCATTGGCACGGCCCCGACCGCTTCGACCTCTGCGGTCAGGAGTTCGTCCGTGTTCCCGATGCGGAACAATGATCGCTGCGGCTACCGGGACGGTCGCTTTGTCGACGTTTCTGGAGCGGCGCCCGGCTGGGCGTAGACGAACGAGAGTGTGTGCTCCTTGTTGATCGCGAGCCCCGGCCGTTCTCGAGTGAGTTCCTGCCGGGCGGCACGGCTGAGCTGCTTGTAGACGATCAGGTGCCGGAGGTTCTTCAATCTCCGGAGCGACTTCACGCAGGCGTCCGTCAATCCGCAGTGACGGAGGCTCAGCCCCTGGAGGCCCGTCAGGGAGGCGAGCGGTTTGACCCCGGCATCGCCGAGCGGAACGCCATCGAGATCGAGATAAGTAAGCTGCGGAAGTCGCGCGAGGGCGGCCAGCCCCGCGGGACTCAGACGAGCCCCGCGCAGGTTGAGGTACCGGAGATTCCGGAGCGTCGCCAGCTGTTCCAGGTCCTGGTCCGTTCCCCAGTCGCGCCCGCACGAGAGGAATTCGAGGGAGGTGAGTTCTCTGAGCGTTGCGACAGGGGGCCGTCCCGGAATCACGTCGTCGATCCGGAGATCCCGAAGCCGGGTGAGGGACGACAGTCCTCGAAGCCCCTGTTCCGACGCCCGCCCCAGATGGAGCGTTTCCAGCCGCTTCAGTCGTCTCGCACTGCGGAGGATCGCATCGTCATCGTCGGTCCCCGCCACGGTCAGCGATTCGAGCTGCCGGAGCCGCGCGATCGCACGCTCCGAACCGGGAACGACGACGAGATTCTCGAGGTCGAGCCGCTTCAGGGAGGTCAGGCTGCTCAGGAAGGTCAGGTCGATCGTCGGGCGGTCCCACTGCCAGCGGAGCTGCAGTTCCTCGAGCGATTTCCAGCCGGCGATGGTCTCAAGGGCGTGCGGATTGAGTCCTTTGGTCTCGTCGAGGATCAGCGTTCTGACACCCCGCGCCCCGTTGCCGCGGGCGAGGAGACGGGGGGTGATCGTCTGGCCGCTCCAGTCGATCCGTTCCACTTCGTCCGGCGACCGGGATCCCTCCTGCAGCATCGCCATGAGGCTGACCGCAACGCTGCGGCTTCCCGGTAGCGTCGACGGGAGCGAGATGAACCGTTCGACGACGGGGATCATCTCGGGAACCTGCAGCTCCGGGGTGCGGTGGAGGCCGGAGAGGATGGAATAGACGGTGAGCTCGCGCGGCCGAAGTCGGCGCAGCAGCGCCAGGAGGGGGGCGATTCCCCGGCGGTCCTTCCAGGCGATCACCGCCTCGGCCGCCGCCATCCGGATCAGCGGGGCGGGAAACTCGAGCAGGGTCAGCATGGTGTCCCGCGCTCGGGGGTCGCGGCTCCCGCCGAGCGCCGACGTCGCCAGCCACAGGAAGGGGTCGACTTGTTTTTCCTCGTTCCGGATGTACTCGATGAGGGGGCCGGCGTCCGCCTCTGAGGCCAGAGAAATGGCCGCGGTGATCTTCTCCATGAAGTCCCGGCCATGGACCCCTTCGGGGATCGGCCCGTGCCACCGCTTCACGAGCGCCGGGACTGCCGCCGATCCGACGTCGCGGAACTGGCGGATCGCGCCCTGTTCGCCGCGGGCCGCTCGGCCGATGAGATCGTCGAGGTCCTTGAGGGAAGCCGCTCGCCTGGGGAGAGAGTTCTTTTTCATGAGTCTTGGTCCACCACTTGCCCTGGCTCTGATCGGAGAACGGCAGGAAGCCGGGTGCGGATCTCCGAATTCTCTCCGATCGATCCATGGCCCATGGACAATCGTGGCGCCGGTCCGCCCGCGGTGATCAATGCCGGGGGGGGCGAATGTCGGCCGTGTCAGGCCTCCCGCTCTTTACATCCGCTTCACAGGCGGACTCCCCTCGTTCAGGCAGACCTGTCACACTTCGGACCCCGCCGCCTGCGCCCTGCCAGGCCGTCACCTGCCTTCTTCGATCCTCCAGATCAACATGAACGGGACACCGATGAGCGCCTGGAACCGCCGAGGCTTTCTGGAGGCGTCGTTCGCCGGACTCTCCGCCGCCCTGTTCGTCGGGCATGGGACGGGAGCAGGTGTGTTCGGTGCGGAAGAGCCGAAGCCCGTCGCGGTGCCGGTCGAGGGGCCGGACACGCTCTTTCTGACGTGGCAGGACGATCCCTGCACCAGCGTCGCGATTCAGTGGGTCGGTCCGGAGAGCGGCTGGGGGAAGGAGATCGAGCTCGCGCTCTACGACAAGGACCCCTGGCGGACGATCCCGGTCCGGACGAAGGACTATCCGAACACCGACGCGAAGGTTTTTCGATGCGAGGTGACCGGCCTTGCCCCGGACACCGAGTACCGGTTCCGGATCGGATCGGACGGGGCGGTCCTCCGGTTCCGGACGATGCCCGCCAAGGCGACGAATACGATCCAGTTCGTTTCCGGTGGGGACTGCGGGATCGGTGAGCACGCGATCAACACGAACCGGATCGCCGCCGCACAGGAGCCCCGTTTCGCCCTGATCGGCGGCGACCTCGCCTACGACAACGGGACGAGCCCCAAGACCTTCACGCAGTTTCTGCGGAACTACCGGGCCCACATGGTCGACGCCAAGGGCCGGCTGATTCCGATGGTGAGTTGCATCGGCAACCACGAGGTCACCGGCGCCTACGGCAAACCCCGTTCCGCCAGTCCGCAGTACCTGAGTCTCTTCGACGGCCTGTTCCGCGACACGACGTTCGGCGTGCTCGACATCGGCGATTACCTGAGCCTGCTGCTGCTCGATACGGGGCACATCGCGCCGATCGATGGCGAGCAGACGAGCTGGCTCGAGCGGACGCTGGCGGCGCGGCAGGACCGGCCGCATCTGATCGTGGCGAATCACGTTCCCGCGTACCCGTCGTTCCGTCCGGCCGAGGTGGGGGAGAAGCAGGCGGGGACGGGAGCGCTGCAGCGGCAGTACTGGTCGCCTCTGTTCGAGCGGTACCGGGTCGACGCGGTGCTTGAGCATCACGATCACATGTTCAAGCGGACGCATCCGCTGACCGGGGGGCTCGTCGACAAGAACGGCGTGCTGTATCTCGGTGACGGTTCATGGGGGAAGCTGCGGAGTCCGAAGGGGCCTGAGAAGCGGAACTATCTGGCGGCGGTGAATTCGACCTACCACATGACGGTCCACCGGTTTGATGGTGAGGACCGGTTCCATGTGGCGCTGGAGGAGACGGGGAAGCTGGCGGACGTCTGCCACACGCATGGGAAGCGCCCCTCCCGGTGAATGAACGTCCGCAGCCGGCAGAGCGCCATCCGCTCAAACCCATCGTCCCACGGCCACCCGGGTCCAGCACGCTGCTGGCCCCGCCGGAGGCGCTCCTCTCGCGGAACCACGGCACACAACGGACATCTGATCGCGGATTGACGTGGGGGACCTCTCTCTCCAACACGCTCACGCCGCACTCCCCGCGGCCATGAATGAGGGAGTCCTCGACGCAGGTTCACTAAAGCGGACGCCGGATGTTTTCCACGGTTCCACAACAGAAGCGCCTCCGGCGGGGCCAGCAGCGTGCTGGACCCGGGTGAGGGGGCGCCGGTGACATATGGGCGTGTCCCCCTCGGAACGGCCTTCTTGACGGGCCATGAACCCGCCACCTATCGTGACACCGCGGAGCAAGCCGCACCCGGACCCGCGGGAAGGGTTGAACCCACTTGCACGCGAGAGCGGCCCAATCTCAACCTTTGTGCAGCCGAACAGGCGGGTCGTCGGCATTCCCTGCACGGAGGTTCCATGAACCGGCTCCCCGTCCGCCCCCACGTCGATCATCTCAAGAAGCAGGCCAAAGACCTCTTGGCCGCCTGCCGCAGCGGCGAAGATGCCGCCCTCTCCCGCCTGGCCGAGACCTTTCCCCCCGGCACCCGCCATGCGGTCCCTCACGATTCCGTGAGGCTCCATCACGCGCAGCGGTGCCTCGCCCAGGAGTACGGTTTTTCGTCCTGGGCCGCCCTCACCAGTTTCGTCGTCGCCCAGAACTCGCAGTCCCCAGACCGCGCAGCGGCCCTCCGCAACTGGCTCCGGCTGGTCTACCCCGCGGACATCAGCGGCGGAATGAACCGCGCGAGCCCCGCCGCGGCCGCCCGGATGCTCGCCGACGATCCGGAACTGGTCGCCGGTGACCCCGTGCTCGCCTGTGCCATCGGCAATGAAGCTGCGCTCCGCAGCGCGATCGAGCGCGATCCGGAGTGGGTGAACCGAACGGGTGGACCGCTTCGTCTTCCACCGCTTCTGGCCGTGACGCATTCGAGTCTCCTCCGGCTTCCCGAGTTCCGCGACCGGCTCCATGCCTCGGCGAAACTGCTGCTCGAAGCGGGGGCGGACCCCAACCAGACCGTCGGCAGCCGCTGGCCCCCCGCGTCGGTTGACGTTCCCGACGGGAAAGTCCTCCTGTCGGCGCTCTACGGAGCGGCCGGTCAGAACCACGACGCGGAGCTGACGAAGATTCTTCTGGAGGCGGGGGCGGATCCCAACGACGGTGAGTCCCTCTACCACTCCCTCGAAAGCCCCGCCTGCACACGGCTGCTGCTGGAGGCGGGGGCCAAGGTGACTGGCTCCAATGCGCTCTACCGCGTGCTCGACCTCGACAACCTCGAATCGCTCGAACGGCTCCTCGCCTCCGGCGGCGACCCGAACGAGCTCGCCCGCAACTGGCCGATCACCGATTGGGGAACGCCCCTCCTGTGGGCCATCCGGCGGAGGAGGTCGCCCCGCCACATCGCCGCTCTCCTGGCGGCGGGAGCCGATCCCCTGGCCCAGACCCCGGACGGGACCACCCCTTACGTCCTCGCCCTTCGGTTCGGTCTGACCGAAGTCGCCGAGCTCTTGCGCCCGGCGGCAAGCTCTGCTTCCCTCCCGGATGATGAGCGGTTCCTGGCGGCGTGTGCGGCGGGGGATGAGCCCGTGGCCCGGCGGATCCAGTCGGAACGTCCGGACCTCCCTGCTTCGCTCTCCCCCGTCCAGCTCTGCATGCTGCCGGAACTCGCGGCGCAGGGCTGTCGTGACGCCGTGAAGCTGATGGTCCGGCTCGGCTGGCCGATCGCCGCCCGCGGCGGAGACTGGAAGGCGTCGGCGCTGAACCACGCCGTTTTCCGGGGCGACGCCGACCTGACCCGGTTCCTGCTCGAGCGCGGCGCCTCCTGGCAGGAAGTGCATGGCTACGGCGACAACGCCAGCGGCACCCTCTCATGGGGCTCGCTGAACCAGCCGGAAGGGGTGGGGGACTGGCCTGGCTGCGCGGCGGCACTTCTCGCCCACGGGATGCCGGCCGGAACGCCCGACCCTGCCGGAACCGACGGGGTGGTCCTTGACGGGAACCTGAAATGGTTTTCGGAGGAGGTCCGGGAGGTCCTGCTCGGCTCGTCGCCGAATCACCCCGCGGGATAGCCGCCGGCCAATCCCGGTCCAGCGGGGTCGCTGGCCCCGCCGGAGGCGCTTCCGTTCAGGGAACCGTGGCC
>VFQQ010000742.1_pt1 | contig 57160 bp, 64 predicted proteins | sample 3512341 | NCBI WGS metagenome assembly VFQQ01 (sample SAMN10412373, study PRJNA504923) | tailings metagenome | isolation source: Relicate 2 Philex TSF1 revegetated site | place: Philippines: Tuba, Benguet | collected 2017-08-29 | reverse complement strand
GCCATCTCGCCCTCGTCATCGACGAGCACGGCGGCACCGACGGCATCGTTTCCATCGAGGACATCGTCGAGCAGATCGTCGGCGAGATCGACGACGAGCACGACACCGACGAAGACCCCGACCTGGTGCTGCGCCCCGATGGCGGCTTCGATGCCGATGCGCGCCTGGCGCTGGAAGATCTCGAAAAGGCCGCAGGCGTCAGCTTCACCATCGACGGCGAACCGGCCGACATGGATACGCTCGGGGGCCTCATCACCGCGATCGCCGGCCGCGTGCCGCAGACCGGTGAAGTGGTGCGCGACGCCTCGGGCCTCGCCTTCGAAATCGCCGATGCCGATCCGCGCCGCGTGAAGCGGGTCCGCATCTCGCGCTGGCGCATCGACACCGACGAACCGGGCGACGCGGCGGCATGAAGCTGCGTTGGCGGCTTTTGCTCGCCGCACTCGCGGGCGGGGCGGCGGTGTTCGGCATGGCGCCGTTCGACCTCTGGCCGCTCCTCCTCGCCGCCCTTGGCCTTTTCGCCTGGCTGGCCGACGGCACGGCCGACGACCGCCGCCCGAAACGGGCCGCGTTCCTCACCGGCTGGGCCTTCGGCTTCACCTATTTTGCAGGCGGCTTCTACTGGGTCGGCGAGGCCTTCTACGTCGATCCCCGCACCATCTGGCTGATGCCCTTCGCGGTCACACTGCTGCCCGCCGGCATGGCCCTCTACCCGGCCCTCGCCACGCTGGCGGCACGCGCTTTTCCCCAGCGCGGCGCGGCCTTTGCCCTCATTTTCGCGGCCATTTTCGCCCTTTTTGAGTTCATCCGCGGCTGGCTCTTCACCGGTTTCCCCTGGAACCTCTTCGGCGCGACCTTCATCGGCTCCGGCATCGACCAGGGCGCCGCCCTTGTCGGCCTTTACGGCCTCACGCTGGTGGCCCTCATCGCCGGGTTCGGCCTCGCCCCGCTCGTCACCGGCACCGGCTGGCGGCGCATCGTTCCGGCCGTCACCGGCACGCTTTTGCTGGCCGGCTTCTGGGTCTTCGGCACCTCCCGCGAGGCGGTCCCCGACACCACGACACAGCTCAGAATCGTCCAGCCCGACAACCCGCAAAGCGAGAAGTCACTGCCCGATTACGGCCGCCGCCTGTGGCAGCGTCTCGTCGATCTCAGCTTCGCGCCGGGCAGTGAGGCCGTCGATATTATCGTTTGGCCGGAAGGGGTTACGCCCTTCCTGATCGACGAAACGCCGGAAGCCATGGCGGTCCTCGCGGGTGAGATGCACGAGGGCCAGATCCTCATCGCCGGCTCCGCCCGCCGCCAGAAATTCGAAAGCGGCACACGCTACTACAACTCCCTTTTCGTCATCGACGATAAGGGCGCGATTTCAACGGTTTACGACAAGGCCCATCTGGTGCCGTTCGGTGAGTACATGCCCTTCCCGGGCTTCTTCCGCTCGCTCGGCATCGACATCCTGAACGCCCGCGTCGCCGACAGCTTCACCGCCGGCCCCGGCCTCCAGACCCTGCAGATCGGCGGATTACCGGCCTTTTCCGCCCTTATCTGTTACGAAGCCCTGTTCCCCGCCGAAGTCGTGGCGAAGGATCAGCCGCGCCCCCACTGGCTCGCCAACATCACCGACGACAGCTGGTTCGGCACCCAGACCGGCCCCTGGCAACACCTCACATCGGCGCGCTTCCGCGCGATCGAGGAGGGGCTCCCGCTCGTTCGCGCCGCGACCACCGGTATCTCCGCCGTCATCGATGCCGACGGGCGGATCGTCACGGCTTCAGGCATCGGTGAGGCGGTCAAACTCGACGCCAAACTGCCCGGAGCCCGGCCGCCAACCCCCTTTGCGCGCTTCGGCCACCTCATCTTCTGGTTGATGCTCGGACTGGCTTTCGCGCTGGGGCTGTCTTTGACCGAAAAGACTGTTTCGGTCAAAGACTTGGGAGAATTTTGACGCAGCCGTCATTGATCGCGCGGCTTTGCGTTGACCCCCCGGTTCCAGCCCCTTAATCCACAGGGTACTGATAAACAGTCACCCCTCCGGCTGCCCCCGCCGTACAGGATTTCAATGCCCAAAAGGTCCATGAATCCCATCGATGCACATGTCGGCGCACGTGTGCGATTGCGTCGCATGCTGATCGGCATGAGTCAGGAACGCCTCGGCGAATTGCTGGGCGTCACCTTCCAGCAGGTCCAGAAATACGAAAAGGGCGCCAACCGCATCGGCGCCAGCCGGCTCTACGAGATTTCCCGGGTGCTGGAAGTGCCGGTCCAGTATTTCTTCAACGACATGCCGGAAGGCATCGCGTCCGGCCCGCGCGGCTTCGCCGAGGACGCCGCGCCGTTCGAGATGGAAGTGTTCTCCAACCCTGAGAATATCCGTCTAGCCCAGGCCAATGGCGCCATCAAGAATCCGGCCGTCCGTCGCCGGATCTACGATCTGATGCGCGAACTGGGCGGCGCAGGCGACGCGGAAGGGGCGTAAAGCCTCGCTTCACTTGACCCCATAGGCCGCCTTTGACAGAAGGGCCGCGCTTCGGCGCGTGCCTTCCGCTTCGCGCCGCTCACCCCTACACGCGGAGCCTTTCGATGGCGCGGCCCTCCTACCTGTTCACCTCGGAAAGCGTCTCCGAAGGCCACCCCGACAAGGTCGCCGACCGCATCTCGGATACCGTGGTCGATCTGTTCCTCTCGCGCGATCCGGAAGCCCGCATCGCCTGCGAAACGCTGTGCACCACCAACCGCGTGATCATTGCCGGCGAAATCCGCGGCAAGGGCATCATGGATGAGAAGGGCAACTGGGCGCCCGGCATCCAGGACCAGATCGAGAAGGACATCCGCGCGTCGGTGAAGGACATCGGCTACGAGCAGGATGGCTTTCACTGGGAGAATTTCGACTTCGCGAACTACCTGCACGGCCAGTCCGCCCATATCGCGATGGGCGTCGACGCCGCCGGCAACAAGGACGAGGGCGCGGGCGACCAGGGCATCATGTTCGGTTATGCGACGAACGAGACGCCCGAGCTGATGCCGGCGACGCTGCAGTATTCGCACAACATCCTTTCGGTGCTCGCCGCTGCACGCAAATCGGGCGCGGAAAAGGGCCTCGAGCCCGACGCGAAGAGCCAGGTCACGCTGCTCTACGAGAACGGCAAGCCGGTGCGCGCGACGTCCATCGTCGTCTCCACCCAGCACAAGCCGGGTCTGACCGCGCAGGACGTCGCGGCCATCGTGAAGCCCTATGTGCTGAAGGTTCTGCCCGAGAGCTTCATCACCGCCGACACCGAGTGGCACATCAACCCGACCGGCCTCTTCGAGATCGGCGGCCCGGACGGCGACACCGGCCTTACCGGCCGCAAGATCATCGTCGACACCTATGGCGGCGCAGCCCCGCACGGCGGCGGCGCGTTCTCAGGGAAAGACCCGACCAAGGTCGACCGCTCGGCCGCCTATATTGCGCGCTATCTCGCCAAGAACGTCGTCGCTGCCGGCCTCTCGGCCAAGTGCACCATCCAGATCGGCTATGCGATCGGCGTGTCGAAGCCGCTCAGCTTCTATGTCGACCTGCACGACACCGGAAACGTCGATCCGGCGAAGCTGGAGAAGATCCTCCCCGACCTCGTCGGCGGCGCTTCGCCCCGCGCCATTCGCGAGCACCTGAAGCTCAACCGTCCGATCTATGCCCGCACCGCCTCCTACGGCCATTTCGGCCGCAAGGCGGATGCCGATGGCGGCTTCTCGTGGGAGAAGACCGACCTGGTGGACGCCCTCAAGGGCGCGTTCTGACGACCGCTCTCCTATTCCCTCATGGCCGCCCTTGAGGCGGCCATCCAGACGGCGTTAGCCACTGCGCTGGATGGCCGGGTCAGGCCCGGCCATGAGGATATGGTTGAGGGATATGACTGAAGAGCCGCAGGAAAAACGCCGCCTCATCTACGGCCGCCGTCAGGGGCGGCCGCTGAAGGCCGCCCAGCGCGAAGCCTTCGAAATCGTCCTGCCGGCGCTGGCGCTCGACACCGCGCGCCTTGGCGACCCCCCCAGCCTTTTCCCGGCCTTGCCGAAGCTGGCGCTGGAGATCGGCTTCGGCGGCGGCGAGCATCTGGCGGCACAGGCGGCAGCCCATCCCGACACCGGCTTTATCGGCGCGGAGCCGTTCCTCAACGGCGTCGCGAAACTCGCCGCGCTGGTGAAGGACTTGCCCAATGTCGCCATCCATCACGGCGATGCGCGCGACATTCTCGACGCCCTGCCGGATGCCAGCCTCGACAAAGCCTACCTGCTGTTCCCCGACCCCTGGCACAAGCTGCGGCACAACAAGCGCCGCTTCATCAGCCAGAAAAACCTCACCCAGCTGGCCCGCACGCTGAAGCCCGGCGCGGTGTTCCGCGTCGCCAGCGACATCCCGGATTACGTCCGCTGGACGCTGGTCGAGATCGCGGCCTGCAACCGCGCCCATGGCGAGACCTTCGTCTGGCAGGCCCGCAAACCCGAAGACTGGCGCATCCGCCCCGCCGACTGGCCCGGCACGCGCTACGAGGCCAAGGCATTAGTGGCCGGCCGGGTGCCGGCGTATCTGGAGTTCCATCGGGCCTGAAGAGCCAGGGGCTTGAACGGTTGCAGGTTTGGGCGCATATAGCCGTCCAACAAACCGGTCTGCTGATCGAAAGATCAGAAGAAGGTGGCCCCCAACGGGCCGCCTTTTTTGTTGCCCGGCGGAGATGAGACGCATGGCTTCAGCGGAAACGCTGCACGAATTGATCGCACCCATCGTATCCACGATGGGCTTCGAACTCGTGCGCCTGCGCTTCACCGGATCGGCGCACAAAATTCTGCAGATCATGGCCGAGCGTCCCGACGGCACGATGAACGTGGACGATTGCGCCGAACTGTCGCGCGCCATTTCCGCGATGCTCGATGAGAAAGACCCGATCGTCGAAGACTACGACCTTGAGGTTTCCTCGCCCGGCATCGACCGCCCGCTGACGCGGCCGAAGGACTTCGCCCGCTATGCCGGGCACAAGGCGAAGATCGAGCTGATGTCGCCCGACGCCAAGGGCCGCCGCCGCTATCAGGTCGATATCGCCTCGGCCAACGACACCACCGTCACGCTGGCGATCAGCGCCGACGAGACGCTCACCATTCCCTTCACCGCGATCAGCGAGGCGAAACTCGTCATGACTGATCGCCTGATCGCCGAGGCGCAAGCCGCCCGCGGCGCCGCCAAACACTAAACGAGGACAACGCCATGGCCGTCAGCGCCAACCGTCTTGAGCTTCTGCAGATCGCCGATGCGGTCGCCCGCGAAGCCCTGATCGAAAAGGAAATCGTCATCGCGGCGATGGAAGACGCGATGGCGAAGGCCGCGCGCTCGCGCTACGGCACGTCGAGCGAAATCCGCGCCGAGCTGGACCCCAAGACCGGCGAGACCCGCCTGCACCGCGTGCTCCTTGTCGTCGATAAGGTCGAGAACGACGCGACCGAGATCTCGGTCGAGTCCGCCCAGCGCCGCAACCCGGCCGCCCAGGCCGGCGATACTATTCTCGACCCGCTGCCGCCCTTCGATTTCGGCCGCATCGCCGCCCAGACCGGCAAGCAGGTCATCATGCAGAAGGTGCGCGACGCGCAGCGTGAGCGTCAGTTCGAGGAATTCAAGGACCGCATCGGCGAGATCATCCACGGCATCGTGAAGCGCGTGGAATACGGCAACGTAATCGTCGATCTCGGTCGCGCCGAAGCCATCGTGCGCCGCGACGAAGGTCTGCCGCGCGAAGCCTTCCGCCCCAACGACCGCATCCGCGCCTATCTGTACGATGTGCGCCGCGAGACGCGCGGGCCGCAGCTGTTCCTCAGCCGCACGCATCCGCAGTTCATGTCGAAGCTGTTCGCCCAGGAAGTGCCGGAAATCTATGACGGCATCATCGAGATCAAGGCGGTCGCCCGCGATCCGGGCAGCCGCGCCAAGATCGCGGTGATCAGCAAGGATTCCTCCATCGACCCCGTCGGCGCGTGCGTCGGTATGCGCGGCAGCCGCGTGCAGGCCGTCGTGCAGGAACTGCAGGGCGAGAAGATCGACATCATTCCCTGGTCGGCCGACGCCGCGACCTTCATCGTGAACGCGCTGCAGCCCGCCGAAGTCTCCAAGGTCGTGCTGGATGAAGATGCCGGCCGCATCGACGTCGTTGTGCCGGAAGAGCAGCTCTCGCTCGCCATCGGCCGCCGCGGCCAGAACGTGCGCCTCGCCTCGCAGCTGACCGGCTGGGACATCAAGATCATGACCGAGGCCGAGGAATCGGAGCGCCGCCAGAAGGAATTCCAGGCCCGCACCGAAATCTTCATGACCGCGCTCGATGTCGATGAGACGCTGGCCCAGCTTCTGGCTGCGGAAGGCTTCGCGAACCTTGAAGAGCTCGCCTATGTCGAGCCGCACGAACTCGCCTCGATCGATGGCATCGATGAAGAGACCGGCGCCGAACTGCAGCGCCGCGCGCTCGACGTGATCGAGGCCGCCAACCGCGAGGCCGATGCCAAGCGCCGCGAACTCGGCGTGCTGGATGAAGTCGGCGAGATCCCCGGCATGACGCCCCAGATGATGGCGGCGTTCGGCGAGAACGATCTGAAGAGCGTCGAAGACGTTGCCGGATGCTCAGCCGACGACCTCACGGGCTATGACGACAGCAAGAAGGGCGAGCGCTTCCACGTGAAGGGCATCCTGGAAGATCTCGGCATCTCGAAGGACGAGGCCGAGCAGCTGGTCATGCAGGCCCGCGTGATGATGGGTTGGGTCGAAGCCGCGCCGGAAGACGAAGGCGATCTCGAAGCCGGCGAAGAGGCGGAGGCTGAAGCCTGATCCCATGAGTCGTAAAGCCGCCCGCGAACGGCGTGACCGGATCCGCGGCGGCGACCACGACGCCAAGGGAGAGGGTCCGGAACGCCGCTGTATCTCCACGGGCAAGACCTTGCCCAAGGAGGAGCTGATCCGTTTCGTCGCCGGACCGGATGGCGAGGTCGTGCCCGATCTCGGCAACGAGCTGCCGGGACGGGGCGCCTGGGTGAAGGCCGAGCGATCGGCCATCGACCGGGCCATCGGCAAGGGGCTTTTCGCCAAAGCCCTGGAAACCCATATCCGTCCGGCCGACAGCTTCAGCCACATGGTTGAGGGGCTGCTGGTGAAGCGGACTCTTGGTCTTCTTGGTCTGGCGCGGAAATCCGGGCTGATCGTGACGGGGTTCGAGCGCGTCAAGGAAACCATGGACGCGCACGAGTTCGGCCAGGCGCGGATCGCGGCCCTTCTTGAGGCCTCGGACGGCGCCGCAGACGGGCGCCGCTCGATCCTGGCGAAAGCCAAGGCCATGGAGCTTCAGGCCCCCATTTGCGGGCTCTTTTCCGCTTCGGAATTGAGCATGGCCTTAGGCGACGCGAATGTGATACACGCCTGCCTCCTGTCGGCAGGCGCCGGCACGCTCCACGCACGCTTTCTTCAGGAGGCCGGGCGGACGGCTGGGTTCCGGGCAATGATGCCCGCGAGCTGGGCCGGGCAGGTGACTGAGTACTAGGAACGAATTTCAGGCAGTTGATGACGGATAAGACGGATCAGACGGGAAAGACCTTGAGCTCGGGCACACCGCCGCGCGCGCCTTTGGGCGTGAAGCGACCGGCTGTCACCACGGAGACGGGCACCGTCAAACAGAGCTTCAGCCATGGCCGCACCAAGGCGGTGGTGGTGGAAAAGAAGCGCACCGTCACCGTGCCGCCGCGCGGCGGTGTGACGCCCGCGCCGGCTGCCGCGCAGCCTGCCCCAGAACCGGTGAAGCCTCAGGCCCCCGCCGCGCCCGCCAAGCCGCTGCCGCCCTCGGCGCAGCGTTCGGGCATGGTGCTGCGCACCCTCACCGAGGAAGAAAAGATCGCCCGCGCCAAGGCGCTCGGCAACGCGCAGGTCGCCGAGGCTGAAGCCCGCGCCCGCGCCGAGGAAACCGCGCGCCGCCGCGCCGCCGAGGAAGCCCGTCTCGCCGCCGAGGCCGAGGCCGCCGCCAAGCGCAAGGCCGAGGAAGACGCCCGCAAGGCCGCAGACGACGAAGTCCGCCGCCGCGCCGATGCCGACAGCGCCCGCCGCGCCGAACCGGAACCCGCTCGTCCCGCTGCAGCGGCCCCTGCCGCGCCGGCCCGCCCGGCGCCGGGCACGCCGGCCCAGCCCGTTCACCGCCCGAACGTCTTCGAAAGCGAGAGCGAGAAGAAGCGCGCCTCGTCGATGACCGGCATGCGCCGCCCCGGCGGCCAGGCCCAGCCCTTCCGCGCGCCGCCGGCCGCTCCGCGCGGCCCCAGCAAGACCGATGCGAAGCGCCGCGATGGCCGCCTCACCGTCACCGCCGTCGCCGGCGGCGATGTGGAGGAGCGTCAGCGTTCGCTTGCGGCGATGCGCCGTCAGGGCCAGCGCCGCGCCCATCAGGGCATGCAGCGTGGCGGCGATCAGGCTGCCGTCGCGCCGCGCGACATCATCATCCCCGAGGCGATCTCGGTGCAGGAGCTGGCCAACCGCATGGCCCGCCGCGCCGTCGACGTCATCAAGGTGCTGATGAAGAACGGCGTCATGGCGACGATCAACACCTCGATCGACGCCGACACCGCGCAGATCATCGCCGAGGAATACGGCCACGTCGTGAAGCGCGTTGCGGAGAGCGACGTGCTCGAGGGTCTGAAGGGCGAGGCCGATGCGGCCGAGAACCTGAAGCCCCGCGCGCCGGTCGTGACCATCATGGGCCATGTCGACCACGGCAAGACGTCGCTGCTCGACGCGCTGCGCTCCACCAACGTGGTCGCGGGCGAAGCCGGCGGCATCACGCAGCATATCGGCGCCTACCAGATCACCGCGCCGTCGGGCGCCAAGATCACCTTCCTCGACACGCCCGGCCACGCCGCGTTCACCGCGATGCGCGCCCGCGGCGCCAAGGTCACCGACATCGTCATTCTGGTCGTTGCGGCCGATGACGGCGTCATGCCGCAGACGGAAGAAGCGATCGCCCACGCCAAGGCGGCGGGCGTTCCCATCATCGTCGCGATCAACAAGATCGATAAGCCCGATGCCAACGCGAACCGCGTGAAGCAGGAACTGCTCCGCTACGAGATCGTGGTGGAAGACATGGGCGGCGAAGTTCAGGCCGTCGAAGTCTCGGCGCTCAAGAAAATGGGCCTCGACAAGCTGGAAGAGGCGATCCTCCTCCAGGCCGAAGTCCTTGAGCTTCAGGCCAATCCCGACCGTCCCGCCGAAGGCGCGATCGTCGAAGCCAAGCTCGACAAGGGCCGAGGCCCGGTCGCGACCGTGCTCATCCAGCGCGGCACGATCAAGGTCGGCGACATCGTCGTCGCGGGCTCCGAATGGGGCCGCGTCCGCGCCCTCGTCAACGATCAGGGCAAGCCCGTTCCCTCGGCCGGCCCGTCCGAACCCGTCGAGGTTCTGGGCCTCCAAGGCACGCCGGAAGCCGGCGACGAACTCGTCGTCGTGGAAAGCGATGCCCGCGCCCGCGAGATCGCAGACTTCCGCGCCCGCAAGCGCCGCGAGGCCCGCACGACGTCTGGCCGCGCGACGATGGAAGACCTGCTGAAGGACCGTCAGGCCGGCGAAAAGAAGATCCTGCCCGTCGTCATCAAGGCGGACGTGCAGGGCTCGGTCGAAGCCATCGCGCAGGCCCTCCGCGGCCTCGCCACCGACGAAGTGGGCGTGCAGGTACTGCAGTCCGGCGTCGGCGGCGTCACCGAATCCGACGTCATCCTCGCCCACGCCTCGGGTGCGGTCATCATCGCGTTCAACGTGCGTGCGCACGCGGAAGGCCGTGAGCGCGCCAAGCGCGACGGCGTCGACATCCGCTACTACTCGATCATCTACAACATCATCGACGACGTGAAGGCGGCCATGGGCGGCCTGCTGTCACCGGTGATCCGCGAGAACTTCCTCGGCAACGCCACGATCCTTCAGGTCTTCAACATCACGAAGTTCGGCAAGGTCGCGGGCTGCAAGGTCGTGGAAGGCATGGTGCGCCGTGGTGCGCGCGTGCGCCTCATCCGCGACAAGGTGGTCATCCACGAAGGCAAGCTCTCCACCCTCAAGCGCTTCAAGGACGAAGTGCGCGAAGTCCAGCAGGGTTACGAATGCGGTATGGCGTTCGAGAACTACCAGGACATCCGCGAGGGCGACACGATCGAGTGCTTCGACATCGAGGAGGTCGCGCGGACGCTCTAGTCCGCGCGGCATAACGCCCTGCCCCGCAAGAGAAACGCGAATACCGGTCCGACGCAGCGCCAGCTGCGTGTGGGCGAGGAAATCCGCCGCACCGCGCACGATATCCTGACGCGCGCTCACTGGCGTGATCCGCTTCTGGTCGATCAGTCGATCTCGGTGACGGGCGTACGCATCTCGCCCGATCTTTCGGTCGTCACGCTGTTCGTGAAGCCGCTGGCGGCCGAGAACGAGCTTGAGATCGTCGCGGCGCTGAACAACGCCAAGGCCTATGTGCGCGGCGAGCTCGGCCATGCGCTGAACCATCTGCGCATCGTCCCGCAGCTCCGCTTCGAGATCGACCGCTCGTTCGATGAAGGCAGCCATATCGACGCGCTGCTGCGCAGCCATGCGGTCGCCCGCGACCTCAAGGCTCACGACGACGAAGACGGTGACGCCTGATGGGCCGCAAGCCCAAGGGCGAGAAGGTCGACGGCTGGCTGATCCTCGATAAACCCTCCGGCCTCACCTCCACCGACTGCGTCACCCGCGCCAAGCGCTTCTTTAACGCGCAGAAGGCCGGCCATGCCGGCACGCTCGATCCCATGGCGACCGGCATCCTCGCCATCGCCTTCGGCGAGGCGACCAAGACCGTCCCCTACGCCATGGACGCCGAGAAGGTTTATCGCTTCACCGCGAAATGGGGCGTCGCCACCACCACCGACGACGCTGAAGGCGCGATCACCAAGACCGTCGATGTCGTCCCTGCGCCCGACGCTGTCCTGCGCGAGCTTCCGAAATTCCTCGGCTGGACGGAGCAGACCCCACCCGCCTTCTCTGCGGTGAAGGTCGACGGCGAGCGCGCCTACGACCTGGCCCGCGAGGGCCAGGAGGTCGAGCTGAAATCCCGACCGGCCTATATCCGCCGTCTCGAAATCGTCGAGACGCGGGCGACGAATGAAACCGTTTTCGAAATGACCTGCGGAAAGGGCGTCTATGTCCGCGCGTTCGTGCGCGACATCGCTCTTAACCTTGGCACCTATGCCCATGTCACGGAACTGCGCCGGCTCAGCGTCGGCGGCTTCACCGAGGCTAGGGCGATTTCCCTAGCGGCGTTGTCGGAATTGACGTATAGCGACGCCGCAAATTTGCACCTGCACCCCGTCGAGACCGCGCTGGACGACATCCCGGCACTGGCCATAGGCGAGGCGGACGTGGCGAAGATCCGTTCGGGTCAAGCTGCTCCGGTGCGCGGAACGGCTTTTTCGACAGCCGAGGCGCTTCTTGAGGATGCCGGCGAAGACCCGCCGGTGGTCCTGCTGAAGTCTTCGTCGGGAAAGCCTGTGGCGATGGCCGAGCTGAAACTCGGCGCTTTCCACCCGCTGCGCGTGTTCAACCTTTAGATTTAAGGAGACCACGATGTCGATTACTGCGCAGCGCAAAGCTGAAGTCATCAAGGACAACGCCCCCAAGGCGGGTGACACCGGTTCGCCGGAAGTCCAGGTCGCGATCCTCTCGGAGCGCATCACCGCGCTCACCGAGCACTTCAAGACCCACGCCAAGGACAACCACTCCCGTCGCGGCCTCATCAAGATGGTGTCGCGCCGCCGCAGCCTGCTCGACTATCTGAAGGCGAAGGACAAGGACCGCTACGCGGCCCTCATCGCCAAGCTGGGCCTGCGCCGCTGATCCGGCCAAGGCCGTATCCGATATAGACGCTGCGAAACGCCCGGCGGTGTGCGCCCGGGCGTTTCGTTTATCCGCAAAAGCGCATGCGACCGTATGAGCGTCCGGCAGGGCCGGCGCTGCTGACACGAAAGAAGAGATCCATGTTCGATATCCACAAGCGCGAAGTGATGTGGGGCGGCCGCAAGCTGACCCTCGAAACCGGCCGCATCGCCCGTCAGGCCGACGGCGCCGTCCTCGCCACCTATGGCGAAACCAGCGTCCTCGCGACGGTTGTTTCCGACCGCCAGCCGAAGCCCGGCTTCGACTTCTTCCCGCTGACCGTCCACTACCAGGAGCGCACCTACGCCGCCGGCAAGATCCCCGGCGGCTTTTTCAAGCGCGAAGGCCGTCCGACCGAGAAGGAAACCCTCGTCTCGCGTCTCATCGACCGCCCGATCCGCCCGCTCTTCGTGGAAGGCTACCAGAACGAAACTCAGGTCATCGCGACCGTCCTCAGCCACGATCTTGAGAACGATCCCGATATCGTCGCGCTCGTCGCCGTCTCCGCCGCGCTCACCATCTCCGGCGTTCCCTTCATGGGCCCGATCGGCGCGGCCCGCGTCGGTCTCGTCGATGGCGCGCTCGTCCTCAACCCGCTCATGGAGCAGGTGAAGACCTCCAAGCTCGACCTCGTCGTCGCCGGCACCACCGACGCCGTGCTGATGGTGGAATCGGAAGCCCAGGAGCTCTCGGAAGACGAGATGCTCTCGGCCGTGATGTTCGGCCACCGCTCGATGCAGCCGGTGATCGACGCGATCATCTCGCTCGCCGAAGCCGCCGCCAAGCCGCCGCGCGACCATGTCGTTGAAGACAAGTCGGCGCTGCTCGCCAAGGTGATCGGCCTCGTCGACGCCGACCTCCGCGCCGCCTACCAGATCCGCAAGAAGTCCGACCGCCAGGCCGCCGTCGGCGCCGCCAAGGCCAAGGTTGTCGCCGAGCTCGGCGGCGAGGAAGAGGGCAAGTACAGCCCCGCCGTCCTCTCCAAGATCTTCAAGGCCGCGGAACAGAACATCGTCCGCAACGCGACGATCGACGGCCACCGCATCGACGGCCGCGCGCTCGACGCCGTCCGCCCGATCCTGGCGCAGGTTTCGGTCCTGCCGCGCACGCACGGCTCGGCTCTCTTCACCCGCGGCGAGACGCAGGCCCTCGTGGTCGCGACGCTCGGCACGGGCGATGACGAGCAGATGATCGACGCGCTCGAAGGCCGCTACGACGAGCGCTTCATGCTGCACTACAACTTCCCTCCGTACTCGGTCGGTGAGACGGGCCGCATGGGCGGCGCGGGCCGCCGCGAAATCGGCCACGGCAAGCTCGCCTGGCGCGCGGTTCACCCGATCCTGCCGTCGAAGGAAGCCTTCCCCTACACGATCCGCGTGGTCAGCGAGATCACCGAGTCCAACGGTTCGTCGTCGATGGCGTCGGTCTGCGGCGCCTCACTCGCCATGATGGACGCCGGCGTGCCGCTGAAGCGCCCCATCGCCGGCATCGCGATGGGCCTCATCAAGGAAGGCGACCGCTTCGCCGTCCTCTCCGACATCCTCGGTGACGAAGACCATCTCGGCGACATGGACTTCAAGGTCGCCGGCACGTCGGAAGGCATCACCTCGCTCCAGATGGACATCAAGATCACCGGCATCACCGAGGAGATCATGAAGGTCGCGCTGGCGCAGGCGAAGGGCGGCCGCGCCCACATCCTCGGTGAGATGGCGAAGGCCATCGACGCCGGCCGCTCGGAAGTCGGCCCCAACGCGCCGCGCATCGAGACGATGAAGATCCCCACCGACAAGATCCGCGAAGTGATCGGTTCGGGCGGCAAGGTCATCCGCGAGATCGTGGAAAAGACCGGCGCCAAGATCGACATCGAGGATGACGGCACGATCAAGATCGCCTCGCCCAACGCGGAGTCGATCAAGGCCGCGCAGAAGTGGATCAAGGGCATCGTGAGCGAGCCGGAAGTCGGCGAGATCTACGAAGGCAAGGTCGTGAAGGTCATGGACTTCGGCGCCTTCGTGAACTTCTTCGGCGCGAAGGACGGCCTCGTCCACATCTCGCAGCTGTCGAAAAAGCGCGTCGCCAAGGTCAACGAAGTGGTCAACGAAGGCGACAAGGTCTTCGTGAAGCTGCTCGGCGTCGACGATCGCGGCAAGGTTCGCCTGTCGATGAAGGTCGTCGACCAGGCGACCGGCACAGAGATCAAGGAAGAAGAAGGCGCAGCCGAGGCTCCGGCCGAAGCGTAAGCCCTTCTCTCCTTAGGGGGCGGGAAAGGGCGGCCATCGGCCGCCCTTTTCTTTGGCGTTCATTTGCGACGCTTTGACGCTCACCCGGCGGATGTGGCCGTGGCATCCTCGCGCATCCTTGGGGGAGAGACTGAAGATGCGACTGTTTCCAATCGTAGCGCTCGCAGCGTTGCTCGTTCCGGCTCACGCCAGCGACGCCAACGACCAGCACGCCGTTCTTGGCACGCCGGGCACCATGGCGTGCGGCGTTCTCATGCAGTCGCTTGGAAATGCTCAGGTGGTGAGCGAGTTCTCCGCCTGGACGATGGGCTATATTTCCGGGCTGAACGTCGCGACGCCCGACACCTACAACTTCATCAGCCGGCCGGACGCCTATCCGCAGAACATCCTTGATGTCTGCACCGCCCAGCCGAACATCACGGTCGCCGATGCCATCACCCTGGTCATCCGCGCAGACTATGAGGCGCGCGTTCGCCTGAATCCCGCGCCTTAGAGTTCCAGCCACACATCTCCATTTGGACCGCGAATGACCTATCGCAAGGCGCCGGACGGCTTTCTCTGGGGCACCGCGATCAGCGCCCACCAGAGCGAAGGCGGCAACACCAATTCCGACAGCTGGCTGCTGGAGCACGTGACGCCTTCGGCCTATGCCGAGCCCGCGCACGATGCCTGCGATGCCTATCATCGTTATGAGGAAGATATCGCGCTCGCCGCGTCGCTGGGGTTCAACTGCTACCGTTTCGGCATCGAATGGGCGCGCATCGAACCGGAGCCCGGCTTTTTCTCGGCGGCCGTGCTTGGCCATTATCGACGCATGCTGGAGACCTGCCATGCCCACGGCCTCCAGCCGATGGTCAGCTATAACCATTTCACCGTGCCGCGCTGGTATGCGGCGCGCGGCGGTTTCGAAGCCGCCGACGGCGCTGAGATTTTTGCGCGCTTCGCCGCAAAGGTCACCGCCGCGCTTGGCGATCTCATTCCCTATGCCGCGACGTTCAACGAGGCGAACATCGCGTTGCTGGTCCGCATCATGCGGCGCGGCCGGGGCGGCGACACGATCGCTGCGATGCTTGCCGCCGCCGCGAAGGCCAGCGGCTCCGACACCTTCTCGTCCGTGCTCTTCTCCGACCCGGACCGCATCAATGAAGGGCTCTACGCCGCGCACAAGGCCGCGATGCAGGCGATCCGCGCCGAACGCAGCTCGATCACGCTCGGCCTTCTCCTCACCATGCAGCAGGTGGAAGGCGTCGGCGAAAACAACCTCGCCTCTGTCGTCCAGAACGCTCTCTACGGCGACTGGCTTGCCGAGGCCGACCATTGCGACTTCCTCGGCGTGCAGACCTACACGCGCTTCCGCGTCGGCGACAAAGGCGCGCTGCCGATCCCCGAGGGCACTGAGCGCACCGCGTCCGGCTATGAGTACCGCCCACAGGCGCTCGGCGCGACGATCCGCCTTGCGGCGGCCTCCACAAAAAAGCCGATCTACGTCACCGAAAGCGGCATCGCGACCGACGACGACACGCGCCGGGTCGCCTTCATCGACGCGGCGCTGGAAGAAGTCCGCGTCTGCCTCGACGAGGGCATCGACGTGCGCAGCTTCATCCAGTGGTCGATGCTCGACAATTTCGAATGGACCGCCGGCTACAGCCAGCGCTTCGGCATGGTCGATGTCGACCGGACGACCTTCAAACGCACGCCGAAGCCGAGCGCGCATCACCTCGGAAGCCGGGCCAGATCGGGCCTCATCTGACGCGTCACTTCGCCGCTTGGCGGCCGGTGCGGAATCGACAAAGTTCCCGGCACAACACGAGGGAACTCCCATGCGCCGCGCCGCCACCCTGCTTGCCGCTTTCTGCTTTGTCCCCGCCGCCCTCGCCGCGTCGGCGGACGGGCAATTCCGCATGGTCGGCGCCGGCGGTGTCGCCTGCAGCCAGATCACGGCCGATCTCGCGGCCGATCCCGCGACGGCGACCGAAGTCGGCTCGTGGGTGGCAGGTTATGCGACCGCCACCAACCGCAACACCGCCGATACCTGGGATCTGATGGGCGAAGCGGGTCTCGACGGCTACTTCGCCGCCGTGCAGGCCGATTGCGCCGCTCATCCTGAAAAGACGCTGGAAGGCGCCGCGTTCGACGTCCTGAACGCCAACTACGCGACCCGCACCGTCGCCAAGCCGTAGCCGCCATGCGTCTTGTCGGTCTTGCCGCTGCGGGCCTGCTCGCAGCGGGTGTGGCGAACGCAGCGGATGCCAACGGTCATTATTCCGTCCGGCAGCTTGAGATGGGCCGCCCCTGCAGCAGCCTGTCGGCGCAAGGCGCGTGGAGCGAAGCCGATGTCGCCATCCTCAGCATCTGGATCAACGGCTATCGCAGCGCGCTCAGCCGGGTAACGCCGGACACCTGGGACATCCTCAGCGACGACGCGAAGATGTTCCCCTGGATCGAAAGCTATTGCGCCGCCAATCCAACGCACGAAGTGTACCGGGCAATCGAATTTGCATTCGATCAGGCGTTTGAAACGCGCGTTCGCGTGAAACCCAAAGACGGGTGAGCGGCGTCAGTCCTTGAAGTGCCGCGCCCAGACGGGCGCGATCTTCGGGTGCGCCTTCACCGCCTGGCGCAGCGCCTCGATGCGCGGCGCGTTGGGGCCGCGCCACTCGATGGGGTTTTCCCAGCCCGCGATGTTGGCGACATAGACATCCAGCGCCGAAATCTTTTCGCCAAACGCGAACGGACCATTGAGATTGCGCTTCGCCAGCTCGCGTTCGAACAAAATCCAGTACCAGCGGATCTCCGACTTGGCCGAGGCCGCGACGGCCTCTTTGTCATAATAGTTCGACGTGTAGCGGCCCGGGAAATCGACCCGGCCGATCGCCTCGTAGATGTTGTTGGAGATGAACATCAGCCAGCGCAGCGCCCAGGCGCGCTCGGATGATCCGATCTCGGGCAGAAGGCCGGCGCTGCGATGCGCCTCGTCGATGGTGAGCAGCACCGCCACCGATTCCGTCACCACCGTGCCGTCGGCCAGCACCAGCGTCGGAATCTTGCCCATCGGATTGACCGCCTTATAGGGGTCTTCCGTCTGCTCGAACTTTTCCAGATCGACGCTTTTCAGCGTGTAGGGCGCGCCGAGCAATTCCAGCAGCGCCTCCGGCGTGAAGGAACCGGAGTCCTTGTCTCCATAAAGCGTATAGGTCATTCGGCGGCGCGGGCCTTCACGTCGTTTTCGTCCGGCAGGCCCATCGATTTGAGGCTCGCTGTCGAGGGCATGCCGACGATGTTGTAGCCGCTGTCGACATAGTGGATTTCGCCGGTGACGCCGCCCGAAAGGTCGCTGAGCAGATAGAGCCCGGCATTGCCGACATGCTCCAGCTCGATATTGCGCTGCATCGGCGCGTTCATTTTGTTCCACCGGAACATGAGCCGCGCATCGCCGATCGCCGAACCGGCGAGCGTGCGCATCGGGCCGGCCGAGATGCAGTTCACGCGAATGCCGTCAGGGCCAAGATCGGCCGCGAGATACCTGACGCTCGCTTCCAGCGCCGCCTTGGCGACGCCCATGACGTTATAGTTCGGGATCACACGGATCGCGCCCATATAGGACAGCGTGATGAGCGAGCCGCCCTCTTTCATCAGCGGCGCGGCGCGGCGCGCGACATCGGTGAACGAATAGCAGGAGATATCGAGCGCACGCGTGAAGTTCTTGCGGCTCGTCTCGATATAGCGGCCCTTCATCTCCGCCTTGTCGGCGAAGGCGATGCAGTGGACGACGAAATCGAGCCCGCCCCATTCGCGCTGGATCGTGCCGAACAGGCTTTCCATGCTCTGCTCGTCTTCCACATCCGCCGGCAGCACCAGCTTGGCGCCCAGCGAGGCCGCCAGCGGCTTCACGCGCTTGCCATAGGCCTCGCCCTGATAGGTGAAGGCGAGCTCCGCGCCCTGCGCCGCACAGGCCTGCGCGATACCCCATGCGATGGAGTGGTCGTTGGCGACCCCCATCACGAGGCCGCGCTTGCCTTCCATCAATCCTGAAATCGCCATCGCCAGGCCCCCTCAGCCCTGGTGACGCTGGAAGACCAGCGATGCGTTGGTGCCGCCGAACCCGAACGAGTTGGACATGGCGGTATTGATCTTCGCGCCGTCGATGCGGCTGCGCACGATGTTCGCGCTCGCGACGGCGGGATCGATCTCTTCGATATTCGCGCTCTCGCAGATGAAGCCCGACTGCATCATCAGCAGCGTGTAGATCGCTTCATGCACGCCGGCCGCGCCCTGGCTGTGGCCGGACAGCGACTTTGTCGCCGAGATCGGCGGCATGTCGTCGCCGAACACGGCGCGGATCGCCTCGATCTCGGGAATGTCGCCGACCGGCGTCGAGGTCGCGTGCGGATTGATGTAGTCGACTTTCTCTTTGACGTTCTGCAACGCCATCTTCATGCAGCGCACCGCGCCTTCGCCCGACGGGGCGACCATGTCGGCGCCGTCGGCCGTCGCGCCATAGCCGGTCAGCTCGGCATAGATCTTCGCGCCGCGCGCCTTGGCGTGCTCCAGCTCTTCCAGCACGAGGATGCCGCCGCCGCCGGAAATCACGAAGCCGTCGCGGTTCTTGTCATAGGCGCGCGAGGCCTTCTCCGGCGTGTCGTTATACTTCGACGACATCGCGCCCATCGCGTCGAAGAGGACGGACAGCGTCCAGTCCAGCTCCTCGCCGCCGCCGGCGAACATGATGTCCTGCTTGCCCCACTGGATCATCTCGGCCGCATTGCCGATGCAATTGGCCGAGGTCGAGCAGGCCGACGAGATCGAATAATTGACGCCCTTGGTCTTGAACCAGGTCGAAAGATTCGCCGACACGGTCGACGACATGGCCTTGGGCACCGCGAACGGACCGACACGCTTGGGGCCTTTGCCCGGATCACGCGTCGTATCGGCGGCGGCGACGATCGCCTTGGTCGAGGGGCCGCCCGAGCCGGCGATCAGGCCGGTGCGCTCGTTCGAAACCAGTTCCGGCGGCAGGCCAGCGTCCTGGATCGCCTGATTCATGGCGATCCACGAATACGCCGCACCGTCGCCCATGAAGCGCCGGGCGCGGCGGTCCACCGCCTCGTCCAGATCGATCTTGAGCGAGCCGTGCACCTGGCTGCGAAAGCCATGCGTGACGTAATCGTCGGCCTTCACGATGCCGGAGCGTGCCTCGCGCAGCGAGGCGACCACTTCCTGCGCATTGTTGCCGAGCGAGGAGACGATGCCCAATCCGGTAACGGCGACGCGCCTCATGTGTCCTCTTGGCTAAGTCCGTTTCTGCTGCGCCGTTCTAGTGCGCCCGGCCCCCTGATGGAAGGCAGAACGGCCCTCATGCCGCTTCCGTCAGACCGGCGGACCGGCGCGAAAGCCAGGCTCAGGCCGTCGCAGCGGCAGGACCGCCCGTCGTGAAGAGGCCGACCTTCAGGTCTTTCGCCTCATAGATCGTCTTGCCGTCCACCTCGACGCGGCCATCGCCCACGCCCAGCACCAGCTTCCTGAGGATCACGCGCTTCAGATCGACGATATAGGTCACCAGCTTGGAGTCCGGCAGGACCATGTCGGTGAACTTCACTTCACCGACGCCGATGGCGCGACCGCGGCCCGGCGCGCCCATCCAGCCGAGGAAAAAACCGCACATCTGCCACAGCGCATCGAGGCCCAGGCACCCCGGCATCACCGGATCGCCTTCGAAATGGCATTTGAAGAACCAGAGGTCCGGCTTCACATCCAGCTCGGCCACGATCTGGCCTTTGCCATGGGCGCCGCCCTCGTCCGAGATATGCGTGATGCGGTCGAACATCAGCATCGGCGGCATCGGCAGCTGCGCGTTGCCGGGCCCGAACAGCTTGCCCTTGGCGCAATCGATCAGGCTGTGGAAATCGAAGCTCTTCGCTCGCTTGATCACGTCCACCGCCAACCCGCTCCCAGACATCGTGTTCGTTCCGCAGATCGGGGGCTTACCCCCTCAATTTCAAGGGTCTCAGGTAGCAGCGACCGGAGCCCCTCGCAAGCAATCCGGAACACGGACTGCCAAATCAAGCTTCACGCCGGGTAATCATACGCCAGACCTCGACCAGGCGGGGCGGCTGGCCGGTGCGGAGGACCGCATTACGGAACAACCGGGCCATCGCCCAGAGCACCAGCAGCGAGAAAACCAGCGTCACCGCCCCCGACATCACCACCTCCACCCAGGACGGGTTGGTCGACAGGCGCACCATCATCACGAACGGCGTGTAGAGCGGAATCCACCCGACCGTCGTCGCGATCGGCCCGTTCGGGTCTTCCATCATCGGCATGATGAGGAAGAAGGGCAGCATCAGCAGGAAGACCAGCGGGGTCAGAAGCGACTGCGCCTCCTGCTGCGAATTGCAGACGCTCCCAAGGCCTAAAAACACCGAGGCAATCGTCAGGTATCCAACCACGAAATAGAAGGCGAAGGCCGGGATATAGGGGCCCGAGAGGATCAGATTGATAGCTTCATAGGCGAACTGAACCGTTGGGCCAGAGCCGTTCATCAAAATGATCAGTACGACCACGATCCACGCAAAGAGGATCGTGAGGCCAATGCCCGCAATGCCGAGCAGCTTGCCGGCCATAAACTCTTCGGCTGAAACAGAAGAGAGCAGCACCTCGATCAGCTTGTTGGACCGCTCCTCGATCACCCCGAGCAGGAGCAGGTTGGCGACGGTGAAGATCGACATCCACAACAGCAGCGCGAGGCCCAACGGCACGATATTAAGCAGCCGGTCTTGGTTCATCACCTCGCCGCCAGCATCCTGCTTGTCCGGGCTGAAGCCTTGAAGGTCGACTTCGCGAGCTTCGATGGCGCTCACGGCTTCGGGACTCATGCCCTGCTGGCGATAGAGTGCGCGGCGAGCGTCGGCGGTCAGCGCCTTCTCAACGAGGGTCAACAGGTCAAATTCGTTGATATTGACCGACCAGTACTGGATCGCCGTCTGCGGTTTGATCAGGTCATAGCCCGGCGGCACGATGATCGCGCCCGACAGGTAAGCCGGCGCCGTCTCCTGCACCTTCTTTTCAGACCGCAGATAGGTCGACAGCGCCGCGCCGATGGCGGCGGCGTCGGCATTTGCGTCGATACCTTCCGGCAATTTCACGCGCACGAAGCGCGGACCCGGCGCGACGAAGGCCGGCGCGCCCTCACGCGCGAGACCGGGAAGGATGCGTTCCGCCTGTTCGAGACCACCCCAGGCGCGGAAGGCCGCGAGATCGGCCTCGGTCAGCTCGCCGCGCGCAGGCGCCAGCGGCGACAGCGCCGGCACGGATTCCGGCGGCAGATTGTCGGCGGCATAGGTCTTCAGCGCCGAAAGCGCCCGCTTCTCGGTGTCATCGGAGACCGCTTTGTCGATCGCGGCTTCGATGGCCCCGCCCGACTGGTCGACGACCAGGAAGGCGCGCGCCGGCTTGTTCTCCTGCACCCACTGGGGAATGAGGCCGGCCAGCACCGCGACCACCGGCACCGCCACCATGGTCAGCCAGAAGCCCTTGGAGCGGGCGTGATGTTTGTATTCGCGCTTGGCGACCTGGAAGATGCGGGACAGCGCACTCATGCCGCTTTCCCTCCACGCGCATCGGCCTCGCGCGCGCCATCGCCGACCAGGCTCACGAAAATGTCGTGCAGCGCCGGTTCACTCATATCGAAGCTCTCCAGCGCAATGCTGCGCGCGAAACAGGCTTTCAGAAGCGCCTCGCCGTCCGCGCCGTCCTTCAGCTTCAGCTCATAGCGGCCATGCGCCGCGTCCTCATCCGACACCGACACGACACCCGGCAGTTCGGCGAGCGTAGCCGCCACCGACGTCGTCTTCACACGGATAACGCGCGGCATCAGCGCCCGCGCCGCCTCCAGCGTGCCTTCAAAGGCGAGCTTCCCGCGCGCGATCAGCACCAGTCGGTCGCAGAGCCGCTCGGCGTGCTGCATCACATGGGTGGAGAACAGCACCGTGCGCCCCTCGGCGCGCAGGTCTTCGATCAGTTCTTCCAGCACCTGCTGATTCACCGGGTCGAGACCGGAGAACGGCTCGTCCAGGATCACCAGATCGGGCCGGTGCGCGATGGTGCCGAGAATCTGCACCTTCTGCGCCATGCCTTTCGACAGCGCCTCGATCTTGGAGTTGCCGAACGCGGCAAGCCCGAAGCGTTCCAGCAATTCCAGCGCGCGGGTTTTCGCCGCCGCCGGCTCCATGCCCTTCAGCCGCGCCAGATAGACGATGGTCTCCACCGGCGTCATCCGGCGGTAGAGGCCGCGCTCTTCGGGGAGATAGCCGACACGCTCGCGCACCCCCATGGCGCTTTCGCTGCCCAGCACCGAGATCGTGCCATGGGTCGGGCGGATCATACCCAGCATCATGCGCAGCGATGTCGTCTTGCCCGCGCCGTTCGGGCCGAGAAAGCCGTAGATCGCACCCTTCGGCACGGCGAAGGTCAGATCCTCCACCGCGCGGAAATCGCCGTAACTCTTGCCCACGCCCTCAAAGGCGACGGCGTATTCGCCCGAACCGCTCACAGCCCCTCGCTCTTACTCCGCCGGCACCTTGGGAATCAGCAGCACCGAGATGTCCTTATCCGGGGTGAAGTCCTTCTTCACCACCTCGAAGGTCGTCGCTCCCGTCTTCTTGATGCCGTCGATGCACAGCGAGATGACGCTGTCGGCCTTTCCCTTGTCGAGCGTCAGCTTGAAATCCTTGATCGGACCGTTCCAGGTCCGCGCCGTCTTCAGCACATAGTCGATGTAATAGGCCGAACCGACCCAATAGGTCTTGTCGCCCTCGTCCTGGTGCAGCGCGTTCTTGATCGCCTTCTGCGTGCCTTCGTCGATGCAGTACTGCTTGGCGACCTGAGAGGCGTACTCGCCTTCTTCGCCTTCCGGATTGCGCCAGATGAAGATGCCGCCCGGAGGCGCCGCCTTGTATTCATGGGCGATCTTCACCTCCTTCCCGTGCGGGAAGACCTGCGTCCAGTGATAACGCTCGATGATCGACCACATCGGATAGCCGCCCGTGTCGTCGAACGCCGCCACATTCGCGGCGGTCAGCTCGTCCTTGGCGGCCTGCGGCAGCTTGCCGAGCGCGGCCGAGATGGCCTCGACATCATAGGTCAGCGGAATTTTGTGCTTCTTCAGAAGCGCGGTGATGTCCTTGCCCGGCGAGTCGTAGCTCGCCGAAGCCGGCGGCTCCTCTTCGCCCGAATGGTCCTCAAGCACCGCGATGCGATCGACCTTCACGGGCACGGCCTTGCCGTCCACCTTGGCGGTGAAGCCGACGATGTTTTCCTTCGCCAGATCTTCATCGCTCAGCGCGAAATCGGATTCCATCAGCGCGCCGAGATTGATCGGCGGCAGCGGGAAGATCATCTCGCCTTCCAGGTCTTCATCGCCGCCATGCAGGAAGATGTAGGAAACCTTGATCTTCTCCGGGCTGATATAGAGGTCTTCCGACAGCATCTGCACCGGCGAATCGCGGAATTCGAGACCGGTGGCGGTGAGGCCGCCGAAGCCGTCATTGGCGAAAGACGCGCCCGCCAGAACTGCGGCGAGCGCAGTCGTCTTCAGGAAACGTGACAGCACAGCTCTTACTCCTTGAACGCCGGGTCGGCGGTGATGACGAGGATCTCCAGATCGCGATCCGGGGTGAAATCCTTCTTCTCGACCGTGAAGGTCGTGTCCGACGTCTTCTTCACGCCGTCCATGCAGAGCGACAGGACGTTCTTGGCCGAACCCTTATCCAGCGTCAGCTTGAAGTCGCCGATCGGCCCCTTCCAGGTATTCGCCGTGGTCAGGATATAGGCGATGTTATAGGCCGTGCCGCCGCGGCTGTTATTGGCTTCGGGGTCTTCCGGCAGGGCCGCCTTGATCGCTTCGGCGGTGCCTTTGTCGATGCAGTATTTCGCCTTGTCGTCGGCGTTGGGGTCGCTGTCCCAGTTTTCGTCCGGCTTCTGCCAGTCATACCAGTAGAACAGGCCGCCATTCGGGAACGACTTGTAGGCGTGCTCGATCTTCACCTCGGCGCCGGCAGGGAAGGTCTGGTCCCAGTGGTGGCGGATGCCGATCGACCACATGATGTACCAGCGCATGTCGGGGCCGTTCTCGCCGGTGTCCTTCTCGGCGAGGCCCTTGTCCTTCAGCTCCTGGATTTTCTCGGGCGGCAGCTTGTCGAGAACCGCGAAGACCTTCTCGTTGTCGAAGACGAGAGGAATGCCAAGCGAGACCAGATAGTCGGTGACGTCCTGGCCCGGCTCGTCATAGGCCTTGCTGGCGGGCGGGTTGACCGGCCCGTCATCCGTCGTGCCCTCCGGCACATCGTAGGACACGAGATAGGCGCGCCGTTCGGTCTTCACCGGCACCGGCTTGCCGTCGACCGTCGCCGTGAAATTCATCGGGTTTTCGGCGTCGAGATCGGCCGGCTTGAACTGGGTCGGCGTGAACATGAACGTCGAGACCGCAAAGGGCGGCATCGGGAAAGCGACCGTGCCGCTCACGTCCTCGGCGCTCGTGTTCTTGAACACATAGGCGACGCGGATCTCGTGCAGGCCGATATAGAGATCCTCGCTCTGCATCGCGATCTTGTCGGTCTTCTGGAACTCCAGGCCCGCAGCGGTGATGCCGGCGAAGCCGTCATTGGCGGCGGCCAGGCCCGCCATCAACGCCATGCCGGCGGCGGCCGACATCAGGCGGGTCACGAATTTCGGCATCTCAGTCTCCCCAAGTCCGCCCCTGCGGGCAGCATATCGCCGCGCATGATGGCATGCGGCGCTTGAGGCCATAAAGCCGCAAGATCACGAAAATGGGGCAGGCAGATGCGGCCTATTCGACCTTCTCGTCCTGGTACACGCCCCAGATGCGCTGGCGCGGCACATAGGCGTCGATCGACTTCGTCTCGATCTCGCAGAATTCGCCGCCACAGGCCTTGAGGCTGGCGATGACGCCGGCCTCGGCATAGGCAATCACCGGGGAATCGGCCGCCGGACCTTCGCGCAACGGCACGTTGTCCCCGGCGGTCATCACCACCGAACGGCGGCCGTCCAGCATGCCTTTATGGACCCAGCCGACCGTGCCGTCGGCGTCACGGATGCGCCGCCACACGTCGTATTCGGCGATCACTTCCACCGGCAGGCCGCGACGGACATAGACCCACTGCACCTTGTGCTGCGGCGAGGGGCCTTCGCGCAGATAAACTTCACCGGATTTCAGGCTGACGAAGCGCGGCACGGGCAGGCCGCTGTCGCCGATCCGGGTTTCACCGCGCGTTTCGGGCGCCAAAAGCGGCTCCGTGATGGCGTCGGTGGCAATTTCAGGCTCGCTATGGACGGCGGCAAGCTGGGTCGGCGCCGGCGCGGACAGATCCGGCTTGGGCAGCGGCACGGGCGTCTCGTCCTCCGCCCGCGCGAATGCGCCAAGGGCGAGGCCAAGCCCCAAAAGAAACGACATGCGGACGCTGAACACGGTCTCGACGCTTGTAAGAACACCCCTTCGCGCTTGTCTGGCCCCGCCTTTCTGGCGTCGTCCGCCCCTTCGGAGCCGAGCTCGATCTCACGCGATCCGCCGACACTGCGCCGTGTGGGTTAATGGCGCGTTGACCGAGCGGTACGGGTTTCCGCCTGCCCTTGGCTTTGCTAGAGGACAAGCGCAAGGGAAGACCCCGGGGACACGCTCGTGAAAAAGCCGCTCGTCATCGTCACGCGCAAGCTGCCCGACATCGTCGAGACGCGGATGCGGGAACTCTTCGATGTCCGCCTCAACGCCGACGATCACGCGATGACCCAGGCCGAGCTGGTCGAGGCGATGAAGACCGCCGAAGTGCTGGTTCCGACCGTCACCGACCGGCTGGACAGCCGCGCCATCGTGCAGGCCGGGCCGCAGCTGAAGCTGATCGCCAATTTCGGCGCGGGCGTCGACCATATCGACGTGGAAACCGCCCGCCAGCGCGGCATCGCCGTCACCAACACGCCGGGCGTCCTCACCGAAGACACCGCCGACATGACCATGGCCCTCATCCTCGCCGTGCCGCGCCGCATGGTCGATGGCGCGCAGGTGCTGATGAACGGCGAATTCAAAGGCTGGTCGCCGACCTGGATGCTGGGCAAGCGCATCTGGGGCAAGCGGCTCGGGATCATCGGCATGGGCCGCATCGGCCAGGCGGTCGCGCGCCGCGCCAAGGCGTTCGGCCTGCAGATCCACTATCACAACCGCAAACCCGTCCCGAAGGCTGTGGAAACCGAGCTTTCCGCGACCTACTGGGAATCGCTCGACCAGATGCTGGCCCGGGTCGACATCGTGTCGGTGAACTGCCCGCACACGCCCGCGACCTATCATCTGCTCTCGGCCCGGCGGCTGAAGATGCTGAAGCCTACCGCCTATATCGTGAATACGGCGCGCGGCGAGGTGATCGACGAGAACGCCCTTGCCCGGATGCTGGAAGCGGGCGAAATCGCCGGCGCCGGGCTCGACGTGTTCGAGCACGAACCGGCGGTGAACCCCAAGCTGCTGAAGCTGAAAAACGTGGTGCTTCTGCCCCATATGGGCTCCGCCACGCTCGAGAGCCGCGTGGACATGGGCGAAAAGGTCATCGTCAACATCAAGACCTATGCTGACGGCCACCGCCCGCCGGATCGTGTGATCCCTGCCATGCTGTAAACCAATCCTGTCGCTCGACAGGATCGTTTCGGCTCCCTAAGTGTTGGAAGATAAAGCGGACTTCGGGGCTTGCGGCGCATGCGCTTGCGCATCTTCCTGGCGCTCTTGGGGGCGGCGGCGCTCAGCGCCTGCGCCAGCCCTAAGCCTGTGCCGCTCGACACCATCACCAGCGCCGCCGCAGCCAGTCCCGATCCGGCCAATTCCGAGGCGCGGCTGAAGGCCCTGCTCGCCGACGAACAGCGCCTGAACGATGTGTTCGGCCGGCTCGTCACCTCCAATGCCGATCTCTGCGGCGCGGACTATGTCCCCGCCTTCGGCTTCCGCCTGTGGTCGCTCAGCGACTTCGCCGACCCGATCAAGGACGCCGCCGCCAGCGCCTTCGGCGTCGACGAGCGGCTGCAGGTCTATGCCGTCGCCGCCGGCCAGCCCGCCGCGAACGCCGGCATCCAGCCCGGCGACATCCTGAAGACCGTCGAGGGCAAGGCGCTCGCCGAAGGCGTCGACGGCCGGCGTCAGTTCGCCGAAGGCGTGACCGCCGGGCTGCTGAAGCGGGGCGCCGTGCGCTTCACCTTCCTGCGCGGCAAAAAGACCGTGAAGGCCAATCTCAAGGCCCTGAAGTCCTGCCCCTTCGCCGTCGCGCTCGCGGTGGGCGACGATCCGAACGCCGCAACCGACGGCATCACCGTCTTCGTCACCACCGGCATGCTCGACTTCGCCACCAATGACCGCGACCTCGCGACCGTGCTCGGCCACGAGATCGCCCACGCCATTCGCGGCGATGCCCAGATCAAGGCCGATCCGGCCAGGCCCCGCCGGTCCGGCGCGGGCCGTGTCGTCGGCGCGGTAATCGACGCAGCCGCCGGCGTCGGCGATGCGGCGTTCGAGGCGCTCGGCCTCAGCGCGGCGCGGCGCAATTCCATCGCGGCCGAAGTCGCCTCAGACCGTCTCGGCCTCTATCTGGCGGCCCGCGCCGGCTACGACATCACCGCCGCACCCGAAATCTGGCGCCGTCTCGACAAGGAATACCCGTCCACCGCCGACGGCGGCTGGACGCATCCCTCCTCGTCCGACCGCTACGAGATGATGCGCGCGACGGCGGAAGAGATCGCCGAGAAGCGCGCCGCAGGCGAGGCGCTCATTCCCGATTCCGCGGCTCAGCCGCAGTCCTGAACACCAGCATCGACGACGCGGCATAGTTGAAGACAAGCCCGGCAATCGCCCCGCATCCCGCCGCGACATAGGGGCTGCTCAGCAGACCCGGCCCGTAGTTCAGCAGGGCGACATAGACGCCGTAATTCACGGCGAGGCCGATGGAGTTCGCCGCCACGAAGCGCGCCCACTCGCGCACGATCCCGCCAAGCCCGGTCGCCTTGCGCTCACCGAAGGTCAGATTGCGGTTCAGCGCCCAGGTGAACGTCACCGTCACCGCGAAGGAGAGCGCGCGGCCCCAATAGGGCCCGATCCCCAAACCCTCGATGGCGATGATGAGAATGCCGAGATCGAGAAAGAACCCCAGCGTCCCGACGAACGCGAAGCGCAGGAACGGCGGCAAACGCAGCAGCATTACGGCGGCGGCAGCGAGAGGTAATGCAGCCGCTTCACCTCCCAGCGCCCCTTGGTGACGCTGTCGAGGATCAGCCCGGTCATCGCCGAGAGCGCCGAGAGCAGCGCGAGGCTCGCGGCCAGCACGGCGCTCGGCAGCGTCGTGACGAATCCGGTCCGGACGAACTCGATCACCACCGGAATGCCGATGGCGAGCGACAGCAGCGCGAAGAGAATGGCGAGCAGCCCGAAGAACACCAGCGGGCGTTCCTGACGCACCAGCTTGGCGATGGTCATCAGGATCTTCCAGCCGTCGCGATAGGTCCTGAGCTTGGAGACCGTGCCCTCGGGCCGTTCCTTGTAGTGGGTGTCGACTTCCGCCACCGGCGTCATCATGCGCGCCACATGCACGGTCAGCTCGGTCTCGATGCCGAAGCCCGACGCCATGAAAGGCAGCGACTTCACGAAACGCCGCGACATGACGCGATAGCCGGTCAGCATGTCCTCGAAGGGCGACTTGAAGAACACGCGCACCAGGCTGGTCAGCAGCCAGTTGCCGAATTTGTGCCCGCGGCGATAGGCGGCCTCGGCCGTCTCCACGCGCTTGCCGGCGATCATATCCAGCTTCTCGGCCACCAGCTTCTCGATCATCGCCGGCGCGGCGCTGGCGTCATAGGTGTCGTCGCCATCGGCCATCACATAGATGTCGGCCTCGATATCGGCGAACTGCCGCCTGACGACATTGCCTTTGCCCTGCGCCGGTTCGGTGCGGACGATCGCCCCGGCACCGCGCGCGACCTCCGCCGTCCTGTCGGTCGAGTTATTGTCGTAGACATAGATCGCCGCATCCGGCAGAGCCGCGCGGAAGTCGGCCACCGTCTTGGCGATGGCGCCTTCCTCGTTATAGCAGGGCAGCAGAACGGCGATCTTCATGGCTGCTTCTCACCTGTAACGCGGCACCAGCGCAAGACGGGCGCCAGGTTGGATGTGACGTCCACGCAGTCTTCGGTCCGCGTGAGATGAAGCTGGCCCAGCGCCCGGTCGCTGCGCTCCGTCTCGCTTGGATAGAACAGCACGAAAAGATCGCCGCCGCTTGTCAGATGCGCCGCGATCCGATCCGTCATGCTGCGCAGGAACGCGGTGTCCTTGTCCGGCCCCACCAGATAGCCGTGGACGCGCAGGAACGGGATCGATGCCGGGAATTCCGGAATGACGAAGCCCATCGGCTCGAACCCGGTCATCAGCGCCATCGTCGCCTCGGGCCGCGCGATGGCCGGCACATCCACCACCACCATGGCGTCCGCAAACGGCGCGCGGTTGCCCTTGTAGAGCGTGGTCAGCGCCACCACGGCGATCAGCACCGACGCGACGGCGATCCTTCGCATCATCCCCGGCAGCGGCACCAGGCCCACCGCCGCAACGATCAGCAGCGGCGCGATCATCTCCAGCGGCGTGATGTAGCGATAGATCGCGAAGACGACGATCCAGCTCAGATAGGCGGCGACGGCGAAGGCGAAGAGAATGCGCGCCGCCCGCCGCGCCATGATGGGCGCGGTCGAGGCCGCCCCCACCGCGCTCACCAGCGCCGCGAAGGGCACCAGCAGATAGGCGAGGGCGACCCGCCAGTCGTTCACCGCCCAGTCCGATGCGACGCGCCAGTCGGCGGCGAAGCGGAAGGGATAGGTCAGCGCATCGATCAGGCTTGCCGGCAGGAAACGCGTGTCGCGATAGGACGCATCGAGGATCAGGGTCGAGCCGATGACGTCGTTGAAATAGGGGAAGAGCGGATTACCCGTCTCGCGCCACAGCACGAAGAACCACCAGCCCGACGCCAGCATCAAGCCGCCAAACGCCGCCAGCCCGCACCAGAAGACGAGCGCGATGCGCCGTCCGTTCAGCGACGGCGCCGCCGCCACCGCCGCGAGGATCGCCAGCCCGAACGGCGCCGTCGGCAGTTTCAGCCCCACCGCGATTCCGGTCAGCAGACCGGCGATCATCACGATGCGGCGCGATGCGCTCTTATCGCCCGCATCCAGCGTCACGCGATGCTTCACCACCAGCCACAGCGCGGCGAGGACCGGGATCGAGACGACATTGTCGTAATAGGTCGTGCCGGTGAGGATCACGGCATAACCGCCGGTGACGCCCAGCACGGCGATCAATGCCGCGAGGCCGCGCCGCATCGTCACTTCCGGCGCGATGGCGTCGCGGGCGATGAGATAGAGGAACGAGAAGTTCAGCCCCTGCACGAGGCCGAGGAACAGCGCCGCCACCCAGCCCGGTCCGAGATGGCCCACCACCCAGAGCGGCAGGTCGATCAGCGGATTGTAATAGGTCGCGTGATGCGCGACCGCCGCGTCGAACCCCATGCGCCCGGTCAGCAGCGCATAGGGATTGTACCAGTGGTAGTTCCTCAAATCCCACGAGGTCGACTGGCCGAGCCACACCGACAGCGCGGCGATGGCCAACGGACCCACGATGAACGGCCAGATCTCGCCGCGGCGCGGCGCAGCGGTGGACATGCGCGTCAGCGGCGGGTCAGCGCGGCGGGGCTATGCAGGGACGCTTGCGGCTGCATGTCTGGCTCTCCTGTAGGGCCGCTTCAGACTAGACAGAGCGCCTTGCCACAAACAAGCGCGCCCCGTCCGGCGAAGGAACGGGGCGCGCCTTGAACGGTTCCTGAATTCAGATCAGGCCGAATTTCTCGTCCAGCGGGGTCGTCTTGCGCTGGTCGCGGATCGCGGCGGCGACATGCTTCGCCATCAGCGTCTCGCTCTGGGCGATCGTCTGCCAGCCGTCCATGCCGGACTTCCAGACAAGGCTCGCCGAAGTGACCTCGCCCTTCTGCATCCGGCGGATCAGCGCCTCGTCGGTCAGCGGGCCGACCTTCACGCCGTCGATCACGACATACCAGACGGCGCCGGCCTCAACCTCCGCCGGCAGCGGCGGGGGCGTCTCGGACGCGACGGCTTCCTGAGGGGCGGCGAGCTTCGGCAACACCGTGCTGCCGGCCGCGAGCGCGGCGGGCGGCAACGCACCGGCGATCAGCGCGGCCAGCGAACCGGAGGCGATGAAACGGGTGACAGTCATGGCGAAACCTTCAACTCCCCAAGGGCCTCATGCCCCATCGCCAGAGACTATAGGGATCAACTGCGCCTGAATTGAGGCGCGGAACCAGGGCCGAAACCCGCCTGAATTCCAGGTTGCACGCCCTTGCGTCCTTCGAGGCGCGCCACTTTCCGTCATGGTGAGGTGCCCTGCGCAGCAGGGCCTCGAACCACGCACAGAGAGTTCAGCGCACCCGGTTGAAGGTGACGCCGTTCTCGACGCTGCTCATCGCGCCATTGCTGTCGATGCGCATCGTCTTCTCGTCGATCTTCACGCCGTCCGGGCCGTCGATGGTCAGCACGAAGCGGTCGGGCGAAAGCGGGCGCACGCGCCAGACGCCCGAGACGATCTCGCGTGTCGGCTCCATCGCGGGCGCATAGGCGGCGCTCACCGTCACCAGCGCCTCGTAGCTGCCGCCGGGGCGGAAGGTGTGTTCGACGGCGGTGTCGAAGGCCGAGCCGGAAATCTCCTGCGTCACGCGCGAGGACCAGGTGCCCGCAAGATAGTCGCCAATGGCCCGCTCCAGTTCGGCCGACACGCTGCCCGAAGGCTCCACCGGCTTCACGTCATAGGTCTGCGGGGGCGGCACCGGGGCCGGCGGCGGCACATAAGGCGGCACGGGCGCATATTGCGGCGGGTTGTAGCTCTGCGGCGGCGGCACATAGGCCGGTGGTTCGGGCGCGGCAGGCGGCGCCGGACGGCGGGCCGACGAGGGCGCCGCGCCGACATAGGGCTGCAGCACGGGCATATCCTTGGCGAAGGCCCAGCCACGCGCCGGATCGAAGACCTGCGTGGAACTGCGGATCACGCCGTCTTCCGCGAGGTTCACGATCTCGCGCTCGGCATAGGGCCCGATCACCTGATTGCGCGCGATATAGAACCAGGCCTCGCTTTGCCCGAGGCTCTTGGTCGCCGCCGCCGAGGGCAGCGCCAGCGCGAAAACAGCAAGGACAACGAGGATCAGGCGCAGCATGACGTAAAGTTCCCTTTGGCTCTCAGCTATCGCCCGCCAATCGGACCGAAATGAGGCGTCAGCCGCCGCAGGCCGGGCATTCCGGATCACGTTTCAGCCGCACCTTGCGGGTCACCGCCGACAACCCGTCAAAAAGCACAATGTTCCCGGTCAGGCTGTCCCCGAAACCGGCCAATTCCTTCACCGCCTCCAGGGCCGCCCAGGTGCCCAGCACCCCGGCCAGCGCCCCGACCACGCCCTGCTCGGTGCAGTTGGCGACACCTTCAGGGATCTCCGGCACGAAACAGCGATAGCAGGGCTGGGTCTTCCGATCCGGCCGGAAGACCGCGAGCTGGCCGTCGAACTCGCCGATCGCCGCCGAGACCAGCGGCTTGCCCAAAGCGAGGCAGGCATCGTTCACCGCAAAGCGCGTTTCGAAGTTATCGCAGCCATCCAGCACCAGATCGTAGGGCGCGATCAGGTCTTTCGCGTTCGCCTCCGTCAGGCGCACCTGATGCACTGTCACCGCGACATCGGGATTGATCGCGTTCAAGCGCCGCTGCGCCATGTCGCCCTTCGGCGCGCCCACCTCGTCTGTCGCAAAGATCACCTGACGCTGAAGATTCGACAGCGAAACGATGTCGTCATCAACGACACCGATGGTCCCGACACCTGCCGCCGCCAGATACATCAGCGCCGGCGCGCCCAGCCCACCCGCGCCGACCACCAGCACTTTCGCGTCCAGCAGCTTGCGCTGTCCGGTGCCGCCGATCTCGCGCAGCAGGATATGCCGCGCATAGCGTTCCAGTTGATCGTCGGTCAGGGGCAGAGCCATCGCACCATCTTGTCATGCGCCGCCGCATGAGCGCAAAGCTGCACCATGAGCGGACATCTCTTCATCTTCGGATATGGCTATGTCGCCGCCGCCCTGACAGAGCGGCTGAAGGCGAAGGGCTGGAAAATCTCCGCAAGCGCCCGCCGCCTCGACAAGGCCGGCGCGCTCACCGCCTCAGGCATCCCCGCTTACGTTTTCGGCCCGCACGGCCTCACCGATTTCACATCCATCTTCGCCGACGTCACCCATGTGCTCATCACCGCCCCGCCGGTCGAGGCGGGCGATCCGGTGCTCATCGCCCATGCCAGGGATTTCGAGCGCCTGACGGGCCTTCAGAGCATCGTCTATCTCTCCACCACCGGCGTTTACGGCGATGCGGGCGGTGCATGGGTCGATGAAGCCGCACCCATCCTCCCCGTCCACGCACGCGGCAACCGCCGCGCCGATGCCGAACTGGAATGGAACGAGGCCGGTGAGATGTGCGGCGCCGCCGTCACCGTGCTGCGCCTTCCCGGCATTTACGGCCCCGGCCGCAGCGCCTTCGACAAGCTCCGCGACGGCACCGCCCAGCGCCTCCTCAAACCCGGCCAGGTCTTCTCGCGCATCCATGTCGCCGACATCGTGCAGGCCATCGAGGCCTCGCTGGCGCTGGAAAGCGGCACCGTCCTCAACATCGCCGACGACGAACCCGCCCCGCCGCAGGACGTCGTCACCGAGGCCGCGCGGCTCATCGGCATCGATCCGCCGCCGGAAGAAGATTTCGAGGCCGCAAAGCCCCGCCTCTCGGCCATGGCGCTGGAGTTCTATTCCGCCAACCGCCGCATCGCAAATGTCCGGATGAAGGAGGAGCTTGGGCTCACGCTCCTCTACCCCACCTATCGCGAGGGCCTCCGCGCCATTCTCGCCGCCGGGAACGGCTGAGGCCGTTCAGCGTTACTTCACACGTCGCGCGTATCATCTCGTATCGCAGCGAAGGGCGGAAACGCCCAATCCAAGGGAGGCTGCGATGACGACGCTGATCCAGTGGTTTACCGGCGAAGGCCAGCAGGCCGAGGCCCTCGATGATGAGACCCAGGTCGATATCCTCGCCGAAAGCCGCGACGCCCTGCCCGCCCACGTCCAGGAATTCCTTGAGCTGAAGGCCAGCGCCGGCTTCTGAGGCGGACCAGCCCAACCTTCAATATTCTCGGTTGACGGCATTTGCGCCGGTCTATTCTGCCGCCGTCTCGGAGGGCAAATGGACAAGCGACTTCAGAAAATGCGGGCCAATCCGCAGGGCGATTGGACGATTTCCGACGTCGAGGCTGTCTGCGCCGCCTATGGCCTCGCTTGCCGACCGCCGCGCGGAGGCGGATCGCACTACGGTGTTAGCCACCCGCAAATCCCTGACATCCTGACCGTGCCTTCACGGCGGCCCATCAAACCGGTATATATCCGCAAGCTTGTGAAAATGATCGACACGATCAGGACTTAACGTGGACCGGCTCGAATACCCCGTCGTGGTCGAACCACTCGCTGCCGAGGACGGCGGCGGGTTCGCTGCGCTTGTGCCCGATCTGCCGGGCTGCATGAGCGACGGCGAGACCCCGGAAGAGGCGATCCTCAATGTGCGTGACGCGATCCGAACGTGGATCGACGCGGCGCAAGCGATGGGCCGAACTATTCCCGCGCCATCGCGCCACCTCGCCCTCGCCTAAGCCTTTCAGCCCCTCAAAACCTTGACTTGCTGCGCCCCGGCGCAGATTTTCCCGCGCCCCGCCAAGGCGGGCGCTCAAACGTAAGGATATCTCCCGTGTCAGCCGCTCCCGAAGCCGAAATCCGCATCACTCTGCCCGACGGCAGCGTGCGGACGACTACGGCGGGCAGCTCGGGCGCGGATCTCGCGGCCAGCATCGGCCCCGGACTTGCCAAGGCGGCGCTGGCCATCGAGGTCGGCGGAAAGATCCGCGATCTCTCCGCGCCGCTCGCCGATGGCGACGCCGTCCGCATCATCACCCGCAAGGACGAAGCCGAGGCGCTCGACCTCATCCGCCATGACACCGCGCATCTGATGGCGCAGGCAGTGCAGGAGCTCTTCCCCGGCACCCAGGTCACCATCGGCCCCAATATCGAGGACGGCTTCTTCTACGATTTCGTGAGGCCCGAACCGTTCACCACCGACGATCTGCCGAAGATCGAGGCGCGGATGCACGAGCTCGTCAAAGCCAACCTGCCGACCACGCGTCAGGTGTGGCCGCGCGAGGAAGCCATCGCGCATTTCGAAGCCATCGGCGAGAAATATAAGGCCGAGATCATCCGCGACCTGCCCGCAGGCGAGGACATCTCGGTCTATTACCACGGCAACTGGCACGACCTCTGCCGCGGCCCGCATCTGCCCTCGACCGGCGCGATCGGTTCGGCCTTCAAGCTGATGAAGATCTCCGGCGCCTATTGGCGGGGCGACGCCAAGAACGCGCAGCTTCAGCGCATTTACGGCACCGCCTGGCGCGACGAGAAAGAGCTGAAAGCCTATCTCACGCGCCTGGAAGAGGCCGAGAAGCGCGATCACCGCAAGATCGGCAAGGAGATGGACCTGTTCCATCTCCAGGCCGAGGCGCATGGCAGCGTCTTCTGGCATCCCAACGGCTTCGTCATCTATCGCGCGCTCGAGGCCTATATGCGCCGCCGGCTCGATGCCGCCGGCTATCTTGAGGTGAAGACGCCGCAGGTGATGGACGCGCGCCAGTGGGAGCAGTCCGGCCACTGGGGCAAGTATCGCGAGAACATGTTCGTCATCCCCGATGAGGTGCCGAACGTGGAGGACGACGCGCCGCTGGTGTCGGGCAAGGCCGACTGGATGGCGCTCAAGCCGATGAACTGCCCGGGCCACATCCTGATCTTCCGCCAGGGCATCAAGAGCTATCGCGACCTGCCGCTGCGTCTCGCCGAGATGGGCTGCTGCCATCGCAACGAGCCGCATGGCGCGCTGCATGGCCTCATGCGTGTGCGCCAGTTCACCCAGGACGACGCGCATATCTTCTGCCGCGAAGACCAGCTGGTCGACGAGGTGGCGAAGTTCTGCGACCTGCTCGATGTGATCTACAAGGATCTCGGCTTCGGCCAGTATTCCATCAAGCTGGCGCTGCGCCCTGAAAAGCGCTTCGGCACCGATGAGATGTGGGACTGGTCGGAACAGGCGTTGCGTGACGCGGTGAAAGCGACCGGGCGCGCGACGCCGGAATGGGGCTGGGCGGAACTGCCGGGCGAAGGTGCGTTCTATGCGCCCAAGCTCGAATTCCACCTGACCGACGCCATCGGCCGCACCTGGCAGGTTGGCACGATCCAGACCGACACGGTGCTGCCGGAGCGGCTCGACGCGTCCTATATTGGCGAGGATTCGAACCGCCACCGCCCGATCATGCTGCACCGCGCGATCCTCGGCAGCTATGAGCGCTTCATCGGCATCCTGATCGAGCACTATGCCGGCAAGTTCCCGCTCTGGCTCGCGCCCGTGCAGGCGGTCGTCACCACCATCGTGTCAGATGCGGACAACTATGCCGTCGATCTGCAAAAGAAGCTGCGGTCGGCCGGCATCCGCGCAGAGATCGATCTCAGGAATGAGAAGATCAACTACAAGGTGCGCGAACACTCGCTCGCCAAGGTGCCGGTCATGCTCATCGCCGGCCGCCGCGAGGCGGAAGAAGGCAAGATCACGCTCCGCCGCCTCGGTGTCGAACAGCAGCAGACCATGACGCTGGACGAAGCCATCGCGCTGCTGCGTAACGAGGCGACCCCGCCCGACATGAAGTGAGCCAAAAGCGATGAGCGGCGAGATCGGACTCTTCGAGAATCTCGGTCTCGCCGCCGTCATGGCGCTCGTCTGTCTCGCCATCCATTTCGTGGGCCTCGCCGTGCTGGTGCGCATCGTGCGCCACTGGCGTTCGCACGGCGTCCCCAGCCTCACGCGCCAGGCGACGACGATGACTATCGTCCTCTTCGGCCTGCTCGCCGTGCATTCGGCCGAAATCTGGACCTATGCCGGCCTCTATCTCGCGCTCGGCGAATTCCGCGACACCGCCAACGCGCTCTATTTCTCGCTCTCGTCCTACGCCGCCACCGGCTATGGCGATCTCGTCCTCGACGCCCGCTGGCGCATTCTCGGCGCCACCGAAAGCATGATCGGCCTCCTCATGCTCGGCTGGTCCATCGCCTTCATGGTCACCACCGTCAGCCACCTCCGCCTCTTCGCGGAAGAGCACCACGAGCCGAAGGGCTAGGCGCGCTGCCTGCGACAGCCGGTCCCTCTCCGCGCGTGAGCGGGGAGAGGACAGACCTTGCAGCGGTCAGGTGAGGTGGCGGGGCGCCGGCCCATCCAGCGACCCATCGGTCATCCTCGGGGCCGCGTAGCGGAACCCGGGGACCCATGCCTGAGTCCTATCAATGTGCGCGGGATCGGTGCGGCGCGCGCCTCGCCCCGATTGTCATGGTCCGCGAAGGCGGACCATCCACGCCTGCATCCGCGCCGAAGGCGTGGATGGTCGGGCCAAGCCCGACCATGACAAGCATCGGAAACCGCCAACCTCGAAGCTCAACACTGCCGACCCCTCTCCGCGCGTGAGCGGGGAGAGGACAGATCGCGCAGCGATCAGGTGAGGTGCCGGGGCGCAGGCAGCAGATCGCTATTCCCGTCATGCACAGACATCGAACATCCTGTGAATAGTCACGGAACTCGCCGTTGACTCTGCGTCACCCCATGACTGGAATCGGAGCTGACGAATCAGAAGGGCCGCCAGAGACCCGAACCGGCAAGTTCGGACTGGCGGCCCCCTGATTTGCCCGCGCAACCCATTGGCCGGGCTGCGGGACTGTAGGCTCATCAATGCGGCGGACTTTGAGTCCGCACGTGCCTCAGGTCAAGCCCGGCTCACTTCGTAAGGAGTACGGCCCATGGCTCTTGTAAAAAATCAAAACCACATCGCGATTGCCACGACCGGCGGCGCGGCGTTCGACACCGATCACTCTCCTGGCACGAAAGTTCCGCATTCTGGAATCTACCGGTGCACTGGCTGCGGAGATGAGGTGACGTGCAACAAAGGTGATCCCCTGCCCCCGCAGAATCATCACCAACATCCGAACCGCACCGCGATCAATTGGCGGCTTCTGGTGTTCACCCAGACGAAAGGGAGCTAGAGCGAAGGGGCTGGGTCAGGCATCCTGAGCCAGCCCCTCGCTTTGGCCTACCATGACTGAAGCAACAGATAGTCAAATGGCTGGGATTAGGGCTGCTACCAAGCGGCTAAACGACCGGCAAAAGAAAATGCGCGCAAGCCAAAGCAGCGCGGATGGGCTTGTCGAGTTAGTCAAGGAAACAAGTCGCGGTGCCGTGATCATTGGTTCCGCCATGATCGAGGACGAGCTTCGTTGGAAGCTGGTCCGTAGTTTCAAACAGCCGATAAACCGCGAACTCAGCGATGCCCTCACCGGATCTGAGGGTAGCTTGGGGACGTTTTCGAGACTTATAAATCTCGCTTGTGCCATGGGCACTCTCTCTGAGCGCGAGAGAAAAATTCTGCATTTGGTTCGAGCACTACGCAACCAATGCGCACACGCTAACGGCCCTGCGAATTTTCAGATCGAGGAATTTACCAATTGCGTGCGTCTGCTCGAGCCGTTCGGTGACTACTTCAAGATCGAGGACGGAGAGGTTGCAGCGAAGAATGCCTTCATTTTGTTTGTTGTGTATTTCTGCTTTCGCATAATGACCGGCTCGGCGGAGAGGGGCATGGAAGTTGCAGAAAGGTACATAGAACTGATTACCAACTATGGGCTAAGACGACAGGCACTCGCTCGGCCGTCTTCAAAGGTGAGTGACAAGGTATAGGATTTTTATCTTTGACACTCCGACATAGGAATACTATCTCTCTCCCTGGGCCGTGAGCCAAGGGAGAGAGAGGAGTTCCATGTCCAAGAGTACCAAAAACCTGACCCCACCCGCCGACGCCGAAGAGGCGCTCGCGGCGATGCGCGAGCTGTTCGCCGAGTGCAATCGCAGCGCACGGCTCTATTTCAAATGGTCCGAGGCCGAGGGCCTCGATTTCGATATGCGCTGCGCCTATGCGACGGTCGCCAACCGCATGGTGCGCGCCGCCGCAGTGGTCGCCGCCGCCATTAGCCGCCCGCCGGGCAGCGAGACCGTCCATCGTATTGTCGTGGAGCGCGCCTGATGCCGCGCCGCCGCAGACGAACCGGCCGCCGTCCCGGCGCGCCCGACGGGAACGCCAACGCGCTGAAGCACGGCTTTCATTCTCAGCTCGCACGCGCCGAAAAGCTGCGGGCGCATTCGGCCTTGCGCTCGGCCAGGGCGCTCGGCGCCGCGATGAAGCTGAAGGCGCAACAGGTCGAGCAGGAAGCGGACGAGGCGGAGGAGCGCGAGGCGGATGAAAGGGAAGCCGCAGAGTTCCGCGAGATGATGGGGCCTTTCCGCCACGCGCCGAACCTTCTTGGCATTCTCGCCGACATCGTGCGCTTTGAAATGGCGAAGTGGTGGGTGGCGTCCTTTGAGGAGGTCGCGCCGGACTATATCTATGCCTGGGCCGATGCCTTCCCCAATCTCCATTGCAGCCCGGCGCTGGCCGAAGACGAGAACCCTGTGACGGGCGAAATCGCTGGGGCGGCAGGGGGAGGGGAAGGGGAAGAAAAAACATGAAAACAACCCTGCCCCCGATTCACCCGAACTCGATGTGGACGGAGAAGACCAGTCATCTGAACTTGCCGACCGCCGAACCTCTCGAAGAGACATGGGCGGACTTCGCCTATGCGCAGCGCTGGTTCCCCAGCCGTCTGCATGCGGGCGGCTTCGTGAACTGGAAGCTCCGGCAGCTCCGCGCCCACGGCTGCGGCCCCACGGCCGGCCAAGCTGGCGGCGATGCCGGTTCTGCGGCATAGCGGCGGCTCATCTTCCGGGACCAGCCCATGACCCAGCGCACCATCCTCGTCACCGATGCCGAGCATTTCGTCGCGCCCGCTGTCATCGCGCGGCTGCGCGCGGGCGGGGCGCGCGTCATTGCGGCGGATGAGGCGACGCTCGACGCAGGCGATACGCTGAAACAAACGACGCCGGAGGAGACAGTTGCGAAAGCGCTCGCGCTTTCGGGCGGGCGGCTGGACGCGATCGTCATTGCCGGCACCTATCCCGCGCCGAAGACGCCTGCGGAAAATCTTGTCCCCGAAACCACGCGGCCCTTCTTCGAGAAGATCGCCATCGAGTCCCTCGCCTATGTCGCCGCCGCGACACCGGCGCTGAAAAGCGCAGCCAAAGAGAATGGCGGCGGCAGCATCGTCTTCCTCTCCTCCGCCGGTCCGCTTCAGGGCATTCCGGGTTTCGCCGCCTATGCCGCCGCGCGCTCGGCGGTGAACGGGGCGGTCAAATCGCTGGCTCTGGAACTCGCGCCTTTCGCGATTTCCGTGAACGCCTGCGCCTTCAACTACATCCAGACCGAGGCCTATTACCCGCGCGCCTGGCTGGAAGATTCCGCAAAACGCGCAAAACTGCTGGCCCGGGTGCCGATGGGGCGGCTGGGCGACCCGGCCGAGGCGGCGGAAATGGTGGCGCTTTTCGTGGAAGGGCGCGCCGGTTTCGCCACAGGTCAGGTTTTAAGCATGTCGGGCGGCACGTCTTGAGCGATCCCGCCTTCACAGCCGCCGCCTTCGGGATTACATCTCTCCCCGCGCTGCAGACCGCACGGCTGTCGCGCATCGGGCAAACAACGGGAGCAGCGCTTCACGCATGGATCGAATTGGATCGGCGCCAGGCGAAACTTCCGCGACAGACGGACGTCATGTCTCCCGAACCAACAAATCCCGTGCCGTGATGGAGAACTGCCCTGCCGCCCCGTAGACCAAGTTTCGCCGGACCCCCGCCCAAAAACGACGACGGCCCCCGTATCAACGGTGACATCACCGCGTTCGAAGTCCTCGTCATCGATGAGGCCGGCGAAAAGCGCGGCGTGATGAGCCGCCGCGATGCGCTGCGCATGGCCGAAGAAGAGGGCGTCGATCTGGTGGAAGTGTCGCCGATGGCGAAGCCGCCGGTCTGCCGCCTCATGGACTACGGCAAGTTCAAATACGAGCAGCAGAAAAAGGCCAACGAAGCCCGCAAGAAACAGAAGATCATCGAGATCAAGGAGATCAAGATGAGGCCGGGCATCGACGACCACGACTACGACGTGAAGATGCGCTCGGCGCTGAAATTCTTCGGCGAAGGCGACAAGGTGAAGTTCACGCTGCGCTTCCGCGGTCGTGAGATGGTGCACCAGCATCTCGGCATGGAAGTTCTGAACAAGATCAAGGCGCAGATCGGCGATCTCGCCAAGGTCGAGCAGGAGCCGCGCCTCGAAGGCCGCCAGATGCAGATGGTGATGGCGCCCCGGTGAGATCTGACGCTCACGCAATCGGACAAACGAAAACCCCGCCGGTCCGGCGGGGTTTTCTGCTTTTGAGGCCGCCCGGGGGGAAAACCCTTACGGCGCGTAGGACGCGTTCTGGACGCCGCCCGCGTCGGCGAAGCTGCGCTCGGCGTCTTCCACCGCCGCCATGGCGAAGCCGACGGCTTCCTTGGCTTCGGTGATCGCCCCGGCCTTGTCGGCCTCGGTCAGCGGCTTGCACGCGGCGTTGGCTTCCACCTCGCCGCAGCGCATGCCGCCGTCGTTCTCGATGACAAAGATATTGGCGAAATTGCCGCCTTCGAGTTCCGCCAACCACGCCTCGGCATCGGCCAAGTCGACCGCTGCGGCCGCGACATCGGTGGTTTCGGTTTCCACCGCGATCGCCTCGCTGGCGGCGGGTCCGGTTGTGCGGGCCGCAGCCTCGAGACCCGAGCCGGCGAGGGCCGTGCCGGCCATCAGGACCAGAGCAGCACTGAACGCGACATTGCGGGACACCAGACGCACGACACTCACCTCCGTCAAATTCTTGACGATGTATGAACGTGCTACTCGTGGAAAAGATGCGGCCTAGATCACAGTTTTCCGATGACAGTCTGTCACCGGCCTGTAACAGCCCGGTTTGCTGCGGCTTCCTCGGCCTTGAGGTCGGCTTCCGCCTCGGCGAGATCGGCCTCCGCTTCCGCCAGGTTCGACCGCATCTCGGTCAGCATCGCTGCCTTTTCGGCGTCGCTATAGGGGACGCAGTCGAGCTCCGGGTATTTCGCCGGATCGCCGCACTTGATGACCTTGTCGCCCTCGATGGTCATCGTACCGGAGAAGTCGCCCGCCTCCAGCTTCGCGAGGTCGCGGGAGATCTCCTTCACCGCGATGCGGGCGTGCGTCACGTCGCGGCGGGCGTCCTCCAGCCGCTCGTGCGCCATCGCCGTTCCAGCCAGCCCCAGCGCGAGGATCAGAACCGCCCGGCGCACGGGCTCAGTCCTCGATGGCGCGGTCGGCGTCGCGGATTTCCGCCTCGATCCGGGCGGCGGCAGCTTCCGCGCGCTCGGCGGCGGCGTGGATTTCGGCTTCGATGCGAGCCTTTTCCTCAGCCGTGAACGGCGTGCAGCCGGTGCCGGGATATTTCTCGGGATTGTTGCAGCGGACGACCTTGCCGTCGCGGATCTCGACGGCGTTGTCCCAGTCGCCCTCGTCCATCTTCATGTCTTCGACGCCCTGCTTCAGCTGCACATGGGCCTCGCGCAGCTTCTCATGCGCCTCGCGCACGGCCCGGTCGGCCGTCGCCATGGCGCGGGCGACCTCGACGCGGGCCTCTTCCATGGCTTCGCGTGCAGCCCGCTGCGCCTCACGCGCCGCTTCCTGTCCGGCGCGCGCGGCCTCGCGGGCCGCCTCACGGCCTTCACGGGCCGCTTCACGCGCAGCCTCACGGGCCTCACGCGACGCCTCCTCGGCAGCGCGGCGGCCTTCCTCTGCGGCCGCACGGGCGGCGAGGCGGGCCTCATGCGCCACCACGCGGACATGCGCCCTGGCCTCGACCGCGATCCTGCGGGCATGGGCACGGGCTTCGTGCGCCATTTTACGGGCGTGCGCGCGGGCCTCGGCGGCTGCGACATGCGCCTGGTCTTCGGCCTCGTCGCGGTCAATCGTGATGGTGCGCTCGACGGCCAGTTCGACACGGCCGGCATCTTCACGTTCATCGGCCTCCATGGCCGCCCGGAAGCTGGCCGTGTCACCGCTGAAATCGCGGACGCCGCTGGACGAGATATGGACCGGGCCTTTGATCTCGCCGGTGGAGGCGAAGGCGGTCGCGCCCAGAACGAGGGCCAGAGCCGTCAGACCTAGACCACGCGATGCCAATTTCATGTCTCTCTCCCTCGCACGCATCTCTACGTGCAAAAGAAGGCCATGGCCGCGCGCGCGCGTCGTGTGGCGGTTGTCACATTTGCCGGATTTGTGACCCGCACCTCAGCGCGGCGCGGGCGTTTTTCCGACCGTTGGCGGCTGCTTCGGCTGTCCTGGCGGCCATGCAGCGAAGTCGAGCGTCTGCAGCACGGCCATCAGGCGGCGGCCCTTCTGAAAGGCGTTGTCGTAGAAGCGCCAGGGCACGGTGATGTCCGGTTCGATCCCGCCGACCTCGTTTTCGCCGGCGGCATTGGTCCAGATGCAGTCCGGCACATGCAGTTCGGCCCTCGATTCAGCCAGCACGATGGGCACATCGCCGTTCGACATCCAGCCACAGCCGGCGCCGAAGGTCGGCTCGCCGATCAGGATCGCGGCGCCGTTGTCCTTCAGGATCGTCGCGAAATGCTCCGCCGCGCTCGCCGAGCCTTCGTCCATCACGACATAGAGCGGCCCACTCCAGACGCCCTCGTCATAGGCATAGAGCGAGGAGAAGAAGAGCGCGTAGCCCGAACTCAGCAGATTGTATTCCCCAGGCGGCGCGTAGTCCTCGATGCCCGTCGCGAACAGCTTGCCCGTCACCATCAGCGAGCAGTCCGGCGTCTGGTTCGACCATATGCCCGACCGGTCGCAGGGCTTGCTCGCCTCTTCCAGCGCCGCAGCAAAGATCTCGCGCGCCTTGGTCAGCACGCCGCGATAGGCGATGCCGACCACGGCATTGTTTAGATCGGCATCCACCGCCGCGAGATGCGAGGCGAAGGCGTCGCGCCAAGACTGCGTCCGCGTGAAGGCCAGACGCGGGGCCTTCAGCTTGATCGGGGTCAGCATCCGCGCGACCGGATCGAGCCACAGCGAGCCGCCTCCGTTCTGGGTGATGTCGACGGCGAGGGCCTGAACGCCCTCCGCCTTCAGCTTCCCGATCTGACGCGCCACCGCCTCGGTCAGCAGCTGCGCCGCTTTCTGGCCGATCGCCACGCCGCAGGCTTCGTCGCACTCGCCATCCGCCGGCAGGCCGATCTCGGCGACCGCTTGTGGGCAATAACGGTAGTAACCCCACTCGTAGAACGACGGGATGCGCAGGATGCCGAGCTTCCCGCCCGGCAGGTCGGCGACATGGATCGGGAAAACGTCGCTGTCGTCTGTCGTCACAGCCCGCGCGCCCAGCCGCTCCAGCGGCATGCCGGTGGGGCGCTCCTCGTCCTCATAGCCAAGGCCGCGGCAGATCGAGGCGGTGCCCCAGGTCTGCGCGTCGACGGACTTCTCGTCGGGGAACTGCAGGCTGATATGTCCGTCACCCAGCGCGATCAGGAAATCGCGCAGGGCGGCGCGAGCCTCTTCCTCCGTGGTCGAAGCACGGATCGCTGCATCGGCATCGGTCGCCAGCTTCGCGAGATCAAGCCCGCGCTCGGCGACCGACCATTCAAGGTTTGGCGCGCGCTCTGCGAGCTCGCGCTTCACCTGCTCGAAATCGGTCAGCATCCGGTCGGGCGTGAACGCAGCCGCCAGCGCCGACCCGGCAAGGGCGGCGATCAACGAAAGGCTGAAAACGGCGCGGCGCATGGCCCATCCTGACACGAGGAAAGGCCGATCCTACAGCACCGCGCTTAAATCATGGTTTCGGAATGGCCCCGCCGATCGCGTCCTTGGCGGTTCCCGAAAGGTCCTGCGCCGGCCCAAGCGGGTTGGTTTCGTCCCGCTTTTCCTCGATCTGCTGGGTGCCGGACCACAATTTGTAGACGACCACATCGTCCACCAGCAGCAGCAGCATCGAGGCCGCCCAGCCGGTCTCCTCGGTCTTACGCTGGAAGCCCAGCACGTCCAGCGAGATGTGCCCGGTGCGCTGCGTCCCGCTGGCGCCCGGCGCCATGACATAGCCGGTACAGGCATTGCCGGCGCCAATGCAGCCCTGCACGGCGGGGTCGAGGTCCTTCAGCGTCACCGAATCCGTCGGCATGAAGACGCGCATCACCTCGACATAATTGATGACCCGCAGGTTCGGCGTCGTCTTGGGATCGATGCCGTATTCCCGCAGCTTCGACGAGGTGGTCACCCCCGGCTGGATGATCTTGTAGGCCGTCTCGGCGATCTCATAGGTCGGGAACGGCCCGGCCGTTTCCTTGGAGGTCGAGGGCAGAATGTCGGTCGCGCACGCAGCCAAAGGCAGCGCGGCGAGAGCGGCAATGACGGCGAGACGGGACATGCGCCCTCCATAACAACCACGAGGTGGCGGAATGAAGGCGAGGTGGTGAACGAAGTCTTACTTTTCGTTCGCCGGATACGCCTGGAGCTGCAGGTAATTGTCGAGGCCGACCGAGTCGAGGATCGACAGCTGGGTCTCCAGGAAGTCGATATGCTCCTCGGTATCGTCGAGGATCTGCTTCACGATCTCGCGGCTGATGTAATCGCGCGCCTGCTCGCAGAGCTGGATCGCCTCGATCAACGTGGTGCGGCCGCGCTTCTCCAGTTCCAGATCGGCCGAGAGGCATTCCGGCACCGTCTCGCCGATCGACAGCTTGCCGAGATCCTGCAGGTTCGGCAGGCCTTCAAGAAACAGCACGCGCTTGATGAGCAGATCGGCGTGCTTCATCTCGCCGATCGACTCCTCGTACGTCTTCTTGCCGAGCTTGTTGAAGCCCCAGTTCTCGTACATCCGCGCATGCAGGAAGTACTGGTTCACGGCGGTCAGCTCGTTGGTGAGGATCGCGTTGAGTTTCGCGATGACCGCGGGTTCGCCCTTCATGGGAGCAGCCTTTCGAGCATTGAATCAGCACGTTGATGCGCGCGCACTGTGCCGCAGCAACCGTTCAGAAAAAAGCGATTTAGGCGCGCCTGCCTCGCAGAGACAGACGCAGGGGAATTACTCCGCCGCCATCGCCATGGCGGGGCGCATCGCATCGTCGAGCATGCGCTGGATGTCGACCTTGCAGCGGCCGCATTTGGGGGCGACGCCGCACTGGGCATAGACCGCATCGACGGTCGGCGCGCCGCACGCGGCGACGTGATCGACGGCGGCGCTCATGTCGCGCTTGCGGACGCCATTGCAGTTACAGACGAACATCTGAACCCCAAAGAAAACGCCCGCATTTGCGAGCGCATCGCAGTCTTTCTACCCGAAGCCGAGCCTGCGAGTCAATCTCACCCTCAAATCAGGGCCCTGACCCGCCTTTCGCCTTTGCCGGAGGCGTCTCAGGGCTTAGAGAAGCCGCGCAAACCGCCAGAAAGCGCCACTTTCCATGTCCCGTCTCGTTCCCCGCATCGTCAAAGGCTTCAAGGACGCGCCGGCCGCGTCCCTGCATGCCCGGCGGCGCATGATCGAGACGGTGCGCACGGTCTATGAAAGCTTCGGCTTCGAGGCGCTGGAGACCCCGGCGGTCGAATATGTCGAGACGCTCGGCAAGTTCCTGCCCGAGAGCGACCAGCCCGATGCCGGCATCTTCGCGCTGCAGGACGGCGACGAGCAGTGGATCGCGCTCCGCTACGATCTCACCGCCCCGCTCTCGCGCTATGTCGCGCAGAACATCAACACGCTGCCGCTGCCGTTCCGCCGCTACCAGACCGGCTCGGTTTTCCGGAACGAGAAGCCGGGTCCGGGCCGCTTCCGCGAGTTCACCCAGTTCGACGTCGATACGGTCGGCAGCGCCTCGATGGTGGCCGATGCCGAGAACTGCGCCGTGCTCGCCCGGGCGCTCTCGGCGCTCGGCCTCGGCGGCCAGACGCGCATCGCGGTCAACAACCGGAAGATCCTCGACGGCGTGCTGGAGCGTGCCGGCGTCGCGCAGGGCACGCTGGAAGCCGTCACCACGCTCCGCGCGATCGACAAGTTCGACAAGTTCGGCGCCGAAGGCGTGAAGCTGCTGCTCACCACCGGCCGCAAGGACGAGAGCGGCGACTTCACCAAGGGCGCAGGCCTTGACGTGAAAGCCGCCGACACGATCCTCGCCTTCATGGCGGCCGGGCAAACCTCGCGCCTCGCGACCTGCGATGCGCTGGGCGATGCGGTGCGCGGCTCGGCGCGCGGTGAGGAAGGCGTCGCGGAGCTGCGCGAGATCGCCGATCTCCTCAGCGCGATGAACCTTTCGGACGAGACCGTCGCCTTCGATCCCGCCATCGTGCGCGGCCTTGGCTACTACACCGGCCCGGTGCTGGAAGCGCAGGTCACCTTCGAGATCACCGACGATGAGGGCCGCGCGCGCCAGTTCGGCTCCGTCGCCGGCGGCGGGCGCTATGACGGTCTCGTCGGCCGCTTCCTGGATCGCGAACTCCCGGCCACCGGCGTCTCCATCGGCGTCGACCGCCTGCTCGCCGCGCTGGAAGCGGGCGGCCGCATCAATATGGGCGCGACGCAGGGCCCCGTCCTCGTCGTCGTCTTCGACCGCGCGCAGATGGCCGAGTATGTCCGCATCGCCGAAGAGCTCCGCGCCGCGTCGATCCCGGCCGAAATCTTCCTCGGCACCGGCGGCATGAAGCCGCAATTGAAATACGCCGACCGCAAGGGCTCACCCGTCGCGATCATCGCGGGCGGCGACGAATTCGCGGCCGGCACGGTGTCGATCAAGAATCTCGTGCTCGGCGCGGAAGTCGCCAGCAGCGCGACCAGCAACGAAGCCTTCAAGGCCGAGGCGAAAGCCAAGGCGCAGGTCACCGTCGCACGGTCCGAGATGGCCGCAACCGTTCGCGCCATGCTCGCCGACATCGCAAAATGAGCGCCGCTCTCGATGCGGCGCGGCAGGCGGCGGGCGCCGTCTTTGCCGGCGCGCTCTACGACCCGGTCGAACCACCCATCGTCGCGCCGGCCGAGTTGTTCCTGGAACGCCTTGGCGAGCGCTTCCGGCGTCTCACCTCGTTCTTCGAGGACGGCACGGGCGAGGAGAAGTGCCTCAGGCCCGAGATCACCATTCCCGTCTGCCGTATGGCGCTCGCTGCCGGCTATGACGGATCGGCGCATCTGCGCCTGCGCTATGCAGGCCCGGTCTTCCGCCTCGCCGATGAGGGCGCCGGCGCGCTGATCGAAAGCGCGCAGGCCGGCGCTGAATTTCTCGGCGGCCGCGATGCCGCCAAGGCCGACACCGAGATGCTGGTGCTCACTTTGAGCGCCCTCGCCGCGTGCGGCATCACCAAGCCTCGCGTCGTGCTCGGCGACGCGGGCGCATTCGGCGATCTGGTGCGCGGCCTTGGCCTCGAGACCCGTCAGCAGACCCATCTGATGCGCCTTTTCGAGGCGCATGGCTCCGCCCTCGCCGAGCATCTGCCGCCGGAAGGCGCCCGCGCCGATCTGATGCCGCTCGACGGCGATCTCGCGCTCGCCGACACGCTGGCGCGGCTGGAAGCGGACAATCTCGTCATCACCGGCGGACGCACCGCCGAAGACATCGCCGCACGCCTCGCCGACCGCGCCGGACGCGCCTCCGCCGAAGCGATCCCTGCCAGGGCGCGCACAGCCATCGCCGCCTTCTTCGCGCTGCGCGCCTCGCTCACCGACGCCTCGTTGCTGCTCGAGCGCTTCTTCACATCGCACGGCGTCACCAGCCGCGCGCCGGACCGGCTCGCCGCGCTTGCCGCCGAACTCGCCCGTGCGGGCGCCGCCGAAGACGTCATCGTCTTCGATGCCGGCGTGCACGCGCCGCTCGGCTATTACACGGCGCTCGAATTCCGGGTCGACGATGCGGCAGGCCGCATCGTCGCCAGCGGCGGGCGCTACGATGCGCTCATCCGCGAACTCGGCGGGCCGGATACGCCTGCCGTCGGCGTCGCGCTCTTCCTCGACACCATCGCGGGTGCCCAGGCATGACCGCGCTCTTCGCGATCCCGAGCAAAGGCCGCCTGAAGGACGACTGCTTCGCCCTGCTCGAGCGCGCGGGCCTCAAAGTCGCGCCGCCACCGGAGCGCGCCTATGAAACCCATATCCCGGCATTGCCGGGCGTCCGCGTCATTCTCATCTCCGCAGGCGAAATCGCCGAGCGCCTGGCGCGCGGTGATTTCCACGCCGGCATCACTGGCGAGGACGTGCTGCGCGAGCGCATGGGCTCGCTCGACGGCGCCGACGATCACATCCGCCGCGTCGTCATCGGCGCGAACGGACCGGAGCGCGTGAAGCGACTCGGCTTCGGCCCTGCCCGCCTCGTCGTCGCTGCGCCGGAAGCCTGGCTCGACTGCACCCGCATGAGCGATCTTGCCGACATCGCGCTCGAAATCCGCGCCCGCCAGCAGCGTCCCTTACGCGTCGCCACGAAATATGTGCGCCTGACCCGCGCCTTCTTTGCGCGCCACATGATCGCCGACTACCGCATCGCCTTTTCGACCGGCGCGACGGAAGCAGCCCCGGCCAGCGGCCTCGCCGATGTCATCGTCGATATCACCGCCTCCGGCGCGACGCTGCGCGACAACCGCCTTTCCATTCTGGAAGACGGCCAGATCTTTGCGTCCGAAGCCGCGCTTTTCCTCGGCCCCGCCGCCGCACCGATCTGGCAGGGCGGCAAATCCGAGATCGACCGCCTGATCGCCGCGCTCGCGCCTTAAGCCCTCAGGGCTTCAGGTGCTGCGCGAGGAAGGCCTCGATCTTCTTCAGCGCATCGCCTTCCTCGCCGAACTGGAAGCTGTGTGCCTGATGCGGGTAGCGGTGGAAGACGACATCCTTGCCAGCCTTCTTCAGCGCGGCTTCCATGATTTCCGACTGTTCGATCGGCACGACCCAGTCGTCCTCGCCGTGGATCAGCATGACCGGGATCTTCACATTCGCCGCGAAGTTGGCCGGGCTCGCGGCGGTGCGCGTGTCGCGATCGCCCATGCGCGCCTGCCAGTATTTGTAGGACGTGCTGTCGCTGCCGCCGGTCCATTCGGCGGTCCAGGCCATCATCGCATTGAGATCCGAGACACCGGCGCCGGCGATCGCGCATTTGTAGAGATCGGGGCTCAGCGCCGCGCCGGCGAGCGCCATGTAGCCGCCATACGACCAGCCGAAGATGCACATGCGGTTCGCATCGATCACGCCCTTGGTGACCAGCATCTGGATGCCGCTGGAGACATCGTCCTGCACCAGCGTACCCCAGGCTCCGTGCGCCGCCTTTTCGTGCGCGGCACCGAAGCCGTCCGAGCCGCGGAACTGCGGCTGCAGAACGGCATAGCCGCGCGTCGCGAGGAACTGGCGCCAGCCTTCGAAGCCGAGATCGTCCTGCGCCTCCGGCCCGCCATGCGGCATCACGATCAGCGGCAGGCCGCTCTTCTTGCCGCCCGGCGGCAGCGTCAGATAGGCCGTGATCTGCCGTCCGTCGCTTGAGGGATAGACAATCGTCTCGACCGCGCCGAGCGTCGAGGCGGTGAGGCCCGGCGTCGTCGCGATGGTCGCCAGCTCCATGTTCCGCACATCGAAGAGATGCCACACCGGCGGCTGCGACGGCCCTTCGGTCCTGACCACCATCAGTCCCTTGTCGCGCGTATGCGCGACGATCTGGCGGAAGGCATATTCCGGAAACGCCTCGTCCAGCGCGGCCTGCGCGGACTTCAACGATGCGTTGCTATAGGCGGAGCGCAGCACGCCGTTGTTCATGTAGGTGAGGCCAACCAGCTCGCCCGTGAAGCTGTCGAAGATCGGCGAGGTCGCCTCGCCTGCCGGCGGCGTCATGATCTGCCGCAAGGGCTTGCCGGTACGCAAATCGTATTCCCACAAGGCGCGGCGGTCGGCCGATCCGCGGTCGACGGCCAGAACGGTCGACGCCGACGCCATGCCGCCGAAGACGACGGGCCGCTGGCCTTCGACGATCGCATAGCTGCGCAGCCGCTCCCAGTCGCCGCCTTCGGGCCGGCCATAGACCGTCTCGACCAGCGAGCCTTCGTCGAAATCGACGCGCAGATAGGCAAAGCCGTTCGCCGTGATCGCCCAGTCGGTCGTGTAGACATACCGCTTGTAGCGGCTTGCGCCGGTCCAGGTGCCGGTCCCGGTCTCCAGCTCTTCACCTTCGCCGGTCACCACATTGACGGTGTAGAGGTCTTCCGCGCCGTTGTTCACATTGCGGGCGGACACCACGACATGCTCGGGGTCGTTCGGCAGTTCCGCCGCCAAGAACGTGCCCCAGCTCTTCTCGGGCAACAGGATGACGCCGCCCATCCAGCGAGATGGGCAGGGAGATGATGACAGGCCGGTTGATCTCGCCGCGCTCGTTGCTGTCGATCTTGCGCGTCATGCTCAGTTCGACGTTCTCCTTGAACACCGTCACCAGCACGCGGTCGTCGCCCTTGAAGGTCACGTCGACGACCGGCGTCGCGCCGAGATCCATCACCCGGGCCTGCCCCATCCCGCCCCGGCCATAGGGCGCGACTTTCAGCACGTGCTTGTTGCCGCCGGTCGCCGCGACCATGGCGACATGCGTGCCTGAAGGCGACACCGCCACCAGCTGCGGCAGCTCCAGCGTGAATACGCCGACATCGGAGTCCGCGCTGGCGAAAGGAGAGACGAAGACGGCGAAGATCGCCGTCGCAATTCTGTAAAACATAGATGGACGCCCCAGGATACCGGCCGACACTAGCAGAGGCGTCTATGCTTTCTAGGGTTTTCTCGCCGCCGGCCGGCCCATTCAAGGCGGCAGATGAGTGGTTAGAAAAAGACCGATCTTATCAGCGCATCGGCGTGCTTCTTATAGCGGAATGAATGGCGCTCACCCTCATAGCGGTAGAACTCCACCTTTTTACCAGCCACCTTCAATGCCTTTTCCATGATCTCCGACTGTTCGACGGTCACGATGAAGTCGTCTTCACCGGGATCCGCATCACCGGAATCTTCACATTCGCCGCAAAGCGGGCGGGGCGGGCGGCGATACGCGCGGCCTTGTCGCCCATCCGTTTCAGCCAATAGGCGTAGGCATCGCTGTCATAGCCCCAGGTGCCACCCTCCCCAGGCGAGCATCGCCTCCACATCGGCAGCCGGCGCCGCCGGAAAGACGAGCGCGATGAGAGCCACAACAACGAACCGCATGATCCCTTTGGCTGAAGACGCTAGGACAAGACGCCTGCCTCATGCTATCGGCCACGGCATGATCGAAGCCGTTATCTGGGATTTTGGAGGCGTCCTGACCTCCTCGCCGTTCGAAGCCTTCGCGCGGTTTGAGGCCGAACGTGGGCTGCCGAAAGACATCATCCGGCGCACCAATTCCGAAAACCATTACGAGAACGCCTGGGCGAAGTTCGAGCGCGCCGAGGTGACGCTGGACGAATTCGACGGCCTCTTCGCCGCCGAATCCAAGGCCCTCGGGGCCGAGGTGCGCGGGCGTGACGTGATCCAGCTGCTCTCGGGCGATCTCCGGCCCGAAATGGTCGAGGCGCTCCGCCGCATCAAGGCAAGCCATAAGACGGGCTGCATCACCAACAATGTCCCCGCGAACCAGACCGGCTCGGCGACGGGCCGCTCGCTCTATGTCTCCGAGGTGATGGCGCTCTTCGATCACGTCATCGAAAGCGCCAAGATCGGCCTCAGAAAACCCGATCCCCGCATCTACACGATGATGACCGATGCGCTGGGCGTGAACCCGGCCAACTGCATCTATCTCGACGATCTCGGCGTGAACCTGAAGCCTGCCCGCGACATGGGCATGGCCACCATCAAGGTCACCGACGCCGCCTCCGCCATCGCGGCGCTGGAAGCAGCGACGGGACTGAAGCTCACATGACAGCCACCCCCATCGTCGTCGCGGGCGCCGCCGGCCGCATGGGCCAGGCGATCCTCGAAGCCATCGCCGCAGACCCCCGCGCCAGCGTCCACGCTGCGCTGGAACACGAAGGCAGCACCGCCCTCGGTCGCGATGCGGGCGGCGTGCCGATCACCTCCGACGCCCTCGCCGCCGTGCTCCACGCCCGCGCGATCATCGATTTCACCACGCCTGAAACCACCGTGGCCCTCGCCGCCCTCGCCGCGCAGGCCCGCATCGTCCATGTCATCGGCACGACGGGCCTTTCCGCCGACGACCAGAAGAAGATCGTCGCTGCCTCGCGCCACGCGCCGATCATCCAGTCGGGCAATTTCTCGCTCGGCGTGAACCTTCTCGCCGCACTCACCAAACGCGCCGCCGAAACGCTGGGGCCGTCCTTCGACATCGAGATCGTCGAGATGCATCACCGCCACAAGGTCGACGCCCCGTCCGGCACGGCGCTGATGCTCGGCCGCGCCGCCGCCGAAGCCCGCAACAAGCCACTGGAAGACATCAGGGTCGGCGGCCGCGACGGCCATACCGGTGTACGCGAAGAAGGCACGATCGGCTTCGCCTCGCTCCGTGGCGGCTCGGTCGTCGGCGATCACACGGTCGTCTTCGCGGCCGACCACGAGCGGATCGAGCTCACCCACAAGGCGGAGTCGCGCGGCATCTTCGCGCGCGGCGCTCTCGCCGCCGCCCTCTGGGGCCAGGGCAAAAATCCCGGCCTCTATTCGATGCAGGACGTGCTGGGGCTTTAGGCAACACGCTTCTGCCCACCCCCATCTTACACTGTCATCCCGGGCAAAGGCGCGGCACGCGCCGCAGACCCGGGAGCCAGAGGCCGCAAGCGCCGGCGCGTCCCTTCTGGATCCCGGCTCAAGGCCGGGATGACATGCGGGCGATACCGCGCGGCTCTAGCCTCTCATTGCCCCGGCCCGCTCGCCCAGCGCCTTGTTCAGCGCCGCCGCGATCTCGCGCCGCTCGCGCGGGGTCAGGAACGCGCCGACCGCCACGCCCTTGCCGTGCGTCGTCACCGTCACCCAGCCCCCGGCGTGCTTGCCTTCCTGCACGCCGATCCGCACCCAGGCCGGCTCGAAGCGCCAGCTGCGCGTGCGGCCCGATGGTTCGACATGGGTGACGGTCAGCACCTCGCCGTCCAGCACGATGCGCTCATGCATCCGCGCGGCGCGGTTGTTCAGCCAGAACGCCGCGACCAGCGCCGCCACGTCCAGCCCCAGAAAGGGCAGGATCGGCCAGCCGCCCGCCTCCAGCGCCCGCAAGGCCAGCGCCATGTTCGCCGTCACCACCAATGAGATGAGAATCACCAGCCCCCGCCGCGTCAGCGAGCGCGAGGGATGCAGCGTGGCGTCGAAGTAAACCGGGGCAGGCATAGGTCCGACCATATTCCCGCCAGCGGCCAAGTCGAGCATAGTCCGCCCATGAAGCGTGACGCCATCGAGGCCTTCTTTTTCCGCCTCGCGGCGATCAACCCGGAGCCCAAGGGCGAGCTCAACTGGGTCAATCCCTACACGCTGCTCGTCGCCGTGGTTCTCTCGGCGCAGGCGACCGACAAGGGCGTCAACAAGGCGACCGGGCCGCTTTTCGCCAAAGCCGACACACCGGAAAAGATGGTGGCATTGGGAGAGGACGTGGTGCGCGACCATGTGAAGACCATCGGCCTCTTCCGCGGCAAGGCGAAGAACGTCATCGCGCTGTCGGAACGCCTGATCGCGGAACATGGCGGCGAGGTGCCACGCGACGCCACGATCCTGGAATCCCTTCCCGGCGTCGGGCGCAAGACCGCCAATGTCGTCATGAACATCGCCTTCGGCGAGCCGACCATCGCGGTCGACACCCATGTCTTCCGCGTCTCCAACCGCACCGGCCTCGCGCCGGGGAAAAACGTGCTGGAAGTGGAAAAAAAGCTGCTGAAGCGCGTGCCGCTGAAATATCTGCCCCACGCCCATCACTGGCTCATCCTGCACGGGCGCTATATCTGCCTCGCCCGCACGCCCCAGTGCCCGAAATGCCCGGTCGCCGATCTCTGCGACTACAAGCACAAGACCAAAGAGCTTGACCTGAAGCGTCCTGCCGGGCGACGTGACGCCGCCTGAATTTCAAGGAATTTCCATGACCGCCCGCTACGACGTCGCCGGCCTCGGCAACGCCATCGTCGACGTGATCGCCCGCATCGAGGACAGCTTTCTCCTGACCCACGGCATCGCCAAAGGCGGCATGACGCTGATCGATGCGCATCGCGCCAAGGCGCTGGAAGACGCGATCGCCGACGCCACCATCACGCCGGGCGGGTCGGCGGCCAATACGATCGCGGGCATCGCCTCGTTCGGCGCGCGCGGCGCGTTCATCGGCCGCGTCCATGACGACTGGCTGGGCGAAGGCTTCGCCGGCGGCACCAAGGCCATCGGCGTCCATTACGACACGCCCTTCGCCAAGGACGGCGCGCCGACCGCGCGCTCGGTCATTCTCGTGACGCCCGACGGCCAGCGTTCGATGAACACCTATCTCGGCGCGTCGGTGGAGATGGACGAGAACGACATCGACGAGGCGATGATCGCGGCCTCGAAGATCCTCTATATCGAAGGCTATCTCTGGGACAGCGACAGCCTGAAAGGCGCGGTGCGCCGCGCCATCGCCGCCGCGCGCAAGGCCGACACGCTCGTCGCCTTCACCTGCTCGGACTCATTCTGCGTCGGCCGCTTCCGCGCCGAATTCATCGAACTCATCGAAACCGAGATCGACATCGTCTTCGCCAATGAAAGCGAACTGACCGCGCTCTACGAAACGGATGATTTCGACGCCGCCTTCCAGCAGGCGCGCGCGACGGGCAAACTCTTCGCCATCACGCGGTCGGAAAAGGGCGCGGTGATCGCGCAGGGCCAGGCCGTGCATCTCATCGACGCCGCCCCCGTCGCTGCCGTCGTCGACACTACCGGCGCGGGCGATCAGTTCGCCGCCGGCTTTCTCACCGGCATCGCACGCGGCGCGTCCCTCGATGTCGCCGGCCGCATGGGCGCGCTCGCGGCCGCCGAGGTCATCTCCCATATCGGCCCGCGCCCGCTCGTCTCCTTGAAGGATCTCGCGAAGAACGCCGGCCTCGCCTAGGCGATCAACGCCCGCGCCCGCGCAAGCCCGGCGCTGAGCGTATCGGCGTCATAGGGTTTGCGCACCAGCGGCACGTGGCCCATGCCTTCGGGCAGGACGATGGCGTCGGCATAGCCGGTGGCAAACACGAACGGGATGCCGCGCGCCACCAGCGCCTCGGCGACCGTCTGCGATGTTTCCTCGCCGAGATTGACGTCCAGCACCGCGACGTCGGGCGTCGAACGCGCCAGGATGCGCAATGCCGCCGCCGTATTGCTCGCCGTCTGCACGCTGGCGACGCCCCGCGCCTCCAGCATCGCCTCGCAATCCATGGCGATCAAAAGCTGGTCTTCGAGCAGAAGGACATGCAACCCCTTCAGCGCAGAGGCTTCACAGCCTGCGACCGATACGGGCGCAGGCGGCGTCTTCGACGCCGCTTCGGCGCTTTCTTCGATCACGCTGAGGAAGCGCGGCGGCAGGCGGAAGCGCGCCTTCACGCCGCCGGGCGGATAGGTGATCTCGCTTTCGCCGCCAAGATCGTAGGGAATGCTGCGCTGGATAAGGACCGATCCAAAGCCCGGCTTCTCCGGCACGCGCACCACCGGGCCGTGGCTTTCCTGCCAGACGAGATCGCAGGCGCCCGTCTCGTCCACCGACCAGGTGACGCTCACCTCGCCGCCGGGCCGCGACAGTGCGCCGTATTTTGCGGCGTTCGTCGCCATCTCGTGCAGCACCAGCGCCATCACCGAGAAGGCGCGCGAATCGAGAAGGACTGCCGGCCCTTTC
>VFQQ010000741.1_pt1 | contig 57224 bp, 100 predicted proteins | sample 3512341 | NCBI WGS metagenome assembly VFQQ01 (sample SAMN10412373, study PRJNA504923) | tailings metagenome | isolation source: Relicate 2 Philex TSF1 revegetated site | place: Philippines: Tuba, Benguet | collected 2017-08-29 | reverse complement strand
CACCAGCACCCCGGCAGCAATCAAGTGTCGCATGCCATTCAGATGGCTTGGCAGTTTAGCAGAGCCTACCTTTTCAGCAGTTGGGTGTGGACGCTAGACATGTTGACACATACTTAGCCAACACACGCCTGCTGTTTTCCGGCCTTTGCAGGCCCGAGCCGGTGCTGCGCGCGGCGGTCGAGCGGCTGGTGGGGCTGCTGCGGGAGCGACGAGTCAACTACTTTTACGCGCTGGATCAATTCAAGGTGCCCATTTTTATATGCTGTTGAACGGTGGCCGGCTGGGCCGAATGGCGCTTGCAGGGTGTGATGCAAGCTTGTCCCAACCAGTCGGCGATTCCTGCATGCAAACCAGCATGGCAACCAGCGTCTTCCCACTGCTCGTATCCCACCTGCAGGGCATGCGCCAGGACTGCACCGTGCAGCACATCCGCAACGACCTGGCGGTGCAGGTGGGAGCTGTTATCTGCCTTGATTCTGCAGTAACGCAATGGGGTTATCCGGCTGTGCAGCACGCCCGCAACGACCTGGCGGTGCAGGTGGAGCTGTTAACAGTAGTGCTTTTGCATTCATGTGGTGGGAATGTGGGTTTTGCCGGCTGTGCAGCACATCCACAATGGCTAGGCAGTGCAGGCGCCCTCGGGCACGGCTGCGCGTTTGTCTTGATTTGTCAATGCCGTCCGCCCTTCTGGCCTTGCCACACCACTGCTATGTGCAGGTGTACGAGGCGCATGCGCGTGCCGCACTTGAGTACGGCGACGTGGCGGAGTACAACCAGTGCCAGAGCCAGCTGCGCGTGCTGTACAACGGTGAGAGCAAGGCATGGTTGGTTTTTAAGCGGGACAATGGGTGTTCAGGGGGCACGGATCAGGAGCCAGCTGCGTGTGCTGCACAACGGTGAGAAGGGCAGGCGAATCTCCCACCTTAGCGAGGCATAGGGGTCGCACCCGCGGAGGAACCTGCATGGCCTGCGCTGTCCGCATGGCGCTCCCGCATGAGCAAGCCGGCGGTCTGCATTTGCAGCTCCGCTCGCCCAATGTCTGGCACCCTGCTGCGGCTGATGCCCTGCCTGCTGACGCCTGCCAACTGCAGAGGGCGTGCCCGGCAGCAAGGAGGAGTTCCTGGCCTACCGCATCATCTACCAGGTAAGCTCTGTTATTAGTCAGCGCCGTGGTGTGGGCTGGACAGGCGTCACTCTCCTGCCGCACAGAATTGCCCCTCGATGGTTCACATGCGCTCTCCCGTGCTGAACCCGTGCAAGCTGCTGGGGGTGTGCCGCATCCCTGGTCACCACCTGCTGCCTGCCGTGTGCTCACCACCTCCTGCCTCCCTTGCCCTGTCTTCCCTTCCCCAGGCGGTGCACGCGAAGCACGACGAGATCCTGCAGCTGCTCAACACGCTCAAGAAAGTGAAGCGAGAGGTGAGGCCGACTTGTTTTTTTTAGCAGGCCCACGATTGGAGTCTTGCAGACATGGCCAGGCACTGCGAGTGCCTTGCAAGTGGCCAGGCGGTATGCGCGAGGCAGGCCGCCCTCCTAGCAGCCTACACTTGACCGCCTACAACTGACTGTCCCAACCCCCCACCCCCTCCGTCCCCCGCAGGAGGCAGCCCAGCCCGCGGTGGCCCATGCCCTGTCTGTGCGAGCGGCGCTGGCCTCTGCAGACTACAAGGCCTTTTTCCGGCTCTACGCTGCCGCCCCCGCCCTGGGCCGAGCCCTGATGGACATCTACGTTCCCAAGCTGCGCTTTGATGCCCTGACAGTCGTGGTCAAAGCCTTCAAGCCGTCTGTGCCGGTGCCGTTCCTGGCGAGCATGCTGGGCTTTGTGGCGCGCGCTGCGCCCGCTGCGCATGCTGCGTCCACACCTGCAGGTGGCAGCCCCGCCGCAGGCGGCGGCCGCGCCTCCCCTGCCGCCGCCGCCGGCGGCGAGGGCGCAGGTAAGTCTGCAACAGGCGCAGAGGGTGAGTCTGGTGCGGCGGCAGCAGGGCCTGCCAATGGGGCCAATGGCGCACCTAGCGACGCAACAGCAGCAGCAGCAGCGGGGGCAGCCGCGCTTGCTGAGCCCGACGGCAGCGCAGCGGCGGCGGCGGCTGGTGGCGGGGCAGCGGATGGGTCGGCTGGCGGCGGCGGCCCGCGGGAGCCTCTGCCTGGCTGCATGGAGCTTTATTTCGAGGGAGACTTTGCAGGGCAGGTGAGCACTGCTGCTGATGTGCTGGGGCCCAGCAGTGTTTGGAGCTGTGGGGCTGTGGGACAGCTGACCTGCACTCAAGACGCGGCAGCTGCCACTTTCAGGCGCGCGCTCTGTGGCCCGCGCTGCTGTGCTGCCACCTCTCCACTCCTTCGAAACTGCGCTCCGCTCACCCCACTCCCTCACTCCTCTCCTGCTGCCAACCCTGCTCCCCACGCAGGCGGAGGAAGCTGAGGGCTGGGCCGACTGCTTGGCCTGGCTGGCTGAGTGCGGTGCGGTTGTGACCGATGCCGGCAGCCCCGCCGATGCCGCCCTGGACTGCAAGGCCAGCACCGGCCAGCTCAAGATGCCGGAAGAGAAGGAAAAGGTGGCGCATGGCGACGAGAACCTGCGAGTGGAAGACTTCCTCAAAGGCTTTGCCCCCTGAGCCAACAGCCGGAAGCCCAGCGCAGCAGGTTGCGCACCTGCACAGCGGCAGTTGGCGCCTGCGGCGGTGCTGCTGCCGCTGCGGCGAGCAGCCAACAGGCGGCACAGCAACCTAGCGAGGGCACGCAGCGGCGCCCTGCCAGCCGTGCACCCAGTAAGTCAGGTGAGACGCTTTGAGGCAGTTTGAGACATTGTCCCCCGCCTAGTCAGTCATGAGTGGCGGTCGTAGTGCCCACTTTCTGTTAGCATTGAGTGCCTAGCCTGTTAGTCCCATCTTGTTTGTTCCCTCTCACTCTGCCTTCCTTTCTCCCAGCTGCCTCCATCTCGCTGCCCGCTGTTGCTGCTTGGTTTGTTCCATTTGCAATCCTCTGCCCAGCACTGCACCTGTCTGATTTGTTACACATGCCTGCTGCATGCCTGCAAGTGCCATGTAAGCAAGCTGCTGCAATCAAGGATAAACTAGGGGTGGCATGCAGACAAGGCGCATCATGCCTTTTGTTTCCGCTTCTTGGCTGATGGCTGCTGCTGCGGCTGCTTGGCTGGCTGCTGCTTCGCTTGCTGCTGCTGCTGCTTGGCTGCCTGCTTGCCTGCCTGCTGCTGCTTGCCCTCGCCCTTTCTGGAGGTCAGCCGGTCCGCCCACTCATCCAGGCTGCAGCCCTTGACTAGCGGCTTCAACTCCTTTGCTGCCGCCTGCTTAGTAGCCGCATCGCCGCAGTGCAGCACCGCTGCAAGCACCTTAGCTGCATGGGTATCCACCCACTGCTTGCAGCTGCCCGCCAGTGCGCCGCGCCACAGCTTGCCTGCGAATGCCGCCACCGCCTCGCCCGCCGCGCCGCCGTCGTTGGACGCCAGCACCAGGCGCCGCAGCGCCCTGCTGCCGAAGAAGTGCGGCAGCACCGGCTCCTGCTGCTGCTGGCCGCCCTCTTCCTCCTCCTCCTCTGCTGCCGCCTGCTCGCTGCCGCCTGCCACTGCTGCCACCAGCGCATCGTGCACAGCGGCCAGCTGATCCGCTGCATCGTCTCCCAGGCACTCCAGCAGCAGGCCGCCCTCCCCGCCGCGGCAAACTTCCACCAGAATGTCGCTGCCATGCTGCGAGCGCACGAGCTGCCCCGCCTGCTGTGCGCACAGCGCACACAGCGCGGCCGCCAGGCTGGCGGGCGCGCCGCCTGCAAGCAGCTCTTTCCGCCGCACATCTGGGTCTTTCTTGCTGAGGCCTAGGGGGCCGGAGGTGGGCCGGCCGCCGGCGCCGCCCTGGTGGGCAAAGGGAGGGGAGGGAGCAGGTGCGGGGTGGGTTTGATGCTGTTGGACAAGGCTGTTCTGAAACGGGCATTTGCTGATGTGGGAAGTAAGCCGGCGGATGCGCACATGCGGGAGCCAACACGACCTAGTGCAGCCGCCTGGCCAGCCCAGCAAGGAAAGGGACGGGCACCACGGCCACTCCCCAGATCAGAACATGGGTCCTCCGCACCTCTTCATATTCATCCAACTCTACCGCTCCATCCGCCCCCTGCTGCCCTTTTTCTTCTGCCAATCCCCCAAATCAAAACATGGGTTCTCCGCACCTCTTCATCCTCATCTGATTCCGCAGCTCCATCCGCCCCCTGCTGCCCTTTTTCTTCTGCCAATCCCCCAAATCAAAACATGGGTTCTCCGCACCTCTTCATCCTCATCTGATTCCGCAGCTCCATCCGCCCCCTGCTGCTCTAACTCCTCCTCTGCCGCCGCCTGCGCCGCCGCCACCACCTCATGCTGCGGCCGCTTCATCGCCTCTGCGCTGTACTCCTTGGTTGCTGGGCGGGCCACCGCCGCCAGCTGGGGCGGCAAGTAGCGCCCACACCAGGGGTGCAGCAGCTGGGCCAGCACTCGGTAGCCGTACTTGTGCTCCGCAAGCTCCGCCAGGTCCTTCTGCTTGTGAGGACAGGTTGGGATGAAAGGAACTGAGAATCAAGGTCGAACGGGAAAGCACCGACTATAGCCATACTTGTGCTCTGCAAGCTCGGCCAGGTCCTTCTGCTTTCAGAGAATGGGTGGTTGGATGATGGAGGAGAGGAAAAGCAAAGCTCGGCTCGGCTGCGCCAACGCTGCCAGCAAGCACAGCATGCTTGCGGCAAGCGACATATGCCGGGTGCAGCGGCAAATGGCGCCATTCATTGTGCAGACGCCTTGCAAGCGCATGGTGCAGGTTGAAGGGGGGCAGAAAAGGTGCCTCCACACAAGTGCGTGCTATGCAGTGTGCTATGCAGTGTGCAAGTGGCTGGTCGGCTCCCTCAGACACGCGGCCCGCCCCGAAGGGCAGGCCCCGCTCCAACAGTCGACACTCAATCACCTTAGTACTCAGTCCGCCCGTCGACAAACTGTCTTCCTCGGGAGCCGCCCGGCCAGCCGGCCGGCCGCAGATTTGTGGTTCAATGGGTGCAGCAGGAATGCAAAGTGCAGCATGGCATGGCTTGCGGCAGCTGCGCAAGTTGCGACAGTGCAAGATTATGTGCTGTTTGCTACAGTTGCAAGAAAGACGGTGCATCGAGGAACAGCAATGCAGCTGAGCGAACCTGCAGCTCCGCCACAATGCTCTTGCGCAGCAGGGTGGTGTCGTCCACGACGCTGAGGGCGGTGATGAGGGTCAGGTGGCCCCACTCGTCCCGCGCCATGGCCCCCACATGGCCCTGCAGTCCAGAAGAAGGTTTTGACATGGATAAGACAGGGTTGACGCGAAGTATATGAGCAGGGACAGGCAGGTCAGTGGACATACCCTCACTTTGGTTGAGCCTCAACCTGAAGACCCCCAAACCGCTGTCCAGCCCAATTACAACCCCACGCACCTTCATGCACTTGAGCGCCTTCTTGCGGTCCTTGGCGGTACCGTACGCCAGCGCCATGCACGCCGCCTTGGCACCGTCCTGCGGGATGAGGGGAGCAGCCAGCGGGGCAGCGCTCAGGAGCAAGGGGGCTGCAGCCTGCCATGGCAGCCCAGTCTTCCGGCGGAAAACAGTAACTTACAGGCCTGTCAAGTGCACCTCTTGCAAAGGGACGGCAGTGGCTTGCTTGCTGCCGGCTGGGAAGCATGCGTGCCTTGGTGTGCACCATGTGCAGCCGCAGGTCGCCAATCAGCTGCTTGCAATTGCACAAGCCAACAAGCAAGACGAGGCATCAACAAAATCATTCCACCATCAAGCGTGCCTTGGTGTGCACCATGTGCAGCAGGGGGTCGCCGCTCAGCTGCTTGCAGTTACGCAAACCAACAAGCGAGCCGAGGCATCAACAAAATCATTCCACCATCAAGCGTGCCTTGGTGTGCACCATGTGCAGCAGGGGGTCGCCGCTCAGCTGCTTGCAGTTACGCAAACCAACAAGCGAGCCGAGGCCTCAACGACACCATTCCACCATCAAGCTTGCCTTGGTGTGCACCATGTGCAGCAGGGGGTCGCCGCTCAGGTTCTCTGCCGCATCGGCCACCACGGAGGCCGGCGAAAACTCCATGAACTCGGCCAGCAGCCTGCAGAAAGCAAACACCAGACAAGTGGGCAGTGGCTCATGGCCAGCACTGGATGGGACGTCCTGCCACTTGCACCATGTGCCATGTAGGCAGGCAGCAGCAAGCTTTAAACTGGGCAGCAGTGCTCCAGGGGCCGGGCGCTATTTCCATTGCAAGTGCAAGTCCCATCGAACCACCCATGCACACATAATGTGTCCCCACCCCTCACCGGTGCACCAGGGGGCAGTCCACCAGGCCCTTCTCCATCGTTGCGTCAATGCACATCCACCACCTCTAGGCATGGGCAGAAAGAAGCGCAAGCAAACTCACCGGTGCACCAGGGGGCAGTCCACCAGGCCCTTCTCCATGATCGGGATCAGGTCCTTGCTCATGTGCTGAATGATGGAGCGCTGCTTGGCGCCATCCACGCGGGGCATCAGATCCGCCAGGTGGGCGGGGGCACCTGCAGTGATGATGGGCGATGGAGCAGGACACGGGCATCGATAGATGAGTGGCAAAGAGCTGCTTGGCGCCGTCCACGGAACATGAGGTCGGCCAGGTGGGCAGGCGCGCCTGAAAAGCAGAGACACATGTCGGCAATTGTTTAGCTGGTGCTGGTGACAATCAGCACGGGGCCCACCGCATGGCACTGGCCAGCACCCATGCAGCACAACTGCATGTCCTGCCTTTGCTCACCCTCTGCGTTATTCAGCATGCCGCCCTCGAAGAGGACGTACTCCTTGCCGTAGAACTCAGCAGCCATGAAGTTGCGCTGCCGCACGTCCGCAACTGCAATGGGAGTAGACAACCTTGTTAGAGCAGCGATCATGCACCAGCTCAGAGCACGGCATTCATCCGATGGTGCACGGATAGCAAGCACGAGTGTCGTGTGAGAATGGCAGCCTAGGTATGAAGGTCCCAACCATCTTTCGAAATGATGGCATCCCAGCATTTGCAATGCATAGTGAATACTGCACCGGACCTTGGTAGAGTTCATCAACAACGTGGTTGCCCGCCGGGGAGCGCAGCAGCTAGCGCAATCTTACCGAGACACAGGCAGAAACATGGCGCTGCCCCAGCAGCCTCACCTGCATACAGCTCGTCCACCACGTGGTTGCCCGCCGGGTGGCGCAGCAGCTCGCCCAGGTGGCCGCGGAACGCCTTGAGCAGGCCTGTGGCGGGCAGAACGGATGGGAACGGAATTGCGGTGGTCAGATGATGAAGTGCAGTCATGGAATGTGAAAGAGCGGAACGCGTTGAGCAGGCCTGAAAGTGGGGCAGACGAAGGAGACGGGCAAAGCAGAGCGTCGATGCTGGTGCAGGCGGGAGTTATACAGCGAGCCTACAAGGTCTGGGCTCAGCGGTCCAGACACGGGAAGCATGCGACATCGAGATAATTAGCGTAGAGACGGAATGTGGCACAGCAACTTCGGGGCGCCGCCACTGGGCGAGCGGCCGCCCCACACCGCCGTGCAGCCAGCCAAAGATTATAAACGGCCGGCCGCGTTTATTGTTGGCAGGGCCATGACCCGAGCGGGCACGGCGGGAGTCCGCGCCCGGGTTTCACATCCCTGCCTTCCCGGCTGCCTGGGGCAACCCAGGCGCATGGCCAGGCAAGGCTGCATGTGTGGTGCAAACGCCACCCACGCAAAAGCAGTCCATGCAGCACCCCAACCACAGCAGGCGCAGCGGGCGCACCGGGCAGCTGCTCCTTGGGAGCCAGGCTGACCAGCTTGGTCACCACAAAGTGGCCGTACCTGCAGCAAGAAAAGAGAAACGAAGCATTGTCAGCAGCAGCGGGACCAGCTTTGCAATTCGTGTGTTGCCTGTGCACTGTGCAGTTCATGAGCAGTTGGTGCCGTCCATCTTCCAGGTTGCTCAGCTGCCGCAGCAGTCAGCGACAGGGAAGGATACATGTGCTTGCAAGATGTTTCGAAACACTCAGAACACACTCACGGGCTCTTGCTCAGCTCCAGCAGCAGTAAGGCTGTGCACCATGGCAGCACACATGCATGAGCAACGTACTGTAACCTATGAAAACACACACTCACGGGCTCTTGCTCAGTTCCAGCAGCTTGGGCTCCAGCTCCTTCAGGATGACCGCCCGCTCTGCACAAGTTGCGGAGCAGAAGGTAAACTTCAGGGCTACTTGAACAACAACCGAGGTAAGTGGGAAACTGCTGGTGCTGTTGCAATCTGTGCTGCCGCACAGTGCTAAAGTGACATCTGCTGTGCATCCCCTCCCAGCTGCCTCCAAGCCCGGCCTTCTGCTCCCAGCACCCGCCGCCGCACCTGCGGGCGTGCCGTGCTTGGCGCACGTCTGGATGACGCGTGACGCAGAGTGCGAGCCCGCCAGCTCAGCGACCCGCCCCTGGATCTTTCCCATGATGGCAGTCACCAGCTTGGATCGTTTGTCAGCGGTGATGTCCTGCCGCCGCGCCTCCTCCCACAGCTGCACCACCTCCTGGATCAGGTTGAAGTTCTTGTGCTTGCGTGCCTTGCGAGCCCGCTCCAGCTCCTTGCGCTCCTTGCTGCGGACGGGCGGGCGAGGAGTGGAGAGGTGGGGGCAGGCACGGCGGCGCAGGGGAGTGCAGCGGCAGCAGGCAGGAGGGGCGGCGGCGGCGGCAGGCAGGCCCCCAACCCACCCTGCGGCTGCGCTCACCGGCTCATCTTCTCGGGCACTTGCGGCTTGGCAGCCGGCTTGCCGCCGGGCTTGCCTCCAGGCCTGCCGCCCTTGGCGGCGTGAGCGGGGCGGGCGCCGCCGCCCGCCGCCTTTTGCCTCTTGGCGGGCGAGCCGCCCGCCTTGTCGGAGGCAGGGCGCTTGCTGCCCTGCGGCTTGGCCATTGTTCAGCCGAGTTGCATATGCCGTCCTGCGGAGCTTGCAGCCTCTGGCTCTGCTGTCGATGAATAGAAGGGCAATCGCAATGTCCGATGTGCATGCATGCAGGGCTATGGGCTCCGATGGGCACGCATGGCAAATGCGGTGCGGAGTTGAGTTTTCTGGAGAAGGGCTGCTCGTCCACACTTTCAAGAAACTCAATATTACTCTGGCTGCGCGAGACGCCCGCCCGCCAATTGGCGTGGGCCTCGGGCCGTTCTGTTGACGCGCCATGGACGCCCTGCTGCCTGGAATCGAGGTGCGGCACTGGCAGGGACGCCGGGATGCGCTCCGCTCCGCCGCCAAGGCAGCGCCTGGACAGCACAGACCTGCCGCAGCCCCCTGGCGCCACTGCCCGCCGGCCTCCCGCTCATTCTGCCCCGCTTCTTCCTGCCCTCCCCGCAGCGTGAGCTGGGGCGCAGGCTGGCCGCGCTGGCCCGTGCCGCTCAGCAGGCCGGCGCCGGCAAGGCTGATGGCGCCATCTCTGACTGCGCCGCAGCCGCCTCCCACGCCGTGCCGCTCGCCGCCGCAGAAGCGGGGTTGCAGCAAGCTCTCACCCAAGCAGCGGATCGCATCCGCGAGTTCCAGCGCCAGGCGGAGCACCAGGCACATGCACTGCAGTTAGAGCACGCCCTTGCACCGGTGCGTGCGGAGCATGAGGAGGAGCGCAGCCGCCTGCAGGCGCAGCTGGGTGCTGCCGCCGCAGAGCGCGATGAGCTGCGCCAGCGCGTTGCTGCGCTCGAGGCCGCGCAGCGGGCGGCAGCAGACAGCAGCGCCACCTGGCAGCAGCGCGCCGCAACAGCGCAGGAGCAGCTGGATCAGGCGCTGCAAACCCATGAAGCTGCGGCGGCGGAGCTGCAGCAGGCGCTGGCAGCAGCAGAGGCACGGAAGCGGCAACTTGCGGCTGACTTGCAGGAGGCGCAGCTCGCGGCAGAAGAGCAGTCCGCCAGCCTGCAGACAGTGCAGGCGGCGGCCGCCGCTGCTGCTGCAGCCGCAGACAAGCTGGCGGCGGCAACTGCGGAGTGGCAGGAGGAGCGGGAGGCGCTGAGCGGCAGCCACTCGCAGCAGCAGGCTGTGTGGGAGGGAGAGCTGCAGCAGCTGCGCCAGCAGGTTGAGGAGGGGCAGCTCACGGCAGCAGCAGCCACCAGCCGTGCCGAGGCAGCAGAGCAGCAGGCAGCGGTGTTGGGGGCGCGTTCTCAGCAGCTGGCAACTGAGCTGGCAGCAGCGCAGCAGGCGCAGCAGCGGCTGGAGGCGGCGTTGGGTCGGGCCCAGGAGGAAGGTGCAGGCCTGGCTGCCCGGCTGGCGGCAGCGGTGGATGCAGCAGCGGAAGCGCAGCAGCAAGTTACTGGCCTGCAGCAGCAGCTGGCGGATGTCGGCCACGGTGCGCAGAATAAGGCGGAGCGCGCACAGCAGGCAGCCGAGGAGCACAGGTGGGTGGAGCGGTGGCCCTGGGCCCTGCATGTCCATGCTGGTGGTCGGCTATTCGTATCTGGTTTTGGCGATGCCAATCTACACGCCAGCCAGCCATGCCAATGTTCATAGCAATTTGCACTCAACCAACTTTTTTTTTTGAACTCCCCATGCAACTCTGCAGCCGGGAGGTGAAGCGGCTGGAGGGCGAGCTGGCCGACTCGCGAGCCCAGCATGCCTCCACACGCCTCGCGCTGTACAGTGCCAAGCAGGCGGCGGCGGAGCAGGAGCGGCGGCATGCAGCCAGCGAGGCGCGGACGCAGCAGCTGCAGGTGTGGCTGGGTTGTGGAACGTGGGGGTGTGCCAGGTAGCATGGGCAGGAAACTGGTGTGTTGGCACGGTTATTGAGCCACTGGTGCTGTCCCACGGTGGGTGTGTGAGCCTGGATTCTGTGCAGTCCCAGCATGGCCTGGCCCTTCAGCGTAGCGGTCGTCCGCTGCCACCTGCAGGAGGAGCTGGCTTCACAGAAGCAGCAGGCTGCCCTGCTCAGCAGCCAGCTGGCCCAGCTGCAGGGCGAGCAGGTGGCGGCTGCCAAGGCGGCAGCCGCGCAGCAGACGGCGGCGGCAGCAGCAGCGGCTGAGCTGCGGGCGCAGCTGTTGGAGGCAAAGCATGCGGTAGAGGTGGCGCAGCAGGAGGCTGCTCAGACGCGGACAGCCTGCGACTCCCAGGTGCAGGACCTGAAGACAGCCCAGGAGCAGCAGCTGGCCGCAGCGGCCGCCGCTGCTGCTGCACACCTGGCACAGCAGCAGGAGGCGGCAGCAGCTGCCCTGGCTGCGCGGGAGGCTGCCCTGCAGCAGCAGCTGGCTGACGCTGCGGCAGCCGCTGAGCACGAGCGGCAGCAGCTGGTGCAGGCGCATGCAGTAACTGCAGCCCAGGCAGCTGGGCAGTGGGAGGCGCTCTGCAGCCAGGTGGCAGCCAAGATGCGGGAGCTTGCCGAAAACGTTGTGCTGGACCCGAAACAGGTGCACCTCAGCTTGGAGGACGCAGTGCTGCCACCATTCGAGGCGGAGAGTGGGAGCAGCAGTGGGGCCAGCGGGGCCGGCAGCAGGGAGGACAATGGAGGCAGCAGCGGTGGCGCCGGCATCAGTACCAGTGGTGCAGCTCCTGAGCGGGATCCCGCTCTCGCTGGGGCAGCCTCGTTGCCTGCCGAGGGCCTGCCGCCGCCCATGCGTGAGGTGCACGCTGCCCTGCAGCAGCTGTACGGCGCTGCGCTGGATGTACGGTCGCGGTACGGCGGCGCCCTTGCGCAGGTTGCGGCCCTGCAAGAGCAGGCAGCCAGCCTGCGCCAGGAGGCAGCTGATGAGCAGCAGCGGTGGCAACAGCGGCTGGAGCGGGAGCTGCGGCAGCAGGCAGTCGGCTTGGACCTGACTGCCTCAGAGCGGGCGGCGGCAGCGGCAGAGGAGTGGCGCGGCCGGCTGGCTGCGGTTGAGGACCGGTTACAGGGCGAGCTGGCTCGGGTGACCCGCACGCTGGATGCTGCACAGCAGAGCAGGGAGCAGCTGGAGCAGCAGTGCAGCGGGCTGGCGGCAGAGCTGCTAGCGGCCCAGCAGGACGCTGCACGCCAGCTGGCGGCTGCTGCTGCCCGGGCTGCTGAGCAGCAGGCGGCTGCGGCGGCAGCAGCTGCCGAGGCTGCCAAGCATGCTGCCCAGCGGCAGGCTGCTGCCGAGGCGGAAGTGCGGCAGGAGATGCAGGGTGCGCTGGCGCGGCTGCGGGAGCAGCAGGCGGCGGCGCTGCAGGCGGCGGAGGGGCAGCATCGGCAGCAGCTGGAGGAGGCACGGCTGCTGGCTGAGCAGGCGGCGCAGCACCACAAGCAGGTGAGAAGCGCACAGAGTGGAGGGCATGCCTCTGGTTTTGTGAGTGTCAGTTGAGATGTTGCTGAAGTGTGGGGCTTGCGATGCTGTGTCTTTGCAATGTCGGCACACATGAGCGCATGTCCCGTATGCTCGGTTGCATGCGGAGTGCCGGCATGCCCACCACCCCTGATGCTGTCTCCCACCGTCCCAACAGGAGCTGGTCCGAGCGGACGAGGCGTGGCAGCTGCGCTGGGCCACTGAGACCGCTCGCCTGCAGCACCTGCACGATGAGGAGCGGGCGGCAGCCGCCGCCAAGCACCGACAGGTGCGTGTTGTCGCATGCAGTGTATCGTAGTTGTGCACAACCAAGATTTGAAGTGCTGCAGAACAGTCGCTTCTCTGCATGCAGACCATCTTGCATGGGCGCCCTGCTTTCTTCGACGGGCATCTTCATGTGTCGTACGTCTCCACCCCTGCCCTGATCACTACCCAGCCCAGCCCGTACATCTGCACCCCTGCCCACCACAGGCCCTGGCGGAGGCAGACCAGCGGCACTCGAGTGAGGTGTCCCGCCTGAGGGACGCCATCGCCAGCCTGGAGAAGTCGGAGCGCCAGCTGCTCAAGGCGCGGGCCGTGCTGGAGGCTCGGGTGGAGGAGCTGGGTGCTGAGCTGGAGTATGCACACCAGCGGGCAGCGGCGGCGGCGCAGAGCACCCAGCTGGCGGTGGACGGCGCGGTGGTGGCGGCCACCACGCAGCTGCAGTGCCAGGTGGGGCAACTGTGGGGCAAGGGAGAGTGGGGCGGGGATAAGAATGGCCATCAGGTGATAGCTTGCTGGCTCATTGCAGGCTGTGAGTGGGCTGGATCTACTGACAAGGCTGACGTCCATTGCGGTGGTTCCACTGCGGTCCCCGTCGTTTGCTGCCAGCCCATCACCTGCCTGTGTGTATGCCATGCCCCCGCCTCAGGTGAAGGAGCTGCTGGACGAGAAGAGCGCGCTGCTGGACCGCATTGCGGCCCTGCAGGACCGTGTCGGCAGGTGGGCAGCGGAGCAGGGCGGGTGCTGTAGGATGTGCATTGCTAGATAGCAGGCAGGGGGCTGGGAACCACAAGGCATCAGCTGGGCATCTGCTGGTCACGTCATGGTGCCTTCTGCTGACGTTTGCAGGGAGCCGCGGCCAGCTGACCTGGCGACAATCGCTGAGCTGGAGCGCCAGGTGGCAGCCCTACAGCAGCAGGTGGCCTCCTATCGCTCGCAGCTGGCGCTGCTGGCACCCGCGGCGGCGGCGCAGGCGCGCAGCCCCAGCCGTGGTGCAGGGCGGCCGCACCTGCCGCCACTGTCTAGCATCGGGGCGGGCCTGCCGCAGTTCCCGCCGCCCGCTCCGCCGGTGGCCACGACACGCGGCAGGGTGGTGTAGGGTACAGAGTGTGTCGATGGGCTGCATTGGCACCTTGTAAGATGGCCCAAACTTGCAGTTCGGCTGCCGAGGCGCGCTGCCGCCGCCGCCCGCCCGCATGGCGAGGTGCACTGCCTGGGCGCCCGGGAGGCGCGTCAAAGTCATCAATTCGCTTTCAGTCTTGATTTCCTGCTCAGCAGCGCCCCTAGCTTGCACACAGCGCTTGGCAGCAGACACCCCCGGCCCCTGCCCCTGCTGGCGAAACTCGGAGCCTCTGCGGGTGGTGGATAGCGGCGGGACAAGGGGAGCACCATGGACAGAGGGCCCAGGCCGGCAGGGTGAGCTGCCTTCCCGTGCGGGCGCTGTGGCGGGCCTGGCGCGCGCCCGATGAGCGGCGATTGCCACCACATGCGCGATGCGCGTGGCGCCGCCCCGCCAAAAGGGCGGGGCGAGCTGGGCCCGCCGGTCGTGGCGCGGCGGAAGCACATCAGCGGCAGCCGCGGCTTGGAAGGGCACACGGAGCTGTCCCTGTGTCCATTGCAGCACGCCGAAGGGCGAGCGCCGCTGCTCGCCTGCCACCGCCTGCTGCCGCTCACTGCCCCGCCTCGGCCCTGGCCTTTGCTGGCCCGCCTGCTGCAGAGGCGGCGGCGGCTTCTCCGTCGCCTCCCGCATCAGCGAGAAGAAGCGGATGCAGGAGCAAGTGAGCAGCCACCGCACGGGCCTGCCCGACCGGCTGCTCCGGCTGTTTGCGCCGCGCGCGCCGCTGCCGCCTTACAAGGGGCCCCCCAAGCGGCCGCCCAAGCTGCCATACACCGGCGTGGCGCAGGTGGGGCGCTGCTTTCCACTAATACGAATTTTGTGCTTTGCCTGGCAGCTGGATTGCCGTGGCATAGCCCTGTACAGCTGTGCAGCAGGTTCCATTGCGCTGCTGCGGCTGACGCTCTATGCTGCCTGGCGGACTGCATCGCTAGGGGCGCCTCCTCGTCGGTATGCTTCATTTTCGCTTGCACCACTCTGCAGTACCTGGAGCACTTTGCTGAGCCGGGGGACCCAGAGCACGAACTGCTCAGTTGTTGCTGCTTTTCATCTTGACAATTCCTCCCTTCCCTGTTTGCAGTACCTGGAGCACTTTGCTGAGCCGGGAGACCCAGAGTACGAGCCGCCCGCGCCCGAGACGCGGCCGCCAGAGCCCCGCCTGTTCGCAAACCCGGAGCTGCCCACACAAGCGCGGGTGGACCTGGAAACGAAGCTGGAGAAGTGAGGAGCAACTGCTCTTGCATGCTGATTGTGCTGCTGCTGATGGTGGCGGTGGTGGTGGCAATGATGTTTCTGGTTCTGCTGCTGCCGGCTGCTGCCGCTGGCGCTGCTGGCTGCTGCTGCTGCTGCTGCTGCTGCTGCTGCTGGCCATGCTGGTCGAAAGTGCGGATGGACTGTGGGCATGCTGCTGCTGCTGCCGCCGGTTGTGCTGCAGGCAAGCCTGCAGAGCACAAGTTCTGGCTGCTGAGCACACCGCTCTGGCTGTCGTTGCTCAATCCTCTCCGCAGGGACATCCGGCTGCGGCAGGAGCGGCAGCAGGCAGCGGCGGCGCAGCGGGAGGAGGCACTCAAGGGGTGGGACCCGGCTAAGGACCCCAATGCGGAGGTGAGGCAATGATGTGGCTGAACAACTGCCTTATACGCGCTGTGTGTTGTCACTTGAAGGGCTGGGACCCCGCACAGGACCCCAACCCTGAGGTGAGGCAGGCAGCCATTGCAAGTGAAAGAGGTTGGGGGCACGGTTTGTGTGCCATGTCTGCACTCTGCTTCCAGCACAAGGGGCGCCCCCCTCACAACCACACCACACGCCACCTGCACCACAGGGCGATCCCTTCAAGACGCTCTTTGTCTCCCGCCTGTCGTACGACGTGACGGAGCGCAAGCTGAAGCGCGAGTTCGAGGAGTACGGCCCCATCAAGCACATCCGCCTTGTGCACGACAAGAACACGGGTGCGCTCGAGATTTGTTTGGGTTGATGAATTGGTTGGGTTGCGAAGAGTTTGAGGAGTATGGGCCCATCAAGCACATCCGCCTTGTGCACGACAAGAACACGGGTGAGAGGAGGGGGTGGCAAACCAGCAGGGTGGACCAATGATAGGGAGCGAGGTGGCTGCACTGGTTATGACGCTGCAGATTGGGGTGGCCGGTGTGCAAGGACATTGGGCATGCGTCGTATGAACTCTCCGGTAACTCATTGCCTGCAGGCAAGCCGCGCGGCTACGCCTTCATCGAGTACGAGCGCAAGGACGACATGAAGCAGGTGGGGCGTGTTGCTGTATCCTCATCACGTTTTCAATTGATTGCTCAGTGCTGTGGCACAGGTGGGAGTGCATTGTTCGCTGCGAGCTGTTGCAGCACACACCTGCCTGCTCTGCAAGGTGTTGGGCTTCCTGCCCGGCCCTCCCTCTCACTCCTCCCCACCCTCACCTGCCACTTCCCCTCCCTGCTTACAGGCCTACAAGATGGCGGACGGGCGCAAGATCGAGGACAAGCGGTGCCTGGTGGACGTGGAGCGCGGCCGCACCGTGCCCAACTGGTGCGATGCCCAACTGTTGTTGCAGCGGCTGTTGTGCCTTGCAGTGCATGGCAGAGAGGCGGCACGGACAGCACAGATGTCCTGGGTAGCAGGGGGCTGTGCCTTCCTGGGCCCCTTTCCAATATGCTGCTCCCGTTTACACCACCTACACCACATTACTGCTTCTGTCTGCTGAGCAGGCGGCCACGGCGGCTGGGCGGCGGCAAGGGCGGCGAGCGGCGGCTGCACCCCGCGCCCCCCAAGGACGTGAAGAAGCAGTTTGTGGCGCGCCTGCTGGAGCGCGCGATAGCCGAAAAGTGCGCCTAGTTTTGCTGGGTTGCAGCGCGTTCAGCCACAAGATTTGTCAAGGGGCGCCTGCTGTGCGCAGGTGCAGCTTAAACTTTCAGTCTCTGACCTGCAAGTGTGATTTTGCATCCACGGTTTCCCTCTGCCGCAGGGAGCGCGCGCTGCGCAAGGACGGCAGCGAGAAGGAGGAGGCGCCGCGCGGCGAGGAGCGGGAGCGCCGCCGCGAGCGCAGCAGGTGGGCCTCGTGACGCCTTCTGCGGCTGCCGTTGTGGGACTGTTTTCAACTTTCTTGAAGAGTATTCCAGTCGGACAACCTGTGTGTGTGCATGCAACACAACACACCCATACTCGCTTGCAGGGAGCGTGAGGAGGCGCGGCCGCGGGAGCGGTCTCGCGAGCGCGAGCGCAGCGACCGCGATCGGGAGCGGTCAGACCGCGACAGGTGGGCTGGAATTGTTCATGTTTGGGAGCAGGGCAGGCAGCGCCATCTTTGGTGTGTTGGCATTGGATTTGGTTGGGAATGTGTACCATCCATGCTGCGGGCGCCCAGTCTGCGACTGCCGCTGGTTGCTGAGTGGACTGCATGTTTACCCCCTGCTGCTGCAGGTATCGGGAGCGGGAGCGCAGCAGCCGCGACTACGATAGGGACCGCAAGCGCGAGCGCAGCCGGGAGCGCGGGTGAGGGCTGCATTGGCTCTGCACTTTCCACAGCTGCTGCGCTGGTATTGCTAGCTGTGGAAAGTGGTGCACGTATAGCTTTGTTCAGCGCAGCCGGGAGCTCGGGTGAGAGCCGACTTGGCAGCAGCAGGGCTCGGGCGCTGTTATTCGCTTGAGCAGGCTCCCAGATGCGCTTGAAGCAGCGCTGAACTGCGGCCAACACCCACGCTTGCTTACTCAACTTAGCCCTCCCCACCTGCCTTGCAGATACGACCGCTACGACGACAGCAAGCGGCGGCGCGAGCGCGACCTCTAGCCCCCTAGCAGCCAGGCTCTGTTTGGCCCCCACTGACTGAGACGGCGGCCAGTTGGGGTTGCAGGCGTAGCTGCCTGCTCCCCAGCTGTGGCGGCATTGCCTTGTTGACTTGCCGTGGCACGCTGCCGTGTGCCACCTAGCCGGCTGCGTGCGTGTAACACCTGCCATGCCACGGGGCAGCAAAGTCGAGCAGGCAATCTTGGTGGCTGTGGCAATGCGGATGCAGCAAAGAAGCGGGTGAAATTTGGGGATTGAGGGATCAAGATGGTAACAGCAGTGGTACAAAGTCAAGAGGTACAAGAGCCTAGGGGCTGCTGCTAGGGAACAGTTGGTGTTCAACGAACACACACTTGGGCATGCTGCATGTACGGTGCATGCTGCGCTGCGCACGCCCCGCTGCGCCGCGCTATCGCACCATGTGGCTGTGCTGCGCCACATTGTGCATGCAAAGCATGCTGTGCCGCGCTGGGCTGCGCCGCGCTACCGCACCATGCGGTCGATCAGCTCCTTGAGCGGCGCCAGCTCCCGCTCGTCAATCAGGTTGAACTCCTACAGGCGAGGGCAGGTGCTGAGGATCAAGAACAGCATGCACTTCAGCCACACGTAGGAGCATGTCTCTCAAGCGCCTGCAAAAATAATCCACTGAGATGCATCATGCCACATAAAGAACCCACCAGCGTAAAGAGCATGAAGTGGCGGAAGCAGGTGTTGAGGTGCGGCTCCAGCTCCAGCCGCTCTATCTGCCTGCGGGGTGGAAAACATGGAACGAACTGGGTTGGCAGAGTTGGAGATTGGAGTCGGGGTTTGCAAGGGAGTCATCAACACGGTGCAGTTGGCATGCAGGCAATTCTCATGCTGCAGCACAGCATCCGCCAAACCATCGACATCCACAGCCATGCTGACTGTGCCTGCTTGCCTAAAGTGCGCATGACAGTTGCGATGCGCCAGAGACAGCACAGCGACAACATCGCATCAGCCCATCCACCGCCACAAGGGAACATTAAGGAATAAAAGTCACCACACAGCAACATTACCAAAGGAATGCATGCCTGAAGTGGGAGTGGTAGATGTGGCCGTACACGCGGAACAGGCGCTTGAGGATGTTGCGCACCTGTAGACGCATTCAGGCAGAATGCAGAGGGTGAATCATAGGATACGATCAAGCTGTTTCAGGGGCAGCGTGCTCCCCGTTTTTAACTGGACAGCACGCGGTGCACACGCCGTCAACTGCGGCGGCAACCACCAGCAAGCCAGGCTGCGGTACCCGCGCCGACCAGGCAGACAGCGCACACTCACCGTGGCCGCAAAGTTGGGCGGGAAGGAGCCGCCGTAGCGCTGGGGGAACACGGCGGGGTTGTCCAGCTGCATGCAGTGGTTGTGGAGCAGGGTTGAGGTAAGGTCCCATGTTCGTTGCATGCACGATCACTTAGCTCGAGAGGAGCGCAGACGCGGCCGTGCAAGTATCAGAGGCCTGTGCGCTTCGTGCATGTTACTTCTTCTCTCCCACCTGGTCCTCCACCCAGTCAAACAGGCAGCTGATGCAAAAGACTCCTAAGTAATTGCAGGCGGGTCTGCACCTCACAGCAACTGCCAAAGTACTCTATGCATGGATAAATTACAACTAAAAAGTGAAGCCCGCCTGGTCCTCCACCCAGTCAAACAGGCAGTTGATGTAGTCAGGCGCCGACAGCTTGACCGGCGTCTTGACCTGAAGGCAGGAGGGAGGGCCAGCAGGTTTGGACTGAACAACACAGCGCAGCGTGAGCTGTCCACTCAAACCAACAATGCAAAGTTTGCACAGACAGCACCAGCAAAGCCGCGCAGCAGCAGCATCTTGGTTTGCAGGTCATGCCTGCAGGTTGCCCACCTCCACGCCGTCTGCCCACAGGTGCTCATCCCGCAGGCAAATGCAGCTACTGTATGGTCCATGCATTGCCAGCAGACTACTCCCATGCCACAGGTTGCCTTCACGCCGCCTGCCCACAGGTACTCGGACTGCCAAGTGCGGCAATATACACAAATACAACACACTGCCCAATCTCAAGGAAAAGCTTGCCTTCACGCCGTCTGCCCAAAGGTACTCGTACTGCGGCCCCGCGCTCATCACCGGGCAGCGCTGCAAATAACCAGGTGGGTTGGGTGAAGTTGCAGGTGGGGAGAGATCGCCCGAGCGTGCGCAGGGCATCCAGATTGGCACACAGTTGTGAGCATGAGGATGTAACTCCCGCAGCGAGTAAACGGTGTGCCATGCACTTTCAATCGGTGTTTCATGGCCCGAAGTTACACCAACCAAGCTCCCACCTGCGAGGTGCACAGCGTCTCGTCCAGCACCTGGTACAGCACGTTGACGGCGTTGTAGAACACCACTACAGGAGGAGGAGAGGAAGGGAGGCACCAGGGCAAAGCCGGCAGTCAGTGCTGCCTTCGGACGACTTGTTGGGAGGCTGCCTCCTCGATCCGGCCCTTGCAAGCCAGCCGCTTGATGTCCTTCATTTCCACTAGGCAGTTGCATTCCAAAGTTGCACGTGACATGCGTACAGCAGCTTGCCTCCCCCCACCTGTGTTCACCGCCAGCCACTCGTTCATGTCTTCACCCAGCGACAGCATCCTTTCACCCCATGTACAGATGGCGAACTTAGTACTAGATTCCCCCACAGGTAAATGCCCACCTGTGTTCACCGCCAGCCACTCGTTCATGTCTTCACCCGGCGGCAGCCGCACCGCGTCCTCCACAGCACCTGTGCCCAGCGTGTGCTCAATGTGCTGCTTCAGGGTCAGCCCCTTGGCGCCCACCGGCACATTCTTGACCGACCGGAACGTGCCGCCCTTCCTGCGGTTGTGGCAGGGAGGGGTGAGGCCAGGGAAGTGGCAAGGGAGCAGGTGGGTGGGTGCTGAAGGCAGGCACAGCCGAGCGGCAGCAAGCGGCGACAGAGCAAGCTGCAAACAGTGCGGTGTACCAGCAGGGCAGCAGCAGCGGCACGCGGTGGACGACCTCGAATCCATCAGCAAACACTGGGCTCACTTGCTGAAACTAAAGAGGCTGGCCATCCTGCGCGAGGCTGGGCGCGACCGAGCGGCGGCGGTTCGGTTGCGGCGGCGGCGGTGGCAGCGGCGGTGGTGCGCAGCGACCGGCTGGCCGTGGTCTCGCCAGCGTAAGCGCCTTTGGGGCTGGCACGCGCCCTCCTGTCGCGCTCGCCCGGCGAGCAAGGACGCGGCGCCTGGTTTCCCGCGCGCTGAGCCCTGCCCCCGCTGATCTACAGGTTACTGCTGACGATCGGGGAATGGAGGCGCGATGGAAGGGGGCGGTGTTGTGCTTGGCAGCCCGACCTCCGCCGCTCTGCCACCGCCGCCCGGCCCAGCAGCAGCATGGGCCAGCGTCAGCCTGGCATTGCTTTTACATGCACCTGAGAATTTGGCACTCTTATTCTTCTTCCAAAATGGGCTTTGAACTGAGTAGCGGTGGCTGGAATGCATGCGGCCTTGACAAGCTGTGTGCTGCTAGCTGTCGAGGCAGAGGTCATTTCGCCAAGCACCGGGGTGCCTGTGCGTGAGGTGATCGGCACAAGTGGAGGGTCAGGGTCAGCAGTGCTAATGGGCCCGCTGTTGACATTGTTCCAAGTTCGGTTCTGCCTCAGCAGACGAAATGTGAGGACAGCTCCGGGTGTGAGCTTGGACAAGACGGCTGCCGACCGTGCTGCCCGCCTGCCGGGCTGGCGGCTGGTCGGGGCGCACGAGATCGTCATCCGCGAACAGACTATCCAAGTCCAGATCGACTATCCGCTGCAGCACCCAACAGATGTGACGCAGCACCCAACAGATGTGACGCTGCATGCCGACTTGCCTGGCGGCTTCACACGCCGCCACCTGCTGGGGCGCCTTCAAGCGGAGTACAGGCGCATCTATGCTGAAGAGGAGGCGGCGGCACTGCTGCCCGACAGGAGGGGCCGTCCCCTGCTCAACAGGTGGGCGGTGTCCGCACATCTGCTGCCTTGCACAGGGCATGCCGTGGCAAAGCTCGCTGCACTGGACATGCGCTCGATGTTTCTGGACATGTGCATGCGGGCCGCCGAGCTGCACCAGCATGGCTCACCAGAGGTGCCCATTTGAACAACCTCCAGCGACCTCCCCGCTGTACCTCGCTCCTGCAGGCCCGCCACAAACGGTCCGTGGGGAATATGGGGCACGACCAGTCCAACCTGCTGCTGTGCAAAGTGAAGAAGCTGGGGGCACAGGGGCCCTGGGTGCTGTTCATCGACACGTGATCCCGACGGGCCGGCTCTGCATTGAACGGGCAGCAGGCTTGATGGCGTGTGGATTTATATCTGTTGTGCATGACTTGCGTGTGCGCTTGCAACAACAAACAGATGCATATGTGCTGGACAGCATGATGTAAAGCTGCTGGGCTAATGCAGCTGGCTTGTCTTATGCATGCGGGCAGGCGGTGCCGGCGGCCAGACCCAGTCGGCTGCCCTCATGCAGCTGTTGAGGCAGTCCACTTGTTTACCTTTGTCTACTTTGCTGTCAGTAAACTTCAGTCATTGCAGCTGCCTGCAGCATTCAGGGACCTCGCACCTCGCCGGAGACGATTGGACCTGCCGGGTGCCGCCCCCATGCAGGGGAGCGCGCTGCCCGCTCAATGGACGGCTTTCGCGCTTCCGCAACATCGCCACGCCCCGATCCGATTTACAGCGTTGCACAGACGGCACCCTGCGCAAAATGGCGGCGCCTCAGCCCTGGCGCCCTTCGCTGGGTGCTGGGCGGTGCCGCCGCAGCCGCCTGCGCGGTGATCGGTGCCAAGGCCGTTCGCTGCAAGCAGACCGAGCGGGGCGTCTGGCGGAGCATTGAAATTGGCGGCGGCGGCGGCGGCGATGGAAACGCACAGGCGATGGACGTGTTGATCAACAGCCCAGAAGCGATGGACGTGTTGATCAACAGCCCAGAAGTGCAGCAGCTGGTGGCGCAACTAAGCGAGTACCACGAACAGAAGAACCAGTGGCGGAGGATGTGAGCCAGCCCACGCGCCTGCCCGCAGTTGATAGCCGCTCCAGCTCCCAGGGTCGTTTTTTGCTGCCGGCTACAACATGCACCGCCCCACCCAGCCCTGCCCAAATATCCCCTCCTGCGCATGCGCGCAGGGCCACTGCCGGGCATGTAGACTACAGCATTGTCGCAATATGCGGCGGCCGTGTGCAGATAGTTCCGGGCGTGAGCCTGGACAAGTCAGCGGCTGATCGAGATGCGCGGAAGCATGGCATGCGGCTGGTGCGGCCACAAGACGTGGTAATCCATGAGCCATCCATCCAAGTACAGATCGACTACCCGCTGCGCCGATCAACAGTTGTTACACTGCACGGCGACGTGCCTGGTGGCTTTACGCGCCGCCACCTGCTGGAAAGCCTCCAAGCAGAGTACAGCCGCATATATGCAGAGGAGGAGTCAGTGGCACCACCGCCTGACGCAATAGGCCAGGCCCTGGCAGAAGGGAAGGGCTGTGCCCTGGGCAACAGGTGGGTGCTGTGCATGCACAGAGGTGTGCACGAAGGTCAAGCCTATTCAGCTTCTGCGCTCATGCTGCTGCAGCATGCGCTGCTGGCAATGCCGTTGGCGTCCATTAAAAGACAACAGGGCGCAGGCTGGCCCACCCCCAAAGGCACAGACGCGATCCCCTGCGTTTTCCGCTCGCCCACCCTGCGCAGGCCAACCACCAACGGTCCGTGGGGCATCTGGGGTCACCACCAACACGGCCTCTTCCTGTGTGACATGAAAAAGCTGGGGGCTGAGGGCCCCTGGGTGCTGTTCATTGACACGTGACGGACAGCGGGGCACCAGAGCGGCGAGGGGCCCTGTGGGGGGTACAGGAGTGCAAGCTGCGGCCTCAGGCAGCCGTTGAGCAGTTGATTGTGAGCTGTGTAACACTTTGGTGTCGCACAAGAGTGAAGCATGCAGCGAGGCAGGCGTGGCGGTGCCCAACGCGCTGTGCCGGCTCGCCGCCGCGCCGGCATGAGGCGCCCGCTCGCTGTCTGCCAAGCTCTACAGCACGGATTGCTTCCCGTCAGGGCATCTGTTTGCGCCTGGAGCAGCCGCAGCTGCACGCAGGCGGCGACAGCGGGCGCTCTGCGGATGGCGCCATGGCTTCGGTGGTGACCTTCAGCCGCAAGTCTCGCAAGGCAAGGGGCCGGAGGGGCGGGAGAGGTCTGGGCGCGCGCGACAAACTTTTTTTCCCGCGCCCTGTGCCTTTTTGCCGCCGCCTGCCTTGCCCTGCCTGTTGCGTGGCACGCATTTGTGGCGATCAGCAGGACGGCAGACCCGCCCGCTCCTCCCGCCCCCGCCGCCGCCACAGGCGACGTCAGGCGACAGCGGTGCGGCTGGCAGCGATGCCAGCAGCGCGGCCTCCACCTACGTCACTGCGCCCTCGGTGCTGACGCCGGTGCCAGAGAGCCCTGCGGTGGAGCAGGACGAGAATGCGCGCGCCTCCAGCACCGCCAAGTCGGGCGGGCGCAACGAGGCAGGCGGCGCCGCCGGCCGCTGGCGCCGCAAGAATGCTGCTGAGCGGGCGGAGCAGGAGAGGCGGCAGCACCTGTCAGAGATGAGGGCCTACTTTGAAGAGGTGCGGACTGGGTGACTGTCTAATCAGGTTGTGCTGAAACAAACCACTGCATGATGGAAATAGCGTGTTGGTGCAGGGGCTGAGCACCCACAAAACTGCTCCCATCCCTGCCCCCAACTCTTGCCTGCAGGTGGATGCCTTTGAGCTGGCAGTGGAGACGCCCCCAGCTGCCAAGGCCCGTGGCCAGGGTGCCGCACAGGCGGAGCGGCGCACGCCGCCCCGCGCGCGGCAGGCAGCGGTGGGCCAGGCGCTGGCTGCGGCAGCACCCACTCCAGGCACCGCCCTGCGCCAGCAGCGTGCCATGTCGCTGGGGCTGTCCCGCCGTCGCTCCTCCATGGTGGCCTGGCCAGTGCCCGCTGCCCTGGCCTCCAGCAGCAAGGCCAACCAGTCGCCGCTCAAGCTCAACGTGCCGCCGCGTGCGATGCAGGAGTGAGTGCGCGGTGCATGGGTGGCTGCTTGGCTTTGTTGGTGAACTGGTTTGAGGTTGCGCCGCTGCAGTAGCCTGCTCCAGGAGTCAGGGCTAGTGTGGTCTGCGTCTTCAACCTCCTGCATCTGCCCTCATCTCTCCTTCACAGGCAGCAGGGCGGCGTGCCAGCAGCAGCACGGCGCAGCACGCTGGGCGCAGGTGCAGCCGGCCCACATCGCCTGTCGGTGGCGGCCGACAATGCAGGCATGGGTGGCAGCCCCTGGGCAGTCAACCGCCACTCACTGGCCACCCGTGGCCGCCGCTCGTCTGTGGCTCCCAGCCGCCTCAGCGGCACCGGCAAGATGCTGTCCCGGCTGTCCGTGGGGCTCACGGATGCGCTGCAATGGCTGGGCATCCGTGGCAAGATCCCTGCGGCTGGCGCAGCAGCAGCCCAGGGCCTGCATGCCGCGGATGCGGGTGCAGGCGCAGCAGGCGCAGACCGGCCGGCGCTGTCGCCCATCGCATCTCCTGGTGGGGAGGAGGGCGGCAGCGAGGCAGGGGACAGCCCACTGCTGTCGCAGAGCAGGGCGGTGACGGCGCTGGAGCAGCTGCCGGCCGACAGCAGTGCAGCGGCGGCCAGCCCTGCGGCAGCGGCAGCGGCAGACGATGAGGAGGCGGATGCAGCAGCAGTCGATGAGGAGGCAGCGGCAGCAGCAGCATCGCCCCTGCCAGCTGCAGACGAGCAGCCGGCAGAAGCGGAGCCCGCTGAGGAGGAGACAGCTGCAAATGAGCAGGCAGCAGAGGCAGCAGCGGAGGCAGAGGCAGCACCAGCCTCTCCAGCCATCGAGGCGCTGCGGCATGAGCTGGAAGCCAAGCTGCAGCTGCAGGAGCAGCAGGCAGCCCAGCTGGAGGAGGCAGCGGCTGAGGCTGAGGGACCGGCGGAAGATGAAGAGGCAGAGGAGCTCACGTCACTGCAGCAGCTGCTGGTCCTGTGCGGCCAGGAGGTGCGCCGGGCTGTGTGGGATGCGGCTGCTCAGTGTGTAGCGTGATGGGCACACTGTTGCCGGCAGGCCTTACTGGAGTACCTGCATTGCTTGCAACTGCACAAATTTGCTTGCCTATTGCCCCAGCTGTGTTGTTCCATGGCTGAGGCATTCCCATGCTGTACTGCCGCAGAGCGACCCCCAGCTGCTGCCCTCCATGGATGACCTGCTGGGCAAGCACGTGGACCTGCGGAAAGTGCGCAAGATCGGCGAGGGTGAGCTCGCAGCGGCGGCAGCCACCAGAGAGTTGCCAGGCTTGCATCGCGAAGGCGGCATGACCTGAATGCGCTGCTCAGCTTGGCAATGTCTTTCCTTGCTGCCTGCGGCCAGAGCCGGAGTGGTACACCACTCGCGCCTTATCTCGCCCTCCACAGGCACCTTTGGCGAGGCCTTCAAGGCGGGCGGTGTGGTGCTCAAGATCGTGCCCATGGAGGGCTCTGTGCTGGTGAATGGCGAGCCGCAGAAGCGGGCGGATGAAATCCTGGCGGAGGTCAGCGTCACGCTCACCCTCAGCCGCCTCAACGGCGCGGCGGCGGCGCCAGGTGGGGGCGGGGTATGGAGGTGGTGGGATGGGCGGACAGGGCCGCTCAATGCACAGCTCGCAGCACGCTGCCCACCTACCATGCCTGTCAGACCATTGCCTGTCAAAGCACCACCTGCCGATACCCATCCCATCTTACCCAGTCTCGACCCTCACCACCCACCCACCAGGCGAGGCGCCCGCAAATGTGACCACCGGGTTTGTGGAGACGTACGGCGTGGGGGTGTGCCGCGGAGCGTACAGCGAGGCGCTGCGCCGCGAGTGGCACCGCTGGGACAAGGAGAACGAGTCGGAGAACGAGCCGGTGGACGTGTTTGCGGGGCTGGAGGACCAGCTGTTTGTGGTGCGTGCCGGGGTGGCTAGGGTGGTGTGGTGCGTATGGTGCGTTTCCTCTGTGGCTGGTGTTGCAGGAGGGTTGTGTGGCTGGCTGAAAATGTGTGCTGCCGCCACCTGGGGATTCTGCTGCTCATCTCTGTGTTTGCCGTCCTGCCCTGCCCTTCTTGCAGGTGTTTGTGGTGGCGGATGGCGGCGCCGACCTGGAGCACTTTGAGCTGCGCACGTTTGAGGAAGTGCGCTCCATCCTGCTGCAGGCAAGTTGGCGGCAAAGGGGCAATGGGAAGCGTGCACGCCTGCGTGCTAGCTGTGCTGTCGGCCTGCTGCTGCACATGTGCGTCATGCTCTGGGAAGTGGGGGCAGTTTGGCCAGCTGCCTTACCTCAGTGGGCCCTCCCCACTGCCCACGTGCTGTCTCACCATCCGCAGACGGCACTGGCGGTGGCTGTTGCGGAGGAGGCCTGCCAGTTTGAGCACCGCGACCTGCACTGGGGCAACCTGCTGATTCGTCGCAGCGAGCAGCCGGCGGCCACGGCGGCGGTGGGGGCGCGCCTGCGGGGCGTGGACCTGGAGGCGGGCACCAGCGGGGTGACGGTGAGTGGGCAGGGGCGGTTCACTCAAGTGTTGAGGGCCAGAGAGGAAAGGGCTCCTGGCAGGGTACCTGATTCAGACCGACATGGCGTGCAAATGTGGAATTGCTGCTTTCTTTTCATTGCGTACCTATTCTGTTCACTGCACCCTGCAGGTCACGCTGATTGACTTCACGCTGTCGCGCCTGGTCACGGTGACGGGGGAGGTGGCCTTCTGCGACCTGGCCGCCGACCCCGAGCTGTTCAAGGGGCCCAAGGGCAGCGTGCAGGTGCGTGGAAAAGAAATGCATGTTCATTTACCTGGTTCTTTCTGACTGATGTGGCTGGCTCGCTGACCCGAGCTGTTCAAGGGGCCCAAGGGCAGCGTGCAGGCGTGCGTCTTTATCTTGCGTGCTCTTATTCTTACGCGTTCAGCACCTGCCATTCAGCACTGTAGTGCGTGGTGGGCAGCGGTGGGGTGGCGTTCTGCATGCTGAATGCACCACCCGCTGATGCTGCACCTGCGTTTCCGCAGGCGGAGACGTACCGGCGCATGAAGAAGGCGACCAAGAACTGCTGGGAGGCGCACGTGCCCGCCACCAACGTCTTCTGGATGCAGGCACGTACTGGGGCAGTCTCTGGTGGCATGCGACGTTGCTGCTGCCGGGGACAGCAGCCTGCATGTCCAGCAAGTTGTTGTGGGTAGAATGCCCGGCCATTGGTCCGCGGCAGGCAGCCACCGCTCGGCACTTGCCAAGCGTGGTCCCTGCCATGCCTGCTGCCGTTTCTCCTCCGTTGAGCTGGACCTCCATCGCTTTCCTCTCCTCCCTGCATCACTGCAGTACCTTGTGGACATTTGCATGACAGAGGTGCGGCATGCAGGCTGGGAGTGTAGCAGTGTATTGAGTGCGTAGTTAGCAGTCTGGCGCCCGCTGCCCTCGTGTGATCCAGTCTGAGATGGCACTTTGATAGCACACACACAGTTCGCCTTTGTCACCCTGGCCATTCCCTGCCCCCTCGCCCATGGCCTCTCCCCCGCAGAAGAAGGGCTGGTCATGCCGCAAGGAGGACCTAAACGCGCTGCGCGCCTTCAAGCGCCGCTGCGCCACCTACGACAGCTGCGCCGAGCTGCTGTTCGACGAGTTCCTGCGCGCCGGCCTGCTGATTGCGGACGCCTGATGCAGAGAGCGTTTGGAAGGGCAGTGGCAGGCAGCGAAGAGCGCAGCTGCCGCATATGCCGTGCCCCTTGTTCAATGCAGCGGTGCCGGCAGCATGGGCGACCCGGCGCTGCACCAAGCGCTGCATGGTTTGGCCCAGACATGTCGTGTAAGGTAGATTGGCATGCCTCAGAGCAAAGGTGTGTGGTTCAAAAGTCAACCCTAGATGACAAATCTGTTGGCTGGGCCGCCGCGCTTTTGCTGGCACGCATGTGCATGGCTTCAGGACCACGGCGGCCGTGGGGACAGTGGGACCTCACTCAGTTTTGGTAGCCTTTCGTGGTTGTGCAGTGGAAGGGATCAAAGATCAGGTTGGGAGGACAGGGGGTTGCTGCAGTGCCAGCCCCATCTTGATGCCGGCTGCCGCCAGCCGGGCCGGCCTGGAGGGAGGCACACTAGGGCGCTGCACTGCCACCGACTCCCTCTTTTCCCCCGCAGTCACGGCCAGCAGACTCAGCTCAACATGCAGCAGGCGCTGGTCGCTTCCACGGTAGGCCGAAGGGCTGCAGCAACATGGTGGCATGGTCGTCGGCCGGCAGGCGCGCGCCAACCCTTTCCTACGCACTGCTCGCAGGTCCCGGCGACCGCTGGCGTCGCTCGGCGCAGCCAGAATGGCCGCCCGTCAATGGCTAGCACTGGGCTGGCCCGCCCTGCCCAGGCCGCCGCCCGCCGCCAGACCGCGTGCGCCGCCTCTGGCCAGCAGGTGGGTTATGTTGAGCGGGGTGCCGGCCCTGCCGCCGGTGGCTCCACCGCCGCCGCTGCCGCCGCCGCTGCCTGCTGCCAGCTCGGGCAGCAGCACTGCTGCAGGCCATCCTGGCAGTTGTTTGGGAGGTTTGACTGCGCTAGCATCGCCTTGACGCAATATGGAATCGGCAGCATTTGCAAGCAGGCCTGCTAGCAGCATCTGCCTGTCCGCCCACTCTGCCCGACGGCACTGCTCCGCCGCAGGCTGTGAATGCGGCTGCCGTGGAGGCGCCCCCCGCTGCCCAGCTGGACTGGGAGGCCCTGGCGGCTGAGATGGACAGCAAGAGCCCCCTGGAGATCATGGACCATGTGAGCTTGTGTGCTTGCTTATTTGTGATGTAGTTGCGTGCTGCCGTACAAGAGGGCAAGCATGGGTGCTTCATGCACGGCCCGCCGCACTGCCTGCACCGCCTGCTGCCGTGCCCAGTGTTCTGCCTGCCCTGCTTGCCTGGACCCGGCGAGAAAGCTGGCCCACGAGCATGCAGAGGGCCAGCTGGCAGGCTTAGGCCCGCAGGTCCTTGTGCCATGCACGTATGCTCTCGCTTGCTGGCCGTCCCGTGCTGCACAGCTGCTGGGGTGGTGGGTCGTGAGCAGTCTGGCATGAAATGCTCCTGCTACAGGCCCTGGCCACCTTTGGCAGCGACATCGCCATTGCCTTCTCGGGCGCTGAGGATGTGGCCCTGATTGAGTACGCCCACCTGACTGGCCGCCCCTACCGCGTGTTCAGGTGTGCACCAGAATGGGTTGCAGCTGGTGTGGGGCTGGTGCGTGGCACAGCAGGCAGCTTGTGGTTTGCCTTGGGCTAACCCGCAGTGGACGTCCATGTCACTTGTTCGCTCCCCTGCTGCACCCTGGCACGGGCCGCCTGAACCCCAAGACCTATCGTCTGCAGCTGCTTACGAGCTTGACACACTTGCTGACTCTGTGTCTGGCCCCTTTCAACCGCGCTGCAGCCTGGACACTGGCCGCCTGAACCCCGAGACCTACCGCCTGTTTGACAAGGTGGAGAAGCACTACGGCATCCGCATTGAGTACACCTTCCCCGATGCCCAGGTGCGGATTGCTGGTGTGCCGGTGTGCCTGTTCGCACGTGGCACATGCGTCTTGGGACCTGCGCTCGTTTGTTGCAATGTGCGACCGGATGCATGGCCAGGGTGTGATGCACTGTGCACATCAATACTGAGTGCGTCCTAGGGTTCTGCTGTTCGTTTTCGCAATGTTGCAGGAGGTGATGGACCTGGTGCGCGAGAAGGGCCTCTTCTCCTTCTACGAGGACGGCCACGGCGAGTGCTGCCGCATCCGCAAGGTGAGACGAACACCAGCTTCTGCAGGGCTGCCGCTGCACTGGGCTCTGCGTGCCGCACACGCAACTGCAGTCAATCTTGCAAGAAGCTTCCCAGCACGCGCACATTTTGCCCCCGTGCCTAACCCCTCCGCCCGTCTGCTCGTCCTCCTCGCCCGCCGTGCCGCAGGTGCGGCCGCTGCGCAAGCAGCTGACGGGCCTGCGCGCCTGGATCACGGGCCAGCGCAAGGACCAGTCCCCCGGCACCCGCATGGCTGTGCCCGTGGTGCAGGTGCGCTTCTGCTGCTGGGTGCCTGCTGGGTGCCAATGTGTGTTGCCCCCAACTTTGCGCCACACTAGGCCAGCCAAACAGGCAATGCGTCCAGTGCGCCGTCCAGCACGCCTGCCGCAGATGCCTGCACCCTGCCTTTCCACACACTCTGTGCTCATCACTCGTTCGCCTGCCGCAGGTGTACCCCGTGTTCGAGGGCCTGGACGGCGCCCGCTCATGCATAGGTGTACATCCTTTGCCTGACACATCGCTTCTACTTTGAAATCCTCCCTGTACCGCAGGTGGACCCCGTGTTCGAGGGCCTGGACGGCGGCGCCGGCTCCCTGATCAAGTACAACCCCCTGTCCAACCTCAGCTCCGCGGAGACCTGGAACTTCCTGCGCGTCATGGTGGGTGCTGTCGGGTGGCGGGTGCAGGGTGCCAGACCTCAGCTAGCGGTCCTTAGGCCGGCCTTTGTAGCAGTGGGTTCAGGCTGCCTGCTCCCCGTGCACAGCTGCGTCTCTGCGTACAGCATGTTGCCGTGCTTACATGCATGGCTGAACCCTGTCACGCAGCTATTCTCTCCCCCCTCCCCCCTCCTGCCAGGGCGTGCCCGTCAACGAGCTGCACGGCTGCGGCTACGACAGCATCGGCTGCGAGCCGTGCACGCGGCCGGTGCTGCCCAACCAGCAGGAGCGCGAGGGGCGCTGGTGGTGGGAGGACGAGGCCGCCAAGGAGTGCGGCCTGCACAGCGGCAACATCTCTTCCGCGTCCGGTGACGAGGAGAGCAAGCAGGACAACGACCTGTGGCAGGGCGGCGCGGGTGAGATCACCTGTTTTTGTGCGTTGTCCCTCGTGGCTGAGCGCCCTGTGCGCCGCACTCTGTGAGACGAAGCACCGGCAAGTTGCAGCACTTGCTGCCGTTGTGTGTTGCGTCCCCGCTGCTGCATTGCTGCCGCTGGTTTGCGTTGTGCTCTTACCGCCCCGAATGTCCAACTGGTTGGCCCTGCTGTCCACCTGCAGTGGCGGCCCTGGACAAGCAGCAGCTGAGCGCCCTGCTGGAGGGCCCGCGCGAGAAGGACACCTTTGTCGCGCTGTACGCCCCCTGGTGCCGCTTCTGCAAGGTGGGCCAAAGGGGGGCTCCTGCAGCACATGCAGCCGCAGCTGCAGCCACAATAGCATGGGTGCTGTGGCTGCATGAGTGCCTGCATTGCAATTTGGGATATCGGCTGATGAGGCAGAGGCTCGCTGCGTCTTCTAATTCTGGCATCGCTTGACCGCTTTTGTTGGGTGATTTGTTCCTGCAGGGCCTGGAGGCCGACTATGCTGAGCTGGCGGAGCAGATGGCGGGCAGCCACGTGACGGTGGCCAAGTTCCAGGTGCGCTGTGCTGCGCTGTGCTGTGCGGTACTGTGCATGCTGTGCTGTATTGTGCTCGCAGTGCAATGCTGCGCTGTGCAGTGCTGTGCGGCTGCTCAAAACATGCACGCTGCTCCTTTCTTTTCAGGCCGACGTGGAGCGCGACTTTGCGGCCGACAAGTTTGGCCTCAAGACCTTCCCCACCCTGGTGCTGCTGCCCAAGAGCGGCAAGAGCGGTGAGCACTGGGGCGCTGGCATGGCATCGTTAGACTGCACTGCTGTCATGTTCTCGCTTACCAGAATGCAGTGGGAAGGCGGTGTGTCACGCACGTGCCAGGCTAAGCAGGCAACAAGCCTTGGTGCCTCTCACGGGCCTGGATGTTGCGAGCATAGGCCGCATTATTAGCGTCACGTCAGCTGTTGTGCACGCCTAATCTCGCTGCAGCTGACGCGCCATTGCCCTGCATCTTTCCCCCCATGCAGGCGAGTTCATCAAGTACCCGTCTGAGCGCCGCGACGTGGACACCCTCAAGATGTGGGTGCGCACCCTGACCGGCGGCCTCTGAGCAGCCGGCCCCAGCCCAGCGAACGAGCCGCTTCGAGCGCCTGCAAGGAGCCACCTCAGGCTTTATTAGCCTGGTAGCGGACCCTCCGCAGCCCCAGCTCTGCACCCGCTTTGAACTCCCCAAACTGGCACGGCATGGGGGGCCTCCCGTGGCGCACCACTCTCAGCTGATTTGAGCAAGATGTGGGGGTGCTGGTCCTGCAACCGCTCCGCAGCCCATTGGCTCGGGGGCGGTGCCGCCTTGCACTGCACCTGCACTGCCCCACAGGAGGCCCCACCCAGCCCCCCTGTTATCCTCCTCCCTCGTTGCTTTGACACACTGCCTCTCCCCTTGATTGCCCGGTTGCCTCTGTGACTCGCGCACCCATCTTTGACCGCCTGCTCTCCCTAAGATTTCGTCCTCTTTGCTGCTGCCACCCCGGTCAGACATTCTGGCTTTTGTAATACTCCAGTGCTGCACGGCAAGACAGGTGCTACTTTCTGTGAAGCAAGCTGTGGGCATAGTTGCAGTATTCGCACAAACTCCACACTTGGTGCTTTTTCGAGATGGTGTGTGTATGTGTGTGTGTTACAGCAGTGGCGGGTGTTGCGATAACGCAGCAATTCATGTGTTGGCCGTGCGTAGGCATTGGGATGCTTGACCATTAGCGCCATCAGGGCGAGCTTTTGGCGCCTGGCCCAACAGCTTGCAGAATCACCCTGCAATCGCACTGGGCAGCACAGAACGCCGTCAAGTGTCGACCACGGTTAGCTGGGATGCTTGGTATTCAGTTCCATGCTGCCTCACAACTTGCCTGAGCGACTCAATGATGCCGCCAAATGAGGGCCGATCAGCGGGATTCTGTGCCCAGCAGCTAACCAGCAGTGCCGTGTAAGCTTCGTATTGCTGAGGCGGCAGGCGGTGTGGGCCGGGAAGCTCAGCAGGGCTGGGCAGCGGCAGGCGGCTGCCACGTGTCACAGCGCCCACTATCTGCCAGGGGCTGTACCCTTGCCAGGGCAGCTGCCACCTGCGGCAGTCAGGCAAGGAACTCCTTTGAAGCTAGTGGCCGTTGAGATATCCTGATCGGCCATGGAATGCCCAACCAGAGCAAGCTGCATTGTGCAGCTGGCACCTGACAGCAAGGCTTACGTGACAAGCTCCCAAAGGATGACTGCAAAAGCGAATACATCAGCCGGCGGCCCGGTGCGCTTGCCCTGCAATACAAGCACAGCGCAGAGGGTGGGCAGGGGTATAGCCATGGCGTGTCGATGAACAGCACCCAGGGCCCCTCTGTCCCCAGCTTCTTCATTTTGCACAGCAGCAGATTGGACTGGTCATGCCCCCAGATGCCATACGGGCCGTTGGTGGTTGGCCTGCAGGAGCGAGGGAGGCAAGGGGCCATAGCATTCAGCCGGGCATCTAGCTTGTGCAGCTGTTGCCATGCTGGGCACACGCGCGCAGCCGTCTTGCAACAAGTACTAGCAACGTTTGGTGAGCAGGCTCAGTGCGGCGCGGTACATTGCGGTGCGGCAGCCTTTGCATAGCGCCCACCTGTTGAGCAGGGCGCGATTGGTCCTGTCAGGCACGGGTGCCGCCTCCTCCTCTTCAGCATAGATGCGGCTGTACTCTGCCTGCAGGCTGGCCAGCAGGTGGCGGCGTGTGAAGCCGCCCGGCACATCGCCCTGCAGCGTCACGACTGTCGGGCGCTGCAGCGGCATGTTGATCAGGACTTGGATGCTGGGTTCGTGGATGACAACTGCGTCTGGCTCGACCAGCGTCTCCCCAAACTCAGCACCGCGGTCGGCAGCCGTCTTGTCCAAGCAGACGCCCACACTGGGCTCCATACCCCCCGAGTCCTCGGACCCAACGCAAAACTCCACCTCGCCGTCTGAGGGCCTACAATGTGCACAGGGTGGGGGGCAAGGGCGACATCAGGGCTGGGAGGGGCGGTGCCAGATTCAGCCGGTGTCTAATGGCGGCAAGCCGCTGCACCTGGAGCCAGCTGGAGGCGGATGGGCGACTGGCACGGGCTGCTGCAGCTGCAGGCAGTCACATTTTGCTCACATCTTCTTCCACTCCTCCTCCTGCTCGCGGTACTGTCTCAGGCGTGCCATCAATTCTTGCACTTCTGGGTTGTTGAAGAACATCGCGAACGCCGCCTCCGAGGCGGAGTCCCCGCCGCCGCCGCCGCCGCCACCGCCGCCCACCGCCGCTGTCCGGGCAGCACCGCGCGCAGCCCGGGTATCGCAGGCCTTGGCACCGATCACCGCTGCGGCTGAGGCACCGCCGATCGCCCGCCGACCGCTGCCCGCCGCTTTGGCCGCGCGCCGTGGCACCGCCCTGGCTGCACAGGGGCCGCTACACACTGCCGCAAGCATATTTGTGCGTGCGAGGTTACGCGAGGTTGTGCAGAGGCAAGAAGGGGGAGGCAAGGTTCTGCATGGGAGCTGCTCAGCTGGCCCGGGCTGTCGAGATCGACGAGGTGGAGGTTGCGTTCACAGTTGTGGGCTGCATCTGCAGACCATCAGCAGAATCTCCATGAATGAAGTAAAACAGACATCGAGACACTTGAAATTGGGTGTCTCGTCGCCTGTTGCTGGCCGTGCCGCTGAGTGCCCGTTAGTTGAGCGGCGATCGCACCCGCTGCAGCTGCTGGCCCGCCAACCCTGCTTCGCTGCATGCTTCACTTTTGTGCGGCGGCGCCGCAATGTTACAAGGCTCACAATAATCTGCTTCATGGCTCACCATAAGGGTGCAGCTCAAGCTCCTGGCCGCCCGCACGGCTCCACGCCGCACCCTGCCCCGCCTGCCGCTCCTCCTGCCGCTCTCCATCGCTCGTGCTACTGCCGCTGCCGTGGCTGTAGGGACCCGGGCTGTCCTTGCACCCTGGCAACCTGCACAAGAGTGGAGCGCCCGCACCGCTGTTAGCGATACTATGTCATCCATCAGCGGCGGCGCTAGCAGCATCAGCAGCAGCCAGGGAGGTGGCGCTTGCTAGGCATAGCAGGCGGTGGACCAAGCCTGCATCAGGCCCAGCCCTGGTGCAGCAGCCCTCCCACACCTGTTCATGCAAGGCGTGTACAGCAGCGAGCCGTTGTAGCAGTGGAACAAAGTGAGGACCGAGCACATGCCCCACAGGGCGATGCAGCAGCAGCTGCGGCAGCGGCGGGAGAGATGGAAGGACAGCGGCAATCGGACAGGCGAGCCAGGGAGCACGGTTGGCAGGTGCATTTCGCTGACGCAGATTGCGCATGGGGCAGGGCAGCGATTCCCTCACATCAGCGCAGCGGAGACAGGGCGCAGCGCCCGCATGCCAGGCAGCTGCTTCCACAGCGTGTTGGCCGCTGAGCTGAACACGGCGGCGGGGAAGACGAAGCCCCACCAGCCTGCAAGGGAGCCGTGGCAGGCAAGCTGGGGTCAACCAATGGTGCCCAACAGAGCGACAATGCTCAATCAGAGTGCGGCACAGCCACCGGCCTGAGCCCTACGCAAGCTCAGGCAAAGATGTTGTGCTGACTCACCAATGACGAAGTGCATGCAGTGGGCGGTTCTGGCCACGGAGATGATGGCGATCAACAGCCACCTGCATGAGCGGCAGCTTGGATGTGACAGTGCAGCATCGTGTGCAGACCCAGCAGCGGTGGCGCGCCAGGCCAGACGTGCACACTTCTAATGCAAGGTATACCCACATATATGTGCAGAGGATGCTGCACTCACCAGATTCCTGCACCCCACAGGATGAGCCCGCCAATGTTGCCCACTGTGAGCAGCGGCCGCCGAAGCTGCGTACGACTGCCGAGCAGAGTGGGCAGCACAAGCGCAGTCACCAGAGCAGCCGAGGCACCAGAGCAGCCTTGTATGATGCATCCAACACGCGAGCGACCTGAGATGCCAGTACCGGTGCATACAGTCGGTTGAACCCAGCCCAAAGATGAAAACCGCCGGTCACTTGCCTGGTGCAGCAGCGCTGCCGCCGTTGTCGGACTGCTTGCAGCGCCTTGCAGCGCGGCGGCCATCTCATGCGCTGATGGCGGCGGGTACTGCCGCAGCGCGGCGCTGCCCAGATTCAGCAGGGCCAGCGCAGCCATGCCTGAAGGGGCAAGGCAAGCGCAGGCTGTGTAAGACTTCTATTTCATCAACCACGAATCGATAGCACATCCCTGCAAGCAATCGCATGGTAGGTTTGCATGCATCGCATGCAGCTGAGCGGCCTGAATGTAGGCTGAGGCACGGCTTGGCAGGCACGCAGGAGCGATGTGTCTTTCGCACCGCAAGAGCCCACGGGTAGGAAGCTGGAGACGATGCGCTCCTCTGATGGAAGCTTGTGCACCATGAGGCGCCGGTAGTAGACGGTCATGACCTGCTGAGCAAGCAGAGTGCGCGTGCAAGGGCGCACGTGAGGTGCGATGCGCATGCCGGCTGGCTGGGACGGGGAACGCATCTCGCGCACGCGCCATGCTGGGGCAGCACTGAGGCACAGCGAGCTGATCAATCATCATCATGATGTGCCTGGTTGCACCCATGCCACCACCACCCTGCTGCCGCCCATGGCCGCCTCGCCATGAAGAGAAGGGGCACAGCAACTCCCCAGAGGATGTAGCTGCGGGACGGGACCGGGGGGAAATGGGGGGGCGGCGGAGTCAAGAGCCCATGTGCTTCATGCCATGTGCATTCGACCAATCACCAGTCGCGGCTGCAGTTGTGCCATGCACGTGTGCACGCATGCCATTGACCGCTGGCGCTTCACCGGGCCGCACCTCATGTGGATGATGTTGTCCGCAGCGCCTGCAGGGGCGGACGGCAGCTGTGCATCTCTCACCTTCCATATTACGTTCCATAACGTAATAACTCATGGACTAGTTTGGAGCTGCCCGCATTTGATGATGCATCCCAGGCTGGGAGTGCGCTCTGCAGCGCCCAACATCCCACAGCACGCTCAGCAGCACCACAGCGCACTCAGCAGCCCCACAGCGCACTCAGCGAGGCTGCGTGTGCCACGATGCCGCCGCTGCCGGCCGCCACGACGCATGGGGTGAGGGGCATGAGGTAGACAGCTGTCAATCGCTCCAGCTGGAACCTGCAGGCAGGCCATGCACATTGCGATTGGTTGCTGGGTGCTGAACGCTTGATGGCACGTGGCAGACGGGCTGGGAGCAACCCGGCTCTGCACCCGGATCTGCAACCGCTGCCCACAGCAGCCAGCCCAGCTGCGCCTGTGGGCTCACAAGGGCTGGCGCCGCACAAACATGTAGAACGGCAGCAGGATGGTGCACAGCAGGGCCAGTCCGGTGTTGATCCACCACACCACCACCGCTGCCGTCACCACGCTGGGGCGGCCCCAGCGTGGAGCCACAAACCTGGGGGAGGGAGGTGGGCAGGCACACCTGTGTGACTTGGTGCCATAGAGCGGCCAAATACCACACTTCTCAAAGCTGCCCACCCGGTGGCCTGATACTCACAGCAGGAGGCCGGTATTGATGGTGCTGATGGAGGGCGGGATGGCGCCCAGGACCATGGCCTGCCACGGAGGCACAGCGCGCATGCCATGCAACCAGTTCAGTTGAGTGCAGCAGTTGCGCAAGAACCGGCTGAATAGCTACTCAGTTTGCTGGGGTGGAAGTGGAGCAGCAGCGGCAGACCTTTGCCCTGCGCGTTGCCCACACACACCTGCGCTGCCTGGTCCAGCAGCTCGAGCGCGTGGGCTGGGAAGAAGGCGAAGCGGCACGCCAGCAGGGCAGCGAGCGCCACAAACTGCGCGACGCTGAGCCACCAGAACGCCCAGCCTACTTCGCTGCGGAAGGGCGCATCGTATGGGAACTGGGCTGCAGGGGTGGGGAAGGACAATAATGGGCAAGGGGTGGGTGCTGGCAGCAGCCTGCTTCTCAGCAAGTAAGGGTCCGGCAGAAGGGGCAGGTGCAGTTTTAAAAGGCGGCAGTGGCAACGCCAGCGTGCGGCAGGCGACGGCGGGGCACCGACCCACCTATCAGCGCGCCAACCGAGCCTGTGCCCATCACGACTGTGAACCAGGACGGCGCAAAATGCCGCACAATGTCGCTGGGGCGCAGCAGCGCAGATAGCGGGCGGAGCGCCCGCATCGCGTCTGGCTGCCGCAGCTGGTTGCGCTGCCGGAGGTGCCCGGTCAGGCGGCGGCGGCGGCGGCGGTGGCCAGCAGATTGTCTATCAACTGGCTAGCGGCTCGAGTCCAAGGTCACTCTGAGCCTCCCAAGGCGCTGCAGCAGGCCAGAGAGGTGCAGCAGTCGCGGCTTGGCACCACGCTGAAGCTATGACCAGGCCTAGCTGTGAATGCCGTTAGAAGCCTGGGGACACTAGAGGAATAAAGACAGGGAGGGGCAGCAGCGCCTGCTGCCGCGCCGCTGCTGAGCAGCCACTGCGCATCTGCCCCACCGCTGGCCTCTCTACCTCGGCCTCTCCTCACTCGTAGTGTGACATTCACATGAGAGTCTTCCTTCAAATGGCCAGCGATCGTGAGACGGCTATGGTACAGGCCAGGCAATGAAAGAGGTTCATTAAATCTGGGGGCCGGGGGGCGGGACGCTAGCACTAGCACGGCACTCTTGGGGCTGGGTTTGGACATGCAGCACAGCACAGCACGGACACTTAGCAGAGCAGACGGGGAAGGAACAGGAAAAGTTCGTTTTGACGGAGGGGCGACTGGGCTAGTGGCAGTGGCATCGAAGCGTTGGGTGTGACAGAGCGACCCATTTAGAGCTTGTGCGGAGAAAGGGACTGGACGTATCAGTGGGTGGATGGGAGGGGAATGGAGACAGGACCTAAAACATTGCATCCCAAACGCATGGGCGACCATGCAAGCGGCTCGGCTTGGGAGCAGGGGCGAGCCAAGTGGGCAACCCAACATCTCAACTGGCTACAGCCGAGCGCATGCTTAGACAGTCACCACTTCCTTTGCAGGCGCCGCCACGGCACTGCTGCTGGGCGTCGCACCGTCGCCCACCAGCGCCGCCTGCATGCTGCTTCCATTGCTGAAGCTGTTGCCGTTGCTGCTTGGGCCGGCACCAGTGGCGAGCAGGTGCTGGTCCCAAATCAGCTGCAGCTGCGCCTGGCGAGCCAGCACGAAATCCAGCTGGGCCCTGCAGAGGAAGTTGAGCCAGGGTGGGGGTGAGGGGGGAGGTAGAACCGGGGTGAGCAGCGTGGGTCGAAAGAGCAACGCTCAAAAGCGCATGCAGCAAGCCAGGTGTAGCAAGCCAGCTGAAAAACTGATGGACCCGGCACATGGAAGCAGGGGTGCATCACTGAAGCAGCGCTCACTTGAGCGTGGTGTTCTCCTCCTGTAGCTGCAGCAGCTGCGCCTGCTGCTCCGCGGTCAGGCGGGTCAGCGACACGTCGGCATCTCGCGATGCCTGCGCAGAAAGAAACAAAAGCAGAGGTTGGGCTACAGATGGAAATCGGCAGCGGTACCCATGCCGCACCACCACCGCCATCAGAAGGGTGCCCGCCTCCGGCTGCTGCTGCCGCGTCCTTTCCACAGGGCAGCCCCAAGCCCAACATGCCTGCCTGAACTCCCGCCCAAGCTCAATTCATTAACTTGCTCACCGCCAGCTGCGCCTCCACCAGCTTGAGCGCCGCCAGCACCGACTTGCTGGCCCCCGATCCGCCGGACGCCACCGCCGAGTCCATCACAGAAGCCGTGGCCGCCGGGAAGGTGGTGGGCAGCGGCGTGGCGGGGCGGGCGTAGCCGACTGACAGGCCGCTGGGATTGCGGGGGGCCACGCCGCCGGGGCTCTGGATGCCCAGCTCTGCCTGCAGGGCTGCACGCAGGTCGCCCAATTCCTTGCGGGCTGCTGCCACCACCGCTGCCTGGAGAGGGAGGTGATGGGGCGAGGGAGGAGGCGAGCAGGCGGGTTAAGTTGGAGGGTGCAGGGAAGGGCACGCAGGGCAGGAGGCAGAAGAAACAGGTGCAGCGGCACTGGGCTACCAAGAGAGCGCAGAGGAAGCATGAGTTTCAGCCTGGCAGGCGAAGGCATGGCATGGGCCTGGCGCAGCAAGAGACATGGAATCTATGGAAGTGATGCGCCCCTCACACCGCCACCCGCCAGGTGCACCTTGGCAACACGGCCGGGCTCGAACATCTGCTGCAGCTCCCGCTCCTTGGCTGCCACTGCTGCCGCCAGCTCCTCTGCACGTCCGGTGCCGCTGGCACCGTGGCTGCTAGCGGCGGCGGGCGGGACGGCGGCGCGGCCGCGCCACCGCTGGGGCCGCAGGGGGGCCGCTGCCGGCGCGCATTGGCCTGCAGGGAGTTGCACATGCCGATCAGCGGCGCGTATCTCGCCAAAATGTGGTAGCCATTGCAGCGAGCGCCCCTCCGTCAACGCCCCGGTCCCTCGGCGCTCACCGGCAGGGGCCCTGTGGACTGCCAAGGCTGCACGCATGCGCGAATGGGCAGTCAGAAAGCCGGGAAGGGACTGGCTGGAAGCCAGGCTGCAGCGACCCCTGGTTGGCTTGCTGAGTGGCTGACGGCGCACAGGCTGAGTGTGGATGGGGTGCTGTATGCGCGAAAAGCTCTGCCCTGGGGCTCTTCCTTGCCCACCCGATTGCTGAGGTGGCGGCGGCGGCGGAATCCATGCCTGCCGCCAGCCGCCCGCCTTCCCGCCCTCCCGGACTCACAGGTTGTGCATGGGCTGTTTACACATACCAGCCTGGCTACTACAACATGCAACAGCCAAACGAGCTCAAGCCGACACCCGCCGCTTCTTTTTCTGCTTGGCCGCTGCCGCCGCCGCCGTGGCCTTGCTTGCGGTCGCCGGCGGCTTTTTGCGAGCGGTGGCCTTGCCCGCCCTGCCAGCTGCGCCTGCAGCCGCCTTCTTGCGCGTCTTAGGCGTCTTGGCTGGCTGCTCCTCTTCCTCCTGCTCGTCTGCCTCCTGCTGCGCTGCCGCCTCGGCTGGTGCCTCCTCCGCCTGCCGCCGCCGCCGCTGCTGACGTGTCGCCGGCGGCGCCTCTGCTGCTGGCGCTTCCGCATCGGCCATTGCCTCATCATCGCTGCTATCTGTGCTGTGCACACCGCCATTGAGCTGACCGTTCTGTGCAGGGGCCGCCGCCCCATCCTGCTGCCGCTCCTGCTCCTCCTGCTGCTGCGCCTGCGGTGCCTCCGCCAGCTGCTGCAGAAAGCCCTGCGCTGCCTCTGCCGCCGCAGGGGCAGGCACGGGCGCTGGCCTGCCGCCAAGCAGCGCGCGCACCGGCCGCCGCCGCGCCGGCTGGGCCTGCTGCGCCGCCGCACCAGCCGCCGCTGCGCCGCCGCCTTCCTGCTGCGCTGGCCCAGCACCCGCATCTGCAGTCGCTGCCTGCTGGGTGCTGCCAGGCCCTGCTGCCGGCTGCTCCTCTTCTTCTGGAGACAGCACTTGCATGCCGCCCAGGATGAATTCGCTCAGGTAGGTGGCTCGCAGCAGGCGGTCTGCCCGAGCAAAGTGGCGCTGGGTGTAGGGCAGCAGGCCCTCGAGCAAGCCTGAGAGGCCCGGCACACCCAGCAGCTCCTGCAGTGGGGGGCAGATGGAAGGAATTTAGTGTGAGGATGTACTGGCAGTAGCTGATGCAGCAGACGAGGCATATGGTACACCAGCTAGGCACCGATGACAGCTGGTGCAGCCAGGCCTGAGAGCACCCATGCCCTATGCAACCAGCCACGGGTTCGCCGCACCTGCGGGCGCCGCTGGCGCAGCACCGCCTGCAGCATGCTCTGCGCTGCGTGGCAGTTCTTGGCGTTGGCGTTCCACTCCCTGCAACAGCAGGTTTAGGATGGCGGCACTCATTGGCTGGTTGCCTGGTGCGTTGGCCATTGCACCACTGATTGCTTGCTGTCGCGCTGTCCTAAACTGCAACGGTTCAGCACCTCATCCCAGGCAATGCGTCAGGTCGTCGGCACTCATGCTTGCTCTTCCTATTCCAATCCAAAACTTGGTCGCTTCCAACACCGCCTTCTACACTTGCCTGATGTACTCCAAGCACTGCTTCAGATCGTCGGCGCTCATTGCACCGGCCAGGCGGCCCAGGATCAGCGGCCCCTCCTGCAATAGATTGAAAGTGAGCGTGCGATTCAGTAAGTTTGGTTGCTTACACCAAGTAGCCGCTGCAGGGCCCGAAGCAATACGAAGCATTGCTCTTGCTGCAAGCATCCGAAGCAATACAAAGCACTGTTCTTGCGGCAAGCATCCGAAGCAATACAAAGCATTGCTCTTGCGGCAAGCATGCCAATGCGGGGATTGCACAGCCCAGTTTGCCAGCACACACGCCCCACCTGCGTGCCGCGCTCCAGCGCCTGCCGCACCACGCCTAGCAGGCGCCCGGGGTGCCGCATCTCAAAGGCCAGCCTGGCTGCGCGCGCCCAGTCTTCCTCCTGCAAATGAAGGATAGTTGAAGATGGACAAATCAACAAGGTCTGGTTGGGTGGAGACCTGGCGGTGCACACAGCTTCCAGCAGGTGAACGCAGCCCTGAATGTGTGCCCAGTTGTGCTGCAGTACGCCGATGGCGCTGCCTCCCGGCAGATGGCAACGCTGCGACCTACACCCTTGCGCCTCGCAGTTGCTGCCGCTCACCCGCAGTGCATTAGCTAGGTCCTGCTGCTTCAGCACCGCTGCCTCTGCCTCTGCCGCCGCCTCATCTGCATCCGCAGCTGTGCAGTCCTCCCACACCGCGATGGCACCGTCGCCGCCGCCGGAGGCGAGCAGGTCGCCTGAAGCGCCCGACAGGGTCAGCGCCCACACCTTGTCGTCGTGTGCGTCAAAGGTGTTGACGCACTCTGTGCAGAGGCAAGGAAGGGAGGAGGGCAGAGTGGAAGACATTGACTCCAATCAGTGGCCGATGCACAGGCGATTGCCTCGCAACAGCAAACCCCTGTGCCCGACAACGGCCGAGATACAGCATGCTGGTTGCGCATTGACGCCCCCATCACCCGACATGCGCACTCTCCACAGCTTGATGTCAGCACCCCGGTCTGCACAAGTTGCCGGCACCTCAACCCCTGCCCGCCCCCTCACCTGACATGCGCACGCCCCACAGCTTGATCAGCCCATCTGCGCCCGCCGACACCAACTGCGTGCCTTCAAAATGAAGATGGGCCGGGTGTAGCGGGACAGTCAGAGGCACAACCACAAGCCAGCGACGTGAATGCTTCATTTTCAGGGAGGAAGAGCGAGAAGCCAGAAATGCAAGCGGCAACTCCTTGAGAGCATACGCGCAGCGAGCCACACCGCCCCCACTACACTTGGCAGCGCTGCGCTGCACGCGCTTTGCTGCTCAGAACCAGCCCACCTGCCGAGAGGAAGTCGAGGCGCAGCACGGAGGCGAGGTGGCCCTCAAATGTGCGCAGGCAGGAGCCATCGGCCAGGCTCCACAGCCGCACCGTCTTGTCGCCTGTAAAGAAATGGGGAGTTTAAAAGCAAGTAACTTGTGAGCGCAGGCAGGCAGGAACCATCGGCCAGGCTCCACAGCCGCACCGCCTTGTCGCCTGCAGAAGGGCAGGGCCGGGACGGTAGGCAGCAGTGACAGTGGGCACAGGCAGGCCAGGGAGGCAACCGGGCGGCCGGCGAGCAGCGCTTCAAACTATTGATGCCGTGCAACGCACCCACATGCTGACGTTTGCCTGTTTTCAGAAGTGACAGCCACATGCTCAACCGACGCAGCCACCGCTCGGTCCACCGGGGAGAATGCCACCGCCCAGCTGCTTCCAAATGTGGCAAAAGCTACCCACACAGAATACGTGGCAACAGCTCACCAGACGCGGTGGCCACGGCCTGGTCGACAGGAGAGAAGGCCACCGCCCAAATGCCGCGCTTGTGCCCCTTGAGCGTCAGGCTGAGCACGAGGTTGGGCAGCCGCCACACCTTGGCTGTGCGGTCCTGGCTGCCGGTGCAGATGACTGCGGCACAGAGTGGAGATTTGGAAGATGGAAGTTAGCTGAGGACTGGAAAGATAGCAAGCAGCTTGGCTGTGCGGTGCAGGCTGCCGGTGCAGATGAGTGCGAGGAGGGTTGGTGTGGCAGGGAGAATGGGAGTCAGCAGCCAAGGCAATGTCTGAACATGAAACATTCTGCTCGCAGCGGCTGCACGCACCCAAGTCATTCGGAGCAACGGCCACCGCCTAATGTCCTTCTCACCAGGCCACCCAGCCTAGTGCTTAGACCAGAAATAGCAACACAGAATGCACAGCTCGACACGCACTGGAGTCGTTGGGGGCGACGGCCACCGCATTGATGTCCTTGTCATGTGCAGCCACGGCCGCTGTGACGCGCAGCTTAGCGGGCGTCTCGGCATCAGGAGATACGCCGCTGATGTCCCACACCTGGATAGCAACAAAGGGCAGTTGGCAGGGAAGCAGGCATGAGTTGAATGCGGGTGGCGCCTCGGCATCGGAACACACACGGGTGATGTCCCACGCCTGAAGCGAGGACGAGGGGGGAACCCTTGCAGATGGGGTTTGGCGCGGAAAGCAGCAGGCTTGGGCTGGGCGTGTGCAGCCTACATGCAAGCTGCTGCTGCCCTGAAGCCATTGCCACAAACACTCGTGGTAACTTGCATCGATGGACTGGACCACATGGCAGCACTCCTTTGCCCTCACCTTCAGCAGCTTGTCGGCGCCGCCCGAAGCCACAAAGCCGCCGCCGCGTCGCGCAAACGCCACGCAGCTGACCGAGCTCACATGCCCGGCGCCCACGCCTGCGGGGCGGGGGGGTGTTGCATTAGGGAGCAGGGGTGCAGGTCAGAGCTTGCAGGGATTTAAGTGCAGGCCAGAGCTTGCCCCTCCCAGCCGTGCAGCATGGGCACCCGCCGACTAAAGGCCATCAAACACACCACCCAGTGGCGGCAGGCGGTCGCCTCCACAGTGCGATCAGCAGTACTGACTGAACCCGTGCAGACCAAACTTAAGAGCCCCCAAAAGAACAAGCGGCTCGCCCACAGCAGCAACAAACTCCCACAACGTACAGGCAGCTGACCCAAAGCAGAGAAGCACTCCCCAAAAGGTCAAGCAGCTCACCCCAAAGCAGAGACACACTCCCCCCAGTACAAGCAGCTCTCCCCAAGTACAAGCAGCTCCCCCAACATATAAGCAGCTCACCCACACAGCGCCCCGCGGGCAGGCCCCACACGCGCACACTCGCGTCCTTGCTGGCAGAGGCCAGCAGTGTGGCCTCCCCTCCCGGCAGCCTCAGGGCATCGAGTGCAAGCACTGTATCTGTGTGCCCGGTCAGCGTGGCTGTGCAGTTCATGCTGGCGGCGTCGAAGAGCCGAATTTGCTCGCTGTTGGTGGCCACTGCCAGGTGCGTGGGCAGCGCCGCACGTGCCGCCGCCGCCGCCGCCGCCTCTCGCTGCTCTTGCTCATCAGCCTCCTGCTCCTCCTCGCCCTCCTCTGCCTCATCACCATGCTGCTCGCCGTCCTCACCCGCTGCGCCCGCTGTGCCCGCTGCGCCTGCTGTGCTGTCGTGGCTGCCGGGCAGCGTGAGGAAGCGCAGGTCTGTGACTTCATCGTTGTTTCCAATCAGCTGCCGCTCAACCGCCAGCCCTCCGTCCACCGGCCGGTGGAACAGCAGGCGGCAGTCCTGCGTGGCGGTCAGCAGCCCATCGCCGCTGGGCAGCAGCGCAAGTTCCACAATGCCTCCGGCTGAGCTGGAGGCAACCGCTGCCGCCGCCGGCTGCTCGTAAAGCAACTTTCCGGTGTCTGCCCGCCAAAGCTTGACCACTCCCTTCTCTCCGCCCGTGACGAAGCAGATGGGCGGGCACTTGCTGCCCTTGCCGCCCTTGCCGCCGCCTGCTGCAGCGCCGGTGCTGGCGGGCAGGCCGGGGAAGGGCGTGCCGGGCGGCAGGTAGGCGATGCCTGCAGGGCCGGGGCGGGGCGGGCGGGAGAGAAGCGTGCGATCAGTGATGTGAAGTGCAGCTTGGGTCATGATGCGCTGGCTGGCATTGCCCCGCCAGAGGCATTGTTCTGCCCAGCGGCCAACGATCACGCGCCGAAAATCATCCTGGATGGCAGGAGCAGCCCTGGCGGCTCGGCCTCCAGCGCATGTTCCAGGCCAGCACCACAACGCAGCACAACCCACGCCCTTGCAACTCACCCTCGAGCGCCTCAAAGACAGGCACAGTCGACAGCTTGGAGTGGTCCCGCATGTTCCAGGCCACCACCACGCTGTCCCGCCCGCCGCTCAGCAGCGTCCAGCCGTCGGGAGACAGGCTGAGGGAGGTGACCGCTGAATAGTGGCCCTTGAGCACTGCAGTTGAATGAGAAGAAGGGGAGGACTAAGTATTGGGCAAGCGGCTTGGGGGGGACTGCTGAATAGTGGCCCTTGAGCACTGCAGGTAGGAGCCAGCCATTTTGGTGGGGAGGCAGGTAAGACAGGGTAGGAGACTGGCTGAGGGAGGAGGTGACCGCTGGAAAAGTGGCCCTTGAGCACTGCACTTGAATGAGAGGAAAGGGAGAGCTAAGTATTGGGCAAGCGGCTTGGTTGACTGCTGAGTAATCGCCCTTGAGCACTGCAGGTAGGAGACGGCCATTATGGGTGGGGAAGCAGGTAAAAAAGGATCGTCGGGAGGCAGGTGAGGAGGTGATTGCTGAGAAGTGGCCCCTGAGCACTGCAAGTGGATGGGGAAGCACTTGACAATGAGCAATCAGGCGACGGGCTGAGGGAGGTGGCGGCTGAGCACTGCAGGTGGGTGTGGCAGCCACCAGAACAGTACAGCGGCAACAGGCAGGTCGGCCAACCAACCCATTTGTAGCAGCTCTTACCTGCCGCGCACGAGCGAGTGACCAGGTCCCACACCCGCACTTCCGCATCGTCGCCCGAGCTGACCAGCATCAGCTGCTTGGGGTGGAACAGCACCCGCAGCACCACGCCGCTGCACAGCGGCAGGCACAGAACAGAGCAAATCTGGTTGGGCGGTGTGCAATTTAATGGCAATGAGCGAGGCTGGTCTGCTTGGGGTGGAACAGCACCCGCAGCACCATGCCGCTGCACGAGTGCAGGCAGGGCGAGGCAACAGGTGGTGCAATGTGTGGCAGAAGCAGCAGCATTCAGTGCTACGTATACCGTTGTGCGGGGAGCAGGTTGTTGTGGAAGAGCGGATGCAACGACTGATGGATGGAAACGACTGAAGGAGGGCTGATAGGAAGGGATGCTCGCCCCACTTTGACAGGCCGCAGCGCGAGTAGGCTGGCCAGCCTGGTACCTGGAGGCCCCCGCCGGCGCATGCATAGCACAGCCCAGCGTGCGCAGCACAGCAGCACACATAGCACAGCACGGCGCACGAAGCGGTGCGTGCACAGCAGCGCGTGCATGGCACAGCCGAGCGTGCACAGCGGCGCGCCGGCGGGCGCTCTCGCATGGTTATGACTCGAGCGCCGCTCCATGGGTTGGGAGGGTGATCTTAAGGACCATGCTTATGCGTTGCAGGTGCAAGGCATGGAGGGCAGCAGGGCAGCAAAATGCTGCGGCAGCTGCCGGACGTGCAGAACATGCAGGCGAGAACCGCCATCAAACTTGCATCAGGAAAGGCATGGCCAGCGTGAAGAAAGCCTCCGCTTCTCGCTCGCCCGCCCGCCGGCCAGCAGTCCCCAAACACACATCCCACCCCTGCAACCCAGCCCTCCGCGCACCTGTGCCCCGTGAAGGAGTGTGTGCAGAAGCCGCCGTCAACGTCCCACACCCGCACGCTGCGGTCTGCCGAGGCGGTTGCTAGCAGCCCGCCGCTGGCATCCACCGCCATGTCTGCCACGGGCGCCTTGTGCCCCCGGTAGCTGCGCAGCACCTCCCCGCTCTCCACCGACCAGCAGCGCAGCTGCAGGCTGCGCGACGCCGCAAACAGCAGGCGGCCATCGGGGCTGAGGGCCAGAGCGGTCACAGGCTCAGAGTCCTGCGGGCAGGCGGCGGCAGCGGCGGCAGGCGGCGGCGGGGCGGCCAGTGAGTCGGGGCGCCGCAGCAGCTTTGAAGAGACTGCTGGCGATCACTCGTAACCAGAAAACAATGCGCGGCAGCCGTGGAAGTCCGCCAGCAGCGGGAGCCACCATGCATGGTCGCCAGCGGCTGGGCTGCGAGTGCACAGCGGCTCACATACACCCTTGATCACTACCCACCCCTGAAAATGTGCGGATGACCCGCCCCGTGGCGGCGTCCAGCAGCTTGACTTCGTCGGCGCACGCACAGGCGAGCAGCGAGCCATCGAGCGAGCTCCTGACGGTGCCGCCCGTGTAAAATGCTTCTAGCTTGTTGCGCACGCGGTAGTTCTGCTTGGCCTGCGCCATCGCCGCAGCGGCCCGCTTGGGCGAGCTTGCAGGGGCTGGCAACTGCTCAGAGACGCATGGGACAGGAGTTGAGAGCATGCATATATGGTGAGTGCGCCCCAGCGGGCTGCAAGCTGCCGCGCCGTGCTGCCGCCGCCGCCCCAGCGCTCGCCGCATGCAAGCGGCATGCTCGCTTGCTGTGCTGCCACACAACTTTGCAGCATTCTATTACGGAGTCAGATGTGTTGGCAGTTCGAGCGATGCAGCGGGCAGCGACAGAGGCAGCGGGAGGAGGAAAGCGGTGCAGGGAGGGCAGCAGGAGGAGGGGAGGAGTGGGAGGCACACAACAGCGAGCAAGGAACAACCAAAAGAACAAGAGCCACAGCAAGCGAACAAGGGGGCTGCAGCAACTAAGAGAGGCAACAGCTGCGACGCCGCCTGCCAAGCTGCCTCTGGCTTCGGCAGCCGGGAGCGGCAAGGCAGGTGGCACAGCGCATTGCTACAAGGGCTGCGTGGACGCCGCCGCTACTGGTGCGCCTTGGTGTGGCTGCGGCGGTCGCGCTTCTTCAAAGAGTCCATGTGGCCCTGCAAGTACGATCGAAATGTGCACAGGCATAAGGATCAGTGCATGTAGGCAGCATGGATGCCGGTGCTCAGCAGCCTGGCAAGCGATCGCACGCTGCCCTGGCTGCCAGGCGGCGGCGGCAAGCAGGTGCACCACGCCGAGCAGTGCAAAGCAAGCCCCTGGGCCTGCATGCCTGCCCCACATTCACCCCTCCAGACCCCGCTCACTCTCTGGATGGTGGTGTACGAGTCGTAGAACTTGGCCAGGTCCTTGCCTTGCACCACGGTCGAGAGCTTGCGGCTGCCGTCGGTGGCGCGCACCAGGCAGTGGTACGCAAAGGCGCTGTAGTCCTTCTTGCCCTTCCGCGGCTTCATGTTGCCTGCGGCGATCGATCGGGGCGCAGCAAGGGGGGCGGTGGGGCCGGTGAGCGTGGGGGCGGGAGGCGCGCCGGCGACCGGCAGCCCGCGGCGCTCCCACGCCGCGCTCGCGGCACTCACTGCGCTTCATGGTGACCCAGACCGTGCCAGGCCCCTTGTTGGCCTCGTAGAGCTTGTGCAGCTCGGTCAGGAACTTGCCGTTGTCCAGAAGCACCATTTTGCGGCGCCCCTGCTGATCCGGGTGGCGGCAGGGGCGAAGGATCGGCAGCAGGGGCAGGGGCGGCAGGACAATGTCGCCGGCGCCCAGCGGCCACGCCGTGCCTGCCGCCACTGCCGCCGGGCTGGGCGGCCAATGTTCCTACTCCCTCTGGCAAGCGCTGCAAGGGGCGCAATGTTGCTGCTATATCACGCAGCATGCATCGGGCCATTCATTCGATTTCCGGTGGTCCTCAATGCTGGAGGCACAGTGATGCAAGCGGGCCTCTGCGACACTGACGGCAGTAGAGGGAGCAGAGGAGCACCAGCTCTGTTGGGTTGCCAATTCGGGGTGTGCAGCTGATTGGGAGATAATCACACTGTTGCAGATACACTCTGGCATTTACAGTCCCGGTCATGAACTGAATCGTGTAGAATGAGCTGGCAGCAGACATTTGAGTCCAGCCCCAATTCATGCCCAGCACAAGGTGCAATGGCTGCAAGTGCTGTTCTGTGCGCAACGTGTGGATGGTGTGTCCATACAACTCCCCCTGTCCATCGTCAGAGGCACGCAGACCTCATTGCGCGTCAACAGGCTCCCCCACGGTGCCCGCCTGCTACTGGGTCAGCTTGCACGCCGCTCACAGGCGTGGCGGTCTACTCCGAATTCGAGTCAGCAGGCTCCCCCGTCTGCAGGTGAACCAGCTTGGCACGCGCTTCCGCCGCCAGCCCGGTTTTGCCGCTCTCCTCCAGCGCCTGCAAACAGGATTGCTTGGGCAGGAGTTTGAGCAGAACACCGGCATGCCACGGGGAGCTGTCCTGCGCTGCCGCTCTCCTCCAGCGCCTGCAGCGGGGCACAGGTGTTGCGAGCCATCACGAGTGTGAAACGACCATGATTTAGTTTCGCACCGCTGGACTGGCAGAAGCTTGTGAAGTCCCCTTGGTGGGGCCCACCAGCCACATCGGCAAGCAAGTCTGTGCAGCTGTCTCCACAAACCCTCGAATGGGCGCAACAGGTGGAGCTGCACACAGCAGCCAGCCAATCAAGTCGTCGCTCACCGCAATGAACGACTTCAGCTTGGCTACGTTTGAGATGCGCTTGATGCGCGTGCGCAGCTTCCCATCGTCCATGCTCTGCATTGGCAGGCATTGGCAGAGCAGTAGGGGGCAGGCGAGTAAAGTGCAGACCCTGACATTGCATGGAAAAGAGTTTGGATTCTGGCGTGACAACTACAAATGCAAGCTGCGTTTGGGATCTCAGCTCATTTTAAGCCTATATGGTTGCGGTTGTGGGTATCCAGCTCAGCAGTCTGCCATGCAAAATTGTCACAGCTGAGCTAATTTAGCTTCAATCAACAAGGTCATCTCACGGCGATGCGGTTGCGGTTGTGCGCGTCCAGCTCAGCCGCCTCCTCCTCTGGAGTCGCCTTGGGCTTGCGCGGCCGGGTCGCCGTCTTGGCGCTGCAATGAGCAAGGACGAAACAGGAGCTGCCGGCATGTTGGCCATGCAGGGCCAGCTTAACCGCCTCTCTGGAGGTGCCTTGGGCTTGCGCGGCCGGGTCGCCGTCTTGGCGCTGCACCAAGGCACAGAGCAGGAGGTGTGAAGCACACATGGCCCATGAAAACAGGGGCGGCTTCAGCAAGGCAGCAACTGTTGCAGCAAGCTCAGGAGCAAGGCAGTGTTGCAGCCAAACCTGAGCTGTACCGCTTTGCCTCCCCTGCTTTTGGCCGCCGACACCATGCCACACACGCGGCAGCTGCCAGGGGCGCAACAAATCGCAACCCAAGTAGATGCTGCCTCGATTGCGCAGCGCCCTGGCATGCTCCACCTCCCCATTCACCTCCTCATTGAGTGAAATATCAGCGTAAGCCTGCCTCACCTGCGCAGCGCCCTGGCATGCTCCACCTCCTCCTCAATCACCTGTGTTGTAACCAAAAGGAGTTCAATTGACCCCTGCCTCACCTGCGCAGGGCCCTGGCATGCTCCACCTCCTCGTTCAACTCCTCCTCATCTTCCCCCTCGTCCTCTCCGGCCAGCGCCGCCGCCGCTTTGGGCGTCAGCTTGCGGCTCTCGCGCAGCGACCGGCGCGTGGGCTGCAGCGGGCATATCAGCCGGGCCAACAAGTTATGAGCATGGGTGGCTATACCTAGCGCTGAAGTTACCCTGTGAACTGCAGCAGCTGGCCACAAATTAGGCAGGCGGCTGGCAATCCGCTGCGGCGCCGGCCGCCGCCCGGTCGCCGCTTGCCGACCTGCGGCACCTCCGCCGGCTTCCGCTTCTGGCCCGCGCCCTTCTTGGTGGGTGTCTCGGCGTCCAGCTCAGCCGGCAGCTGTGCCAGCGCCGCCTGACCAAACCCTGCCTGCTCCTGGCTCATGCCTGCGCCCCTTCTGGCAAGCCGCAGTGTTTGAGCAAGTGTTTATCAAGGCGGATCAGCGCATCAGCGCCTGGGAAAGACGGAAGGCGAGAGGACCCCTGCCGCCTGCCGGCGCTGCCCGCTCATTTGCCCCAAGCTCCCTCCTCTCACTTTCAGACGCCATACACGCATCCAGCATGTGCTCATTATGGTACATGGCAAGTAAATCATGTCGATTTCGGATGGCTTGCATTGCTGCTGAAGCCGCTCCGCCGCTGGCGGTGCCGCCGCGCCTGCCGCTGCTCAGCGTGCGGCAGCCAAGGCTACAAGGTTTGGCGCACGGTCGTGAGAAGAGAAGGTGGCATGGAAATGTGAAACAGAAGCAAGCACGAACAGTGACTAATCGAAGCCGCTGATAACCCCGAATTCTCGGGCCCGCCGCTTCTCCTCCTCCACATAGCTGCCGCCCCGGCTCGCCTTGCCCTCGTCCCGCTTCCGCTTCTCCTGCGGGCACGGGAAGGAGTGGGAACAGCACTGTTTGTGCTTCACAGCGACATCAGCATTTGTTCAGGCTCTGGCTGGCCTGGCCCTCGTCCCGCTTCCGCTTTTCCTGTGCCAGGAATAGACAAGACTGCGTCAGTGCACATTCTGGGTCGTTGAGCTTATGGAGCAAACGACAACTGCGCGTCGCATGTGTTGGAGCATGCGGCTCAGGAATCGATTGATCGCAGATGCCATGCATTCCCCTCTAACCACCCACCCCACCTTTTGGTTCCACGTGAACTTTTTCTTCTTCTTCAAGTCCTCCTGCTCCTGCCGCCGCTGCTGCCGCAGCAGCTCCGCCTGCTGCACCGCTTTCCGAGCATACACCGCTGCGGGGCGGGGCAGGGGCAACTTCTCACAACCCATGATTTACTCATGATTTACTCACAACCTTGATTTACTCCTTCAAACATGGGCCGGGTGCAACCCATGCATCCGCTTCGATGCCGGCAGTCCACACCTCCCAGCAATCAATTGACGGCCTCAATGTGTGCACAGCCACACGACTGACCGGTCCACATGCACACACCTGATTCCTCCGCCTTTTCGGTCACCGCCTCCCGGTTGGCCTGCCGCTCCTCCCAGCCCAACAAGCACATGGCATAGAGCCTGGCAAAAGGCCCACTTGGTGTGTGGATCAAATGCATGCCCAGATGCACACCTGATTCCTCCGCCTTTTCGGTCGCCGCCTCCCGGTTGGCCTGCCGCTCCTCCCAGCTCTCCTCTTCCGCCTCGTCCTTCTTGTGGTCGGTGCCCGAGCCCCATGCCCAGTTCTGCTCCCCCTCCGGCTTGTCCGGAACAAACAGCACGCTGGGGCCACCCTGCGCAGGCGAGAGAGCAGGCAGATGGGTGCGCGTGCACCGTTGCGGGTGGATGAGAGCAGGCGAGGGGCTGGGAGGTGAGTTTGAGCAGGCGCGTGTGCAGCAGTCTGCTGCTCCCCGGCTGAGCACCAGCCTGGAGTTCTGATGCATTGCATTCTGCTGAGTTTTGATGTCTGCCGCGCTGCCTCCCACCTGGTAGCCATGGGCCTTCAAGTCCTCAAGCGTGAGCGTTTGCTTCTGCTTCTTGGCCGCCGGCTGGGCGGCCGCCTTGCCGCTGCCGCCCGCCTCCTCCGCCTCGGCGTCGCTGCCCTCGCTGCCGCTGCTTTCCTCACTGTCGTCGTCGCCCAGGCCAGCTAGTGGGTCCATCTTGCCCAGCCTGCGCTCAGGGGGGCAGCGCCGAAGTGGCCTGGAGCGTGGCAGGCTCCGCTGGGCATGCTGCGGGGCACTGTGTGGCATGTAAACTGTCAGTACAGCATCGCGAGCCTCACTTGGACATTCTGCCGCCCCGTTGCTCCCGCCGGCCCTCGCTCTCCCGCCTTTTGCTCTGTCTGCCACTCTGCTGGGTGCAATCGTGCTCGCAAGTCGTTATTGATCAGGCAGAAACAGACCACAGCTGGAGAGTGGGGCCATCCAGCCCTACCGGCCTGCTGCCGCTGCGGGCCCGAGTGCCGCCGGGGCGCAGCTGCACAGATGAGGTTACAGAAGAGGTCTGATGGCGAGGCTGCGCAATGTGCCGCCTCATGGTGGCAAGCAAAACTGGGTGGGAGGGGAGAATACATGCGCAATGGGGAAAGGGATCAAGCGGGGAAGCACCACCAGTCGTCGGCGGTGGCGGGCAACAAAGGCAACTGGGGACTGGCCGTGGGTTGCGGCTGGCAAGAGCGGTGGATGAGAGAGGTGGGGGCTCAGCGGCTGCGCCCAGCCTAGGCACAAGGAGCAGCAGCCGCTGCATGTCACAACAGGCTAAAGTCTGGCAGTCAGGCTGCCCTCCGCAACAGAACCGCAGATGCAGCAGGAAGGGCAGACGCTTCCACCCGCTAGCAGCTAGAGACACCCAGAGGCTGGTGGGCATGCTGCTGGGGCACGGCTACAGGCTGCATCCCGCTAGAGGCTGGCGGACATGCTGCCCTCCGAAAGAAAAAGCAGTTGCAGCAGCAAGAACAGACACGACATCATGTGGATGATCCCGCTAGAGGCTGGCGGACATGCTGCCCTCAGCCATCATCAGCGACTGCAGCAGGTCGTCAAACGAGGCCGATGTGCTCATGCCCGGCAGGTGCAGCTGCATGGCCGGTTGGGTGGGCACAGAGGGAAGCAGCTAGGTCAGCGGAAGCATGGGAGGCCAGACTCAAGCGGCGAGCAAACCCGCAAGCCAGGAGGACGGTTGGTTGCCCAGCCAGCGGCAGGCACAGACACACAGCAGTGCTGGGCAAGCACGGAAACGCAGCAGTGCTGAAGCAGCAGGCGTACCTGGCTGGTGGGTATGCCGTCTGCCAGCGCCATCTTGTGCAGCAGCTGCGCCACCTCCATGCTGCCGCTCAGCGAGTAGCTGCACATCATGGAGGGAATGGGCATGCAGGGAAGTGAGCATGCGTTCAATCGCAGCAGCTTGCACAGGACAAAGTGCCACCTGTGAAACCGTGCAGCAAACGCCGCGCCACCTGTGACGCCTTGCACCAACACGTGAACAAGGGCATGCACCAGCATCCGAGGCCGAACACAGCAGCCACAAATAGCTGAGCGCCGCAGCTATAAGCCATGCCCCCTCACCTGGCCTTGCTGGCCATGCTGCGGCCCACAGTGCAGGTGAACAGGTACTTTGGCGGCACCTTGAATGGCAGCCCATCCGCCTGCTGCTGCTGCCCGCCGCCGTTGCGGCCATGCGGTGGCAGCGGCGGCAGCGCTGCCGCGCCCGCCTGCTGCCGCCCATTGTCGGGTAGCCCCGGCCGCCGCCCAAAGTGCAACGGCTGCTGCTGCTGCTGCTGCTGTGCCTGCTGCTGCTGCTGCGCCTGCTGCTGTATCGCCGCCGCCTGCTGCTCCACCGCCGCCGCCTGCTGTGCTGCTGCTGTGGCGGCGGCCAGTGCCAGCGCCACGGGCGGCGCAGGCTGGCCCTCTGGCAGTGCGGCCAGGTTTGGGTTGCTAGATGACAGGCTGCGGGTGCGGCCTGGTGTTATTGCTGTGGGCATCTCCTCCAGGTCTTGCGCAAACAGCGTGCTCAGCAGCGTGTCGGCCTGGTGTACAAGCGGGTGCAAGGAAGGGGCAGTTGGCGAGGGTCGGCCGGGGAGCTGCGGCAGCTGCTGCGCAGCACAGCAATGTGCGTGCCAAGCTTCAAAGAGCGCAGGCTGCAGGGAGCGGGGCAGCATGCAGACACACACAGGCACGTAGTGCGCCCCACATGTGCGGCAGCCAGCAGTGCGTCATGCCAGGGTGGTGCAGGACAATGAACACGCCCCTTGGCGGCCGCGTTTGCGCACCTGCGGGCTGCCGGCGGCACCACCGCCGCCGCCTCCCGGCTCCTGCCCCTCGAAAAGGGTGAACACGTTTTCGTCCCGCGCCTGCAATAGATATGGGCAGCAAGCATGTTTAGATATGGGCGCAGCCTGAGATGGGCTCCTGGCCCTGGAACAGCGTACACATTGTTCTCGTCCTGCGCGTGCAGAATGAAGGATGGCAACCATTCATCATTGGCATGGTGCACATAGCAACAGGAAGGGCTCCTGGCCTTCCAACAGAGGGCAAACATGAAGCAGCTGCAGTGCCTGCAACGTATGTACACCCACACGCAGCGGAAGCGTGTTGTGCAGGCAGCAACCAGCAGCTGTTGATGGTGTTCCAGCATCCCCAAAGCACGTGACCAGGAAGCGGCAGCCCACAAACATGAAATGTCTGTGCCCATCGAGCTCTGCAGGCACGACCTTCCAAGCGTCTGTGCAACAACACCGCTCTTCCCCGGAAAATCAACGGCCATTCAACACCCACCAGGAAGTGGCCGCCCACAAAACAGAAATCCGTGCTCGGAAGGCCGGCGCCCGGCCCGCCGCTGGCCCCAGAGGCTGCAAGGGAGGTAGGAGGGAAGGGCGGTGGGCGTCTGAGGAGGCAGTCGCTGGTGTTAGCAGGAGGAGATTGCGAGCAGGGAGGGCAGCCATGAATGCTGGAGGTTCCCTGTCTCGCGCAGTGCCCAGTCCAGAAGGGCTGCACAAAGCCCTGCACGGAGCCACCCAGCCGCCATGTGCTGCTGATGCGCCACGTCAGCCTCACTGCCCGTGACAAAGGGTAGGCATGAGATAATACGATGGCCACCCACCCGCCATGTACTGCAGGATGCGCTCCATGGACGCGCCCTTGCTGACGCCCACGGGCCGCACCTCCACGCTCTTGCTGCCCTGCAGTAGGCAAAGTGGGGAGGTTGGGAACATACTGGTCAGCATGCTCTTGTTGCACACCAGGCGGGCAGTGCCACGCAGCTCCGCACTGCACAATGCCCACCGGGAGTCGTATGCCAACCATGCCAAAGCACCAAACGCATCCGCGGCTTGGAGCAAGGGGCGAAGGACAGCATATGCCAAGCAGTTGCTCTCACCCGCACAATGTCCACGGGCGCGTTGCTGATAGGCCCGGTCAGCAGGTGCTGCAGCAGGTCGCGCGCCTGGATGCGCCCAAACTCCACGTCTGCGAGGGACGATGAGAAAGGAAGAAAAGACAATCGGCATCAGCCAAAGATGGCGCTGATCAGGCGCTGAGCAGCGCGCTGCGCCGCGCCGGGCCCG
>VFQQ010000740.1_pt1 | contig 57227 bp, 89 predicted proteins | sample 3512341 | NCBI WGS metagenome assembly VFQQ01 (sample SAMN10412373, study PRJNA504923) | tailings metagenome | isolation source: Relicate 2 Philex TSF1 revegetated site | place: Philippines: Tuba, Benguet | collected 2017-08-29 | reverse complement strand
CCGCTGCCGGCTGGTGCTGCACCAGACGGGGTGAGGCATAACGGGCGGCGGGTGAGTGTGCAGCAGCACGCATGGAATGTTTGGCATGCACGCAGGGGCCAGTACCTGCACACCAGTTGGCCCCGGGGCGGTCCACGCCGCATGCTGGGTTGCTGCACGGCCCCTGCAGCTTGGGCATCTGACCCCTGCATACAACGGCAAGTTGATCGACGGATGCTTGAGCCGGCGAGTGTCGGCAACTGGCAGCGGGGGCACTCTGAAGATCTGGCAGCTCCCAACAGCTGCCAACGGCAACAAGGCACCAGCACAACGACTACACAGGCTCACGCTGCAAAATCTGGCAGGCTGCCTGTGCGGACGGCAAAGTTGCAGCACCGCCGGCAGATGGCGCCTTGTAAGCCGAATCGTGCCAGCTGCCGACCAGCAGCTGAATACCACAGCTCCTTTGCGCCGTCTCTGCCGCACGCTGGGTTGGCGCACGGCCCACGCAGCTTTTCCCTCTCAAGCGACCTGCCCGGCTTGGCGCCGCCACCCCTGCAGCAGCGGAGGCTGGGCTTCAGGCCGCTTAGGCCGCGGCAGCACTGGCCAGCGCCATCGGCGCGCACGCAGGCGCAGAGAGGGAGTGCAAGCAGCCGTACGTACATGTCTACCTGGCATGTGGCTGGCCCCCGGGCGTATCCCATTGTGCTCACCGAGGGAAGTCAGGCAGGCGGCTGTACATGCACGCGTAACTGTAGCACCGTGAGCAGACGGGCCCAGGGAGCCCTAGGTGCACCAGCTTGGTGGACGAGGGTGACGTCCATTTGTTGGATGCTTCGGCGCCGCAGGCGGGGTTGGCACAGGGGCCATGCAGCTTGGCCGCCCTGGTGTGCACGGGCAGGGGTAGTGGCTGGCTCAGGCAAAGGCAAACGCACGTGCATGCATGTCATGCGGCCGCGAGGCATGCAGGCTGAAATTGCAAGCAAGCAACTGCCCCTTCCCGCTCACCTGTCGGGCCTGGCCGGCACCACCTCAACAGCCGGAGCCGTGCCCTGTTGCGCTGACTCGGCTTGGCACACCACCAGCAATGGACGGCCAGCTGCTGGCTGTCGGGGCACGCTAGCACCTGCAGCCCCCCGCCGATTGGCGGCGGCTTGGCGGCAGGCGGCACCAGAAGCAGCGTAGCTGCATGCCGCGCTCCGCCTGCTGCACATTTGTGCGGCATAGGACAGGGACAGGGCCATGTCGGGGTGCTTGCAAGCTGCTGCGGGCGGGTCGGAACGCGAGAGTTATGCAGCGCCCGGCTGAACGGATGTAACAGGCACCTAGTTCTCGAGAGCGGCTGTGAGAGGTGCAATACATGCGCCTGGTTTGTTTGCTGCGGTCATGGCGGCTGGCGGCGCCCCGCTGGCGGCGGCAGCGGTGCGGCCGCTGCGCATCCATTCCTCAGCTCAATACTGGATGGATGCAAGACACTGCATGTTGCACTATACCATGCGACTGCCTGCAGCAATTCAGGTGGGTGTTCGGAAGAGCATATCCAGAGAGTGGAATGGTGGGTTGCCCTGCCCCTGTCCATCACATGCCCAGGGAGACCGTGCATACGCACCTCCGGAGGCAGTAATAGGGTCTAATTCGCATGCCTGGTGCTTTCCCCTCCCTCCCGGCTCTCCACCCAGCTCTGCCAATCCCTGTACGGTGGCTATTGCATTATCATGGGGCATGTTGAGGCGTGCAAAGCAGATGGCAGGACGCAAGTGTGAGCATGAGAGAAGGGCGGGAAAATACAGGCCGCGGGGGGAGGCGCGGCGGCGGGGGCGCTGCGCCGCAGGCGCACAGGCGGCGCGTCAGCGCCGCCCGCCCCGCCGCACGAGTTCTCCCCAGCAGGCAGTGTGCCCCTGCGCCGCCTCAGGCCGCGCATTGGGGCAGAATATCAGGCTGACTGGCTGTCTGTCTGGCTGATTGGCTGGACAGGAAGAGGCAGCAGAGCGCTCAGCGCTTGGGGCATGCCGCCGCTCCCTGGCGTCACCAGCACGGCCGCGGCTGGCACGGCCGCCAGCACAGCCGCAGCTGGCCAGGCAGAGGGCGCTTAGTGGTGGATGTCGTGCTTCCACCGGATCAGCTCTGCAGTGGGTGTGGGCCGGGCAGGCGGGCAAATGAGGGGCGGGACTGAGGCCAGGCTGGGCCGTTCGCGGTAAGCAACTGGCCAGCAGCAGCAGCAGCAGCAGCAACAGCGGCAGGCATCCGCGATGTTGCAGTGGCCCACATGGCCCAGGCTGCCTCCATTGATTACCCAACACACAATGCAGCATGTTTCTGTTGCCCTTTTCGAGCCGCTGCTCGCACCGTTGAGGTCGGCCTCCGAGACGTTGTACTTGCCCACAATGGCCTTCAGCTGAGACTTCTCAGCCTCAAGAGCGCCGGCAGCAGCGTGCGGGTCGCTCTGCAGGTGTGCAGGGCAGAAGAGCAGGGCAATCGGACCTGCAGCCATGAGCTGCCCCGCCACTGCTTTGGTAGCAACCGCCCAGCAGCAAGCAGTGTCCAATAACGCGGCAGCACTCGTTCACAATTACACACGCTGCAGCATGCCTGGATCCAACCAGCGTCTCGCTCCCAGGCATGGAAGCCGCAGCGACAAACAGTGACAAAACAGCGACAAAAGAGAGCAGTGTGCACAGCAGGCTGCTGCCTCACCTGCGCGGCCTGGCTGCGGACCTTGCTCAGCAGCTGGCGGAGCAGCTTCTCGTCCTCCTGCAGGTTGGTGGGAAGCAAAACGAGCGGGCAAAGGGGGAGGGTGACGCCACACCGAACCATGATGCAACCATTCCAGCAACGGTGGGAGGGCTGTGAGGCCGCCGCCACAGGCGCTTCACAGTGCAGCGGCATGCTGCAACCGCCGGGCGCAGCTACGGCACTGGTGGGAAGCAACAGCATTGCAGTCCATGCCCCGTCCAATGCCAGCTGCTTTGCCGCGATGCTCAGGTGGCTGCATTGCGACCGGCTTCCTGGCGGCCTGCACGTGCACCGGCTGGGCAGCCCGTGCTCCAAACTATCGACCAGCAAGCCTGCTGGAGCTGCCGCCGCTGCCGGCCCACCTTCTTGAAGTAGAGCATCTGCAGCAGCAATTAAAGGTCAAGCACCAATCAGGTCTGGGCAGTGCAAGGAGGCACAAGCGTCGGAAGGCGGCGGGTCGGCGGCGGTGCCGCCGCGAGCGGCCGCGCCCAGCCCCCAGCAGCGCGCGCACCTCCTCGGCGGCCTCACGGTCGTCGTAGCCTGCATTCAGGGCAGCGGTCTGGGGGGTCAGGGGGCGTCTCGGCGGCCTGTCGGAGCGGGCGCGGAGGCAACCCGCGAGCAGGGGCAGCGGGGCGCACCCTTCATGCCCGCCATGCTCATGCCGCGAGTGCCGAGTGCCGCCTCGGCCCGAGGGACCAGGCGGGGAGCCAGGCGGGCGGTGGCGCGCAGCATAGTTCAGCGAGCGGGCGGAGGGTGCAGCGGCGATCGCGATGGTGATGTGATCGGTGGGATGGAGCGGTGATCGGCGTGCGGGCTTGGGTTCTACCTGTGCCGAGCTGGCTGAGCGCGATGCCGGGCATGGAGGAGGGGAGCGGGCCCCTGCGCGGCAATTGTGGCTTCCCATCGCGTCGAGGACATTGCTGGCAGCCGCAGCCTGCACGCCCGGCCTCCTCCTCGCAGGTCAGCTCTCTCCCTGCAGCAGGCCGCGCGGCCTGCCCCCTCCAGCCAGGCAGTCAGGTGCGCAGCCACTGGGAAGACGCGCCCGCAGCGCCCAAGCAGCCCTACGCCCCTGCAGTCACCGCCGCCGCCGCCGCCTGTCCACGCCACAGGCGCGCCGCTGAGCGTGGGGCGCCATGGCGGCCGCGGGTGCGCCCGCCACCGTGCACATCTGTGTGGTGGGCGACGATGGCGTGGGCAAGACGAGCCTGATCACGGCGGCGGCCACCGAGACGTTCCCCGACCACCCGCCGCCGGTGCTGCCGCCGGCCAAGCTGCCGGCCGACACAACGCCCGAGGGCGTGCCAGTTGTCATTACTGACACCTCCTCTCGGCCTGAGGACAAGCAGGCGCTGGAGCTGGCGTGCCAGGTGGGCGGCGAGGTTGGGCGGAGGCAGGCAGGGGCAGCAGCACTCGCTGGGGCTGTGCGTGGGGCGGTGCCAGGGCAGAGAGTGCTGCTGCTCGAATGCGGCTTTCCCGCACTTGCCGCCCCTTTTGTTACACCGGAGGCCAGCGTCGTCGTGCTGTGGCTTCTCCATCAAACTTTGTGCTGCTGCAGACGCTCCTCCTGCATCTGTTCACACCTTGCCACTTCGCAGGAGGCCAGCGTGATCGTGCTGTGCTTTTCGATGAACAAGCCCAGCACACTTTTTGCTGCAGCTCACTCGCTGCCTTCCGTTTATTCACGATCTTGCACCGTGCAGGAGGCCAGCGTGATTGTGCTGTGCTTGTACATGGACAAGCCCAGCACACTTTTTGCTGCTGCTCACGCTCACTGGCTGCCTTGCGGCCTTTTCACGCGCTTGCATCGTGCAGGAGGCCAGCGTCATCGTGCTGTGCTTCTCCATGGACAAGCCCGGCACGCTGCGCCGCGTCAGCAGCTACTGGATGCCGGAGCTGCGCCGCCTCGGCGTGCACGTGCCTGTGATGCTGGTCGGCTGCAAGTCGGATGTGCGGCCCGCGGACCGCAGCCTGCACGAGGTGCGCATTGTTTTGTGACTGCAGCTCAAGGGCTGGCTGCGGCTGTGTGAGATGCTGCGGGGCGTGGAGTGCTACCTGGACTGCTCTCGGCTACTGTTGTACTTCGATCGCAATCATGCAAAGCACGCTGTTGCTGGTGCCAAAGCATGCTTCATGCAATCTGCATCGGGGCAGGGTTTGCCACCTCCAGTGCTACTGCTGTGCAGGCGGTGCGCAGTTGATGAAGGCGATGGCAGGTCGGTACATGTGCCTATTACCCTTGGCCCCTTCCGTCTCGAAGCCCCTTCCGTTCCCCATGCTGCAGGCGGTGCTGCCGATTGTCAAGGCGTATCCCCAGATCAATACAACCCAGCAAATGCTTGACTCGTTGCAAGTTGGGTTGATTCGGAACCCTTCTTACTGTGCAGGCGGTGCTGCCGATTGTGAAGGCGTACCCCCAGATTGAGACGTGCATGGAGTGCTCCGCCAAGAAGCTGCAGTTTGTGGGGGAGGTCTTCTACTACGCGCTGAAAGCGGGTGAGGCTAGAGGGCGGTCAGAGCAGGGTGCAGGAGCGCCAATGCATGCAGTGCTCCACTCCGCTGCATCTTCGCCGCGCTTTCGCTGCTGGGCACTTTCTGCTGGTGCCTGTCAGCCCTGCTTGCCACCTGCATCGCACTCGAAAGTTTCCCAGCCATTCTGGCATCAAAACAGTCTCCCTGCCATGCCCACCGCAGTGGTGCACCCCATGGCCCCTCTCTACGAGCCGGAGCGGCAGGCGCTGCGCCCGCTGTGCGCCAAGGCGCTCAAGCGCATCTTCCTTCTGTGCGACAAGGACCAGGTGGGTGCTGCAGAACGCTCCGTGAACAGTTATCCTTTTGCTGCCAGCTGCCTGCTCTAAGGTCGCCGCCTGTGCGGCACAGCTGCAGCACGTTGCCCTGGCGCTGCAGCACGAAACCTGCCTTGCCAATCTTCCCCCTTGCAGGACGGCATCCTGAACGATGCCGAGCTGAACGCCTTCCAGGTGCCGCATTTGTGTAGCATGCCCGCCTGTTGGCTTGCCTGCCTGTCCGCTTGCCTCCTGCCTGCCTGCCCCTCTGTGGGCTATGGGAAACTCGGCCTTCGCTGCTGCCTCTGTTACTCTTGTTAAGGATCCTTCCAGTGCCCCTCGTGCGTTTTCTGCAGGTGCTGTGCTTCAACGCGCCGCTGCAGGCGGACGAGCTGGTGGGAGTGAAGCAGGTGGTGGCGGAGCGCATCGAGCAGGTCAGTTGCTTTCGCGGTTTTGAGATTGGTGAAGCTTGTTAGCCGGGCAGTTGGCTGCTGGCTGGTGTGCCCGTGGCGCTGGCCTGCATAACTGTTCATTGACCAGAACCCAGCTGCAGTGCCTGCATCTGGCCTGCCTCCCAGCCTGCCAACCTGAACGCAAATCTCTCAGCACTGTCTTGCTTTCTTCCTCTCTGTGCGCAGGGCATCCGCGACAACGGCCTGACGCTGCAGGGCTTCCTCTTCCTGCACGCCCTCTTCATCGAGCGCGGGCGGCTGGAAACCACGTGGGCGGTGCTGCGCAGGTGGGCAGGGGCGCTGGGATGCAATGGGTCTGACGGGCGGACTACAGCGCAGCAACAAACGATGCAGCCGCGCAGCTGCAATCCACAGAAGCGCATGCGCCGGCCTGGGCATGCTTTGGGTCTGTAAAGCTGTCTCAGTCGTAGGCCCCCGACGAGCAAACATCTTCCACTCCCTGCCAACTGCCCGCAGGTTTGGCTATGACAACAGCCTGCAGCTGAACGAGCAGCTGCTGTCGCGGGTCAGCTTTGAGCACGCGGCAGACCAGGTGCGGCCTGCGCTGTGTGTCAGGGATGCACCTGCACTTGCAAGCTTGCAAGAGTCAGGGCGCCAGCCTTGTGCTGCACGTTGCATTTGTTGCTGCGCGGTCGACACGCAATGGCGTATTGCTGGCCCTGGTGGGGCAGACCTGCTGCCCTGCTACCCCTCTGCAATCTGCCTGGCCATGCTCACCCGGCTGCATCCGCCACCCTCACTGTGTGCACAGGTGGTGGAGCTCACGCCCGCTGGCCGCGCCTTCTTTGCAGCCAAGTTCAAGGTTGGTTAAATCAATTGAACCAATTGCTGGCCTTCAAGCCAATGGCCGCCGGCTCGGGTGCATCTCCTCGTAATTAACTTCACGGGTGTCTCGAGCATGTCAGTGAATGCGCAGCTGAACGTTCCGCTGCCTGGTTCGATCTGACTTTCGAAATGCAGGAGTTTGACGTGGACGAGGATGGCTGCCTCAGCTTTGCTACTGATGATTTCTGCAATGGGTTTTCACTGCTCCAATGCTCAATGCAGGAGTTTGACGTGGACGAGGACGGCTGCCTGAGCGCTCGGGAGGCGGAGGAGATGTGGAGCACGGCGCCCGGGGAGTGAGTGGCACTGCTGCTGTGTTGCAGGGCGGGCGCTGTGTGGATGTGCTTGCTGCTGCAACATGCCCGCCCAGCAGCTGTGCGTAACGTTGTCCTGAACAGCTGCCATGGAGTGTGCTAAGGCTGTACCGGCTGGGAGGTGCAGAGCTGCTCACAGAGCACCTCATCGCACCCTTCCCTCGCAGCCCCTGGGCCACCCCAGACTTCGCGGGCCTGCTGGTGGAGACGAGCCGCAAGGGGCTGCTGTGCCTGCCCGGCTTCCTGGCCAAGTGGGCATACACCACGGCGGTGGAGCCGCGCCGCACCCTGGCGTACGCCTACTACCTGGGGTGCGGCTTTGTTTATCAAAGTGTTTCTTCAGTTGGTTCCGTTGAGGGGTGGGCCTGTACAACGGCGGTGGAGCCGCGCCGCACCCTGGCATATGCCTACTACCTGGGGTGCGAATTTGGGGAGTTGTTTAGTGGGCATCGGGGGTGGGTGGACCCACGCCAGCAGTCCAGGTGTTGCAAACACGGCACCAACTGCTGACAACTGAAACAAAGTTCAGATGGCCAGAATATGGCCAGACTGCCGGAGGGAACTCTTTGTTTATTGCTACTCCTCTATTCTTTTCTCTGTGCAGGTTCCCAGAGGACTCTGACCCCACAAAGCTGTTCCAGGTGTCACGCGCGCGGCGGCAGGAGCGGCGAGCCGACGCGCCGCGCCGCTCCGTGCTGCAGTGCTACATGTTTGCGCCCGGTGAGACCCTGGGGGGCGTTTCAATTTGCAACTGCCACGTTCAAAGGTGTCCCCGCGCGGCTGCAGTGCTGCCCGTTTTGAGTGACTGCAGCTGCAGTGCTACCTGCTTGCGCTCCGTGAGCAAAGCAGTGGTGATTTTGAGTGGTGTGTGCGCAAGATTCTAGTGCGTGGGCGCAGTGATGCGTGGTGCGCTCTTGCTTGGTGCTGCTGCCTTGCCGCCCTGCTGCCATCTCTCGGTTACAATCACCATGCATGCATGAGCCTCAGTGGTGGCTCCGGACACAGAACTGCAATGCCCGCTCAACTATTCTAGTTTGCCTGCCGCAACAGCAACCGGATCAACTTGCAATCCTGCCTGCCTGCCGCAGAGGGCGTGGACGCCGCCCCGGTCCTGGAGGGTCTGATTGCCCAGTCACGGCCGGCACACGGCACGCTTGCCACCCCCATTCGTGCGGCGGCCGCCTTTGTTGGCGCCAGCCCCGGCAGCGACGCGAGCGGCGCAGGCAGCAGCAACAGCGGCAGCGGCGGCGGCAGCGGCGTCACGCTCATCGTTCGGGCGGTGACCGATGAGCAGGCGCAGGTGAGCTGTTTGGACTGTCAAGTAAAACGAAGTGTGCCGCTGCCTGCGCGGCGCATGCCGCCTGCCCGATCCTGCGATTGCCTTGTCCCTACAGGCCTGCTTCCCTTTTGTCTGCTGCCTGCCCGTTGCCGTACCCTGCACGCCCAACAATTTGAAGATCCCGCCTGCCTCTCCCTGCCTCTCCACAGGTGCTGGTGGAGTCGGCTCAGGGGCGGGAGGAGCTGCAGCGCTGCGATGTGGCGGCCTTCCTGTTTGACGCGCAGCAGCCAGGTGCGGTTGTGCGGTGTGCTGCATTGCATGCACTGGTCATGGGCCTTGCTGCTGCCCCTGAGTTGTTGCTCTGTTGCGCATTGTGTGCCTGTATGGCGGTGCCCTCTCGCTGGCTGCTCATCTGCAACTCGGCACCTGACCATGTCCAGCCGCTTGCGCCGCGTCCAGTGCACTCACCGACCCCTGCCTGCCCTGTGAACTGTGCACCCAACTGCAGGCAGCTTCCGTGCGGCGGGCAAGCGCATGCTCGAAGTCGCCTCTGCTGCGGGCGACGTGCTGCCCTGCCTGTTCCTGCAAGCCAACGACAATGAGGCGACGCAGGAGCTGGTAGGCACTGCTGGCTGCTGTCACTGCTGATGAAGTTGCAGTACTGTGCTCGCGACTTGTTTGGCTGTCTGCATCTGCTTGGTGAGCTGAACCAACGGCTCTACTGCGCCGCAGGAGCTCGCACTAGCCTAGGTTAGCCATGCCACCTGCCGCATTCCACTCGACCAACTGGGTGCAGGCGGAGGCAATCAGGGAGGCCTGCAGCCAGCTGGCGCTGAAGCCACCCACATCATCTTGTAAGCTGCATCTGTTTTCATCCGTCTCTACACATCCACTGTGGCTGCAGGCGGAGGCAATCGGGGAGGCCTGCAGCCAGCTGGCAGTCAAGCCGCCCACATCATACTCGGGCCCCCGCCCCGGCGCCCCGCTGTACCATGCTGTGGTCGCCACAGCACAGCAGCCGGAGCTGGCCATTCCGGAAACACCCAGCCTCAAGGCAAGTTGCTGGTCTGTTTCGTTACTGCAATGATTGCAGCACATCTTGACCGCAAGGCAAGCTGTTGCAACTCTGCTGCAGTCTGCTCATTTTACATGGTGCTTGAGTTCGCATGGCTTGCAGGGCACACCTCTGACTTAAAGCTGCCTGTGCAGCCTAGACGCAGCATGGCTAGCACTCACTGCACACAAATGCCCAGTCCCATCCTCCCAACCTGCAGGCGGCCCGCCAGTACCGCCGCATGCTGCGCAAGGGTGCCCTGTACACTGGTGCCGGTATTGGAGTGGTGCTGGTGGGATACTTTGCATGGCGCTTCATCTCCCAGCAAAAGCAGGCGGCAGGCAGCAGTGAGCAGGGCAGCAGCGGCGGCAGCAGCAGCAGCAAGGGCGGCGAGGCATGGCCGGCAGTGGAGTAGGCTGCAAGATGCAGGACTGGTTGTTGGCTGTCATTCCCGATTGGCATGAGCGGGTTGGCCTATCCGGTGCTGTGCATGCCCGGCTTGCAAAGGCATGCCATGTTGCGCAGCTTGACAGTGTAAGCATGGGAATCAGACCCATCGTGGGCAGCAACGAAACCATTTGCAAACATAGTGTGGGTTCAACATAATGTGGGTTCAGAGGGCAATAAACTAGGACAACAGCTGAGGGGAAGGCTGCCAATTGTGCAATTCGTTGGAGCCGCCGCTCATGCCGACTCGTGCTGGCACACCGCCCGCCCCTCCTCGCTGGCCAGCCACCGTGCCTTGAACGCCGCAAACTCAAGCGGGTCCGCCTTGAGCCGCTTGCAGAAGGCTTCGTCCCCTTTGGCGAATATGGTGCAATGCGGCAGTGGCTGTTCGGGACGCTGCTGCTGATAGAAGGCCACCCGCGGCGCCACGGTGCACAGGCTTTGGTGCAACATCACGGTGCAACGTGTGGCGGCAACCTCTGCACACAGGAGTCCCAGGAAACCGTACAATTGTTCGTGTGCAGTCAGCTGTTGGCGAACCTAGGCAGCAACACAGGCGCAAAGTTGTAAGTGGATCAACTGGCATGGGACCCGCACTGCACAGGCCAACACTGCTACGTGCGCAGCCTGCAAAATGATGCCAACTGCAGCAAAACCGCCTACCCACCTGCAGACAGGCCATACGCTTGCTGCCAAAACGCCATCCGGGCGGACAGCTTGGCTGCGGTTGCACTGCTTTGCATGTCAAGCAGGAGGAGCCGGGTGTTGCTGCACAGTATGCGTGCCGCAGCCTGCCGCGAAATGCCGAACAGCTGCTGCAGGGAAGCAATATTAAGCTCTGCCCGCCGCTCATCTGCGACCAGAACATTCGGCCGCATGAGCAGGATGTCCTGCGCCGCCTGTTTGCCCATGGCCGCCACCAGCGCGTCGCGCTTGCGCTGCAGCAGCTCCTCTGATGTTCGAAACAGGCTAGGATAGCGCAGCATCCGTGACGCCAGCTTGTTGTTTGGCACACCTGTGTGTGGCAGAAAGGCACATGGTCAGGTCACAACAAGGAGCCCGCCCAGTTAAGGGCAGATTTGCCTCCCCAGCTGCGAGTTTGGATGGCTGCGCCCCACCTGTCAGGGCCTGCAAGAAGGCCAGGCGCGGCTGGATGGTCCCACAGATGTCACAGCCAAAGAGTGCTGCCATGTTGCCAATGTGCTTGGGAACGCTGTGGTCGTCAACAAAAAACAGCCGCTGCAGCTGGGCCACCTTCACCCTGCAGGGATGGGCAGACAGAGGGAAAGTGAAGCAGTGCCATTCATCAACAGCATGTGACGATGGAATAGCATCAACAGGTATACAGGACAAGAGGCTCACCTGATTGTCTCCGGCTTCAACAACAGAAAATCTGCGTGCCCCGCCCGCAGGACAGCTGCCAATGCAGTCTTCGCCGTCGCAGCAGGCTGGTATGCTGCCTCAAACGCCCCCCAGTTGGCCTGCAGCGTCTCCTGCTTCATTTCCAGCAGGGAGGGTGCGCGGCTGCAAGCTAAGGCCACTTGGCTTTGCTGCAGCCCAAATTCTTGCTGCAGCCAGGCCAGCACAGCAACAATGTCGGCTGCCGACCGAGTGAATGCAGTGCTGCCAGCCAGCACCTTGTCAAGCTGCTCCTGGCTGAAGCCCCACCGCCGCAGCAGCGCCACTGCCTCGCCAATGTGCTGCTCGGCGATGTAGGGCCCGCCGCCTGCTTTGCGGATTGCCGCCTCAATCGTCGCCTGCGAGAAGCCCAGCCGCAGCAGCAGCGCCATGCGCTGCAGGGTTGAGGCATCCGTGTTTGCTGATTTTTGAGGCTGCTTGAGATCGCTGCGACTTAGCTGCATCAGCTGCTCAGCGGCTGTCTGCAGCTGTGCCTCGCTGAGGCCGCTGCGATCCTGTACGCTGCCGCTGCTGCTGCTGCTGCTGCTGCTGCTGGTGCTGCTGCTGAGAGAGCGGCTCAGGAACAGCAGCTGCTCTGCGCTGGAGAGCAGCAAGCCGCCAGTGCTGCTGCTGCTGCACAAGTCGCCGGTGCTGCCCAGGCGAGCGGGCGGCGCCGCCGGCTGGCCATGGCCGGGGGCAGCTGCGAGGCTGGTCGCGGCTTCCAACGCCTCCACACAGCCCGCCAAAGCTGCCGGGCAGGCCGAGGCGGGCCTGCGTTCAGCGGGAGAGGAGAGGACCTCGCGCTTGGGCCGGTTCAGGGCGCGGAGGCAAAGCGAGGCCTTCTGGAGGCAAGATTCCATCACCCACCTCGCGATGGCTGCAGCAGACAGAGCGCGCACGGCGCGCCGGGCCAACATCGTGTTGAGCAGAGAGTCGGCCGCTGCAGTGGCTTGGCGCTGGCTAGTAAGCGCTGAGAACCTGACCACAACGATGCGATCAGCGGCGACCTGGGTCTGCTGCCTCACGGCGTGCGCTGCGCTGCCGTCTGCTGCCGCTGGCTCGCCTCACCCGCTAATGTTGTTGAGATGATGGCACCAGGCCCCCGCCCTTGTTTGCTGAAGCTACACAAAATACCAGTTCGGCCCTGTTGAAGTTGTTACACACATCAAGCTTGCCCAGCTCGGTGGCGCTCTAGTGTCCAGGGGCAGCGCCCAACAGACCGCTTGACATAAGCGGCTGTAGAGCTGATGTGCGGGCGAGCTCAGGGCAACAACCCCAATCGAGCTGCTGTGGTTAAGGGCTTCTCGCAATCAAAGGTCCAACGGGAAAGCGGCCGCATACTGCAGAAGCGCATCCAGCTTGGGAGCCTGCAGTGGGGTGCATGCACGGGGCGACAGCCCTGCTCAGGCCAAGTTGTCGGCAGTGAGTGCCGTCCCACACAAATCAGAGCAAAACGCCGAGAGCACGCCCTTGCCAGTAGGCTTGCGAGAGTGGCAGAAAGCAGCGGCGGCAGCAGCAACACCATTAGCGGCACCAGCAGCGGCACCAGCAGCGGCACCAGCAGCAGCAGCAGCAGCAGCGCGCCTGCGCCCGGGGCTGAGAGGGGAACTCTTGGGCGCCCCACCGCCCCCACACGCTCCAGCGGTCACAGTGCACATAATGAGTGAGCAGCTGGCCAGTACGGGCGCGCCAGGCCGACAGGTACTGAAGGTAGATCTGCAGGGCGAGGGGAAAGTGTGGCAGCGGAGCGTGTTGACATGCAGAGCGGGTTGAAACTGCAGAGGCAGTGACGCTGCTGTTGCACCCTAGCTACCAGACCCATTACCGACCAAATGAACCAAAAAATGGTGTGCCAGTGCTTTAACCCACCTGCTTCATGTCGGCGTGCCGGTTGGCTGCATCGAGGATGGCGTTCAGCCGGGCATCCCATGCCAGGCCCCCAGCCGCCACCAAGTGCTGGCCCTGCAGGCGGGAGGACTGAGAGCAGTGAGGTCACTTTTTGATTGAGATTGAGGTAACGAGATGAAGAGTTTGCGAAGCGAGATGTCTTTTCGTCATGCACATGCACAGGCTGCATCCACCTGTGGTGCGCTGCTGTGCCAGCCAACCCAGCTGTGCCCCAATGACAAGCAGGTCTCCACCTTCCCAACGAATCCTCACCCCTTCATAGGATGTGAGGTTCACTCCAAACGCCCGGGCAGCCGCCACTTGGGCAGCCACTGCTGCATCCACGTCTGCTAGTGAGCCATAGCCAAGCACAGCATTGCTGGGCTTGCCGTTGGCGCCTGCCGGGCTGCGCAGCCAAGCCAGCACGCCAGCGGTGCCCAGGCGCTTCACTTCTGCGGCCTGTGCTGCGGTGGTAAACGTGGCTCCAAAGTAGGGAGCAATGCTGAACAGGTCGGTTGCCCGGCGGGCATTGCCGTACCCCAAAATCTGCTGTGTAAAATAGGGCACAACCGCCTGCAGGCACAAGAAGAGCATGGCCAGTTGCGCTGGTCGAGGCGAAGCCTCTAGTTTCGTAAAGGCATTGGGGTGGCTCCAAGCAGTCTGCCGCAAGGCACAATGGCATCATGCCCAAAGCATGCACCGAAAGGCTGTGTGCAGGCGGTGAGGCTCGCCTGTGTGGCCATCACTCGGCGCAGCTGCTGCAAGCCGCCAAGCTCTCGCTGGAAGATGGCAAAGACCTGCAAACTAATTTCATGAAAAAGTTTGTGAGTCGATGCATCCATCTAGATGGGTAAGGAGCATGTGCAGACTGCGCATGTTTGTTTGCCATCGTGTGGCCGCAAGCGAAAGTTGCGACAAGCAGACGCTGACCAGGGCACGTCCCAATGGCAAGCCGGAGTCGTGTTTCACAGCTGCTCGCCTGCTGTGCACGCCGCGAGTAAAACTTGGCCATGGCTGTGTAACGGTCGGGATCCAGATTCAGTGCTGCCCCCCTGTCCAGAGCATACTGTGTTTGTGAGAACATGCCGTTCCACACCTGCAGCATGGTTCGAAGTATGTTAAGTTCGGAGACTGGGGCCAGCCGCATCGGTCAGGCAGGCGGGCAGCAGCATGCACCTGCCGTCCTGCATTGGGGACGTGCAGATGAGCCTCAAGCATGATGCAATCCCTGCCTCATCCCACCTCGTTTGAGTATTCAACATGCACCCGCAGGCCAGGCGACAGCAGCGACTTGACTACCTGCGAGGGCGTGGCAGCAAGCAGGTAGGCAGGCAGGCAAGCATGTTCAACCAGCGGAGGGCCACATGGCAGTGAACGGGTCTGCCGGCATGCAGGAAGCGGGCTTGCTGCGACATGTCCTCAGCAGGGCTGCCAGCGTTGTGCAGGGGCAACCTTGTCCCTCATCTAACCGGCACCGCTAGCAGCTCAGCTCATTCCATGCAGAGCTTGGCCTCTTGCCTGGGCATAGGTGGCCACGAGCTGGTCGCTGGCTTTGTGCGGAATGCAGATCCAGGGGTCGGCTTGCAGCGCGTTGGCCAGGCGAATCATGGCCTCCAAAGGCACGCCCCTGCAGCAAAGCAGGTGACCTGCGCGATCATCACCTGCACTCAACGCACATCGGCACTAGCAACATTGCACGCAGCTGCCAAGCTGCCAGCAGCTGCTATGCAGCATGATGTGCAGCACGCTCAGCATGCGACTATCGGCAGTTAATCACCAACTGAACGGCACCAGCAAGGTCTTCGCAATGCAAACTGCAACACCAGGCACTCGCCGCTCGGTGCTCCAAAAAGTGTGCTTCTCTAGCGCTCGCTCGCTGGACCGCTGCATCTCTGCGTTGTTGGTACGCTGCCAGTCCATGAACCGGACCATTCTGCAGCCGAGCGGGTCAGCGTATGCGATGTGACATGCAGCAGCGAGGCAGTCACGGCGGCTGCTGAGAAGGCGCAGCAGCAGCTGCCTGGTATCCTGCCAACCACATTCACTGCTGCTCGCCCTGTCATCCTGCCCAGCCGTCCCTGCCCAGTCCTCCCTGCCCGCCCGCCCACCTGTAGGGCCGCAGCCCGGCAAGGAACCGGGGCATGAACAGTATTTCGGCGTGCGCGTTCACGTAAGAGCGGTACAGAGTGGAGGGGCTGCAGGCCGCTGCACTGGCCACGTGCTTAAACGGGTTGCCCGCGCAGATGCCGCCCACAGCGGGCAGCACGCGCAGCGCACGCAGCGGGTTGGCTGGGTCGGTGGCGGTCAGAGTGACGATGAAAATCAGCTCGCTGGCTTGGCCGGCAGCCACTGTTTTCAGCTGTATCGTATCCTTGCCGGGCTGGCGGCTGAGCACCTGCGGTGGACGGCGTGCGACAGGGGTGCATCCTGCCTGGCTAGCTGTGGCTATTGGCACGCTGCCCTAGCCGCGGCCAGCTTTGTAGGTATTGCCGGCAAGTATGAAAGCAGCACCGCAGCACCTTGCAAGCCACGGCAACAGCCGCACCCAGCTTGGACACCCAGCCATCCTGCCTAAGTTGTGCAAGCTGCACCTGCTGCCGCTGGCTCGGCCGCACCTGCACATTGCCGTACTCAAGCATGCCCTTTCCGCTGTAGAGCACAACAAAGCGCTTGCCAGACAGGCCAGGGTCTGGCGGCAAGCCTGCAGTTCGGGGCCAATACACCGAAATCAGTCGCAGTGCTTGCTGTGCGCCAGTATCAACTTCCGCAGTGGCGGCAGGACCGCAACATGTTGGGGCACGCCTGTGCGCATGCTGAATGCAAGCACCGGAAGGTTGCTACGTGCGGAGCTGCCAGCTTGCCTGTGAACAGGACGGAGCGTGCATACTGCCCAGGCGCCAGTGCCTTGACATGGCCGGTGGAATCCAGCTGCAGCTGGCGGCTGGGATCCTCCCAGTGCGTGGCGTTTGCGGCAAACCACGGCCGCGCCATTTTGAGGTGGTTGACGAAGGGATACTCTGCGCCATGAATGCCGGGAGGGATGGATGCGTTGGCTGAGACGGCTGAAATGTGCAGGCGGGGAGGGTAGGCCGCCCGGGCGCGAGGGGCCAGCGGCAAGCCAGCGGCAAGCCAGCGGCAGTGGCTGCGGGGGCAGCTGCCGTGGAGCGCCGTGCCGCTGCCGGGCCCACCAGCAGTCCAGTCCGTCACTCCGGCGAGGTTCGTGGCAATCGGTGAGCGCCGGGCGGCCGAGCAGGCTGGGAGGCAGCAAGTGAGGGTCGCCAGAGCGGCCCACAAGGCGATGAACTGCGCATGTTTCATGCTCACATGGTCGGCACAAACGCGATGACTTGCTAGAGGCGCTAGGGTTTGTTTGCTGCCGCCGCTGCCGCCGCTGCGCCTGCATCAAGCTGAGCGCACGCCGCTCAGTGTTGGCTGGCTCTGAGCAACTTTGGAGACTTCAAATTGGCCCTATCACGGTCTCTGGCGCACTGCAGACGCTGCTCGTTCTGCTACCCGAGCTTTGTCGCCGGTTTTTCGCTGCACGCGCTGCCTACATCGCTGCGGATCGCTGGGAGCAATAATTAGGCAGCCGCGCTAGCGCCTTGGAAGGCTCTGCGCAGCCCCAACCATGGTGAGCCCGCCAGCTTCCGCCGCCGCTCCCCGCCTGCCTGCTCGTGCCTAGCCTGCCCCTGCTCTGGCCCTGCGCCTTGCATGCGTTGCGCATCCGCTCCTCATCACCAGCCTCCCTGCTCCATTCAGGCTTCTCCGCAAGACGAGGGACCGCCCTCCAACCTCATATACTTGGGGCCAGCAGCCGGGCAGGCTCGCTTGGTGGTGCTGGCATTGTTGGAGCTGATGTCTCCGGAGCGGCTGAAAGACTACCTGTCTGCATTGGGCATCCCCCGCAAGGGCGCGGAGCAGCCACGCGCCCTGGCGAGCCGCCTGCTGGACGATGCGCATCATGCGCTGCTGGCCACTCCAGATGCGGCGCGCCGCCGTGGGCTGGCGGCGCCTTCAGCAGCAGCAGAGGCAGCAGCACTCCAGGCGCTGGCAGAGGAGGCGGCAGGGGAGGCGGGCACCGGCTATGGCAACATGGTTGCCATTGATATTCCATTCGACGGCGGCGACTTGCGGCTGGTTGCTGGACCCACAGCCTTTGCGGTGGCAGGCAGGGTGCAGATGGTGCTGGGGCGGCCACTGTTGCCGCCTGAATCGAGCAGTGGAACAGACGCCGCCCCCGAGGCGGCTGGGGAGGCACCGACAGAGGCGCAGCAGGCGCAGCAGGCGCAGCAGGCCCAGGACCCAGATTTTCAGCAGGGGATTAGCGAGTTCCTGGAGTCCGTGCTCCAGCGTGCGGCAGCGCTGGAGGGGCGGCAGCTGTCGCAGCTGCCCGCCCAGGCACGGGCTGACCTGGCCAGGCAGGCTGGCGAGCTACTCAAGCAGCGCCTGCAGAGCAGCAGCCAAACCCTAGCAGTCCCCTCTCAGCCTGGCTACTACGCAGTGACGCTGCAAGCCACCGGGGAAGATATCGAGCAGCTGCGGGCCTCCATTCGTGCGCTGCGGCTGCCGCCTGCGCCTGAGTTGCTGCGCTGCGCTGCCTGCGGCGCCGCCGCCGACCCGCCCCTCCTCAAGCTGCGCTGCTGCGCCGCATGCAGGCGAATATGGGGCTGGTTGTGTTATGTTGTGGAGCTCTGCTCTCTGCTGTTGCTGTCCACTTGTACTGTTCGCTGCTCGTCCACCTCACAAGGGGGAATCAGTTGTGCTGCAATGTCACCTGCTACACTCTCTCACAAGCAGCTGCCCACCACCCACCCTCCCATCCCTCCCAGGCGGGTGATGTACTGCAGCACGGATTGCCAGCGCTCCGACTGGGCCCAGCACAAGGCGGCGTGCAAGGCTGCACAGGCAAAGGGCGCAGGTGCCGCCAAGTGACCTGGCCGTCAGGTTGGGGCTGCTGCTGCGCCGAGCAGCTGGCGCCCCTGCTGTGTGCCTTGCAATTCCAAACCCTTGCCCTGCGATGTTGTAACTGCAGCAGACAGGTGCACTCTCATGTCCTGCTAGCGATTTAAATCACGTGCACAAAGCATGCAGCGGTGCAGATGACCGATTGCCAGGCATGGCTCCAGCAGCGCCTCTGCCGCTGCCGCCGCTGTGCGGTCACCGATGCGCCGCGGCGCCACTGGGAGCCAGGGCACAGCCCCGCAAGCCATCGCATTGTCAGTAGCTGAGCCCTTGTATTCTACCGGCAGCCCGGCATGAGTGCGGGCGCACTGGAGGAGCAGCTCGCACTCTTACTGGAGCTGTTTCCGCAGCTCTCGGTCCAGGCCCTGCGCCGAGCGCTGCAGAGCGCCGATGGAAGTCTCGAGCAAGCGGCAGAGCGGCTGCTGGTGCGCCCGCCTTGTCTCCCAGCCGCCGCTCCGCCGCCACTTGCGTGCGTGCCGTCCGCTATGAGTCTAGCATGGTCGCGCTTGACTGTGCTCCTGCTCTGCATCAATTTCCAGCAGGGAGGCGGCACACAGGCAACACAACCAGCACGTTCTGGTCTGTCGGGGCGCGGCAAACAGCGGCTGCGGCAGCAGCAGCGCAGCGCGTCTTGGGGCACCCTCGCTGACGCGGGCCAAGCGCAGCCTCAGCTGCCCATTGCGCCTCGTTTCCAGCCAGCTGGGGCGCGGCCAGAAGGCCCTGCGCTAGCAGCTGCAGACTTCCCGGCAGCCGCTGGCAGTGCGGTAGCAGCGGGGGCAGCACAGCGAGCACCGCCTGTCAGCAAGTGGCGGCCCCGGTCCGCTGGTGGATCACCCGCTGCTCAGCGGCCAGCTGCCCCGCTCAGCAGCAGCTGTGGTTTTGCACATGCAGCACAAGGCAGCAGCCCAGCAACAGATGCAGCTGTGGCTCAGCTGGCAGACATGTTTGGATGGGCAGGGCCCGAGCTGGCGGCAGCGGTGCTAGATGCAGTTGGGCATGATGTGGCAGCGGCAGCCAGCGTGCTGGCAGACATGGTCGCCCCTGAACCGCTGCCAACGGCAGCAGCAGCTGGTGCAGCGGTAGCAGCGCTAGATGCTCCTCGGGCGTCAGCAGGCGCAGCTGCAGGCACAGCAGTCAGGCTGGCGTGCCAGCAGCAGCAAGGCAGAGGCAGTCCGGCAGGCGGCAGCGTTGATGGCAGCGACGGGGAGCCTGAAGACGATGCAGCTCAGCCTGACCCGTATTGGCGGCACCGCCGGCACGCCCTGCTGCTCAGCCGGCGGTGGCAGCGGGCGGCGAGGGGCGCTGCGGCTGCATACGCTGGAGGTAGCCATGGCGAAGCTCGCCACCTGGCAGCGCAGGCGCAGCGGCTGAGGAGGGAGGCGCTGGCTGCCCATGCAGAGGCTGCTGAGCGAATTGAGACGGAGAACAACCAGCACAACAGGTGCGACAGGGCTTGGGCAGTTGGGCAGGAGTGACCAACCTTGGGAAGTGCAGTACAAACAGCATCAAGCCACTGAATTGCCTGTGCTCCATGTTTGGCCGTCCCGTGCACGGCTTGTCCTCCAACATCCTTTCCGTCTGCCCATCCAGTCCTTTAGCCCCCTCTCTCGCAGTCTGTTTGAGCTGGACTTGCACGGCCTGCACATGCTGCTGCCTTGTCACTTGTTTAGCCACCCATTCCCTTTACTTTGATCATGCAGTCTGTTGGAGCTGGACCTGCACGGCCTGCACTCCCAGGAAGCCACGGCTGCTCTAGACCGCCGCCTGCAGCTGCTGCACAGCCTGTTGGCCGACCCCGCCACCGCCCCGGCCCTGGCAAGCACCGTGAGCAGCAGCGGCAGCCTGGGTGGCGCAGCAGCGCCGCCACGCAACGGCCGCCTCACGCTGCGGGTGGTGGTTGGCAGGGGGCTGCACAGCAGCGGCGGAGAAGCCAGCATTCCCCGGGTCGTGGAGTCGCATCTCGCGGCAGCAGGGCTGAAGTATCAGGCGCGCGGGGGGGCCATCGACGTGCAGCTGCGGGCGCCTCCTGGCATGGCAGCAGCGGCGGCAGCGGCTGGAGCAGCGGCACCACATAGGTGGTGAGCAGTGCCGCTCACCGAGCCGGCTGAGAGTTTGCCAGCAACGTGGAGTGCCTGCGTGGCCTCATCCTATATGCTTTAACACGTGGGACGCTCGTTGCAGAACAGTGACATTTAGGACGAAAGGGTGGGCATGGTTGCTGGGAAACTGGAAGCAAACTGGAGGACCTGCGCTTCAAGCCAGGCGGAGTGTGTGCAAGTCCAGCGCAAAGGTTAGAACGTGACTGGTGGGCGTCGCTAGTGCTCAGGCCGGCTGGCACTCGTGCTTGTGCTGCTGCCAATGTGCGGCTTGACACTCACGGCTGCAATAAGATGCAGAATGGCAGCGGGCGCAGCGCCGCAAGCCCACCGCCTGCTGATTGCAGCCGGCGCAGAGCATGCGGATGGTGGGGGGCGGCGCTCTGGTCTCAGCAATCATGCGCTCGGCGTGAGCTCGCTCTGCGGCGGCTTGCTGCGCAGCCTCAGGCGAGCTGGCAGCCGCCGTGCGCTGGTACCGGAGGGCAGCCTGCACATTCTGTGGCAGGGTGGGCGAACAGAATCTATGACGCAGCGCCAGTTCATGGATGTGAGCATGCGGCACCAGTGATGGCTGTCCTGAACAGTATGATATCCAGTGCTGCTCAGGATGCTTTGCATTGAGGGTAGAACCCTCACTGCTTGCTCACCTGCACCAGGTTGTAGGCCGGTTCGCTGAAACCCCTTCGAACCATGGTCACCCACAGCCCAGGCAACAGGCGCTGGCAGCGCCGCAGCGCTGCCCGTGCCTCCTCATGCGCAGCAAGGACCGCCTCCAGCTCTGCTGCGCCGATCAGCAGCTGGCTCTCAAGGCCGGCAGCCACAAGCGCGCCATGCCCGGCACGAGCCAGCTGGAGGTCGCTGCCCTGCTCGCGAGCCAGCTGCAGCGCCCGCATGAAGAGCCGCACGGCTGTGGGGGAGGTCTGCGTGTTGCACACCATGTCCGCCTGCGCTGCAGCAATGTAGCTGCGGGGGTTGGACGGCTCCAGCTGCAGCAGGAGCGCGGCATAGCGGCGGGCCTCCTCTTGCACGCCCGCCCACCGCCCAGACTGTTGAAGCTCTGAGACCTGCTCGGCGTGGGCGGCGAGCTCACTTGCTGCCTCCACAACCTGCGCACTCAGCAGGCAGTGCAGCTGCTGCAGCGTCAGCGGCGACGGCTGCGCACTGGTGCCAGAGCGCGGCAGGATGGCCGTCAAGCGCTGCAGCTGCCGCCGCAGGGCCGCCTGGTTTGCTGGGTCAGTCAGCCGGTGCGCCGCGCGGCTGATGAGATCCCAAGGTAGCCAGAGGCAGCACATGCTGCCTGGCGTGCTGACTGCTGCGGCAAGCACGCTGGCCAGCAAATCTTCGCGCTGGTTGATGTTAACCAGCTGCCGCCCGGGGCGGGGCGCCACGTACGCATTGAAATGTGGGAGGGTGCTGTGCCAGGTGGCGGGGTCACGAGGGCTGATGTAGCACGCCCGGGCTGCTAGCAGCATGGCCTGGCGGGCCGCCTGCTTGGTGCTGCTGTTGAATGGCAGCGCTGCCGTGCCGTGCTGCGTCAGAGGCAGCAGCTGCCGCGCCTCAGCCAGCAGCGCCTCTGACTCAACAAAGGCAGCAACCTCGGGCGAGCGCTGCTCAGGGGGCACTTGTTGTGCGCGCTGCAGGCGGCGCTGCAGGAACTGTGCGCCAGACCCAGCCATGCCTGCGGACGCAAAGGGCCGGGGGATGGGCGGCAGTGGTGAGCGGCGGGCCGCTGGTGGAGGCAGGCAGCGGCTGCACATGGGGGTTCTCCTTTACCCCTGTTTGCCGCTGGCACCTGTACACATGTGCAGGAGGCGCGAGCAGGGCGGGCAGCGGTAGGGTGCGAGGTGCTCGCTCGCCAGAGGCGTCCAAGGACCTGCCAAGCCTTCTCACAGCAAGGCCGGGCCCTGCTGGTTGCGAGGCTGCGGCTCACACCCCATATAGCCGTGCCAAGAGCGCCGCCGCCCGGGCGGCTCACAGCGCAGCGGTCCACACAGAAGTCCCTCTGTGTCCAGATGAAGCAGTATGCATCCTTTGCACAGCTCATGTCACATTTGCTGATTCACAAGCAAGTCAGATGGTCTCCGGCCATTGGATGGGCGGCCGCTCCTCTTCCGATTCAAGCGACTGTTCCGCCTCCCCCTGCTCCCCCGCCGCCGCTTGCTGCTCGCCTGCCACGCCCGCTGCACCTGCCGCTGTGCCTGCTTCGGCTGCTGTGCCTGCTGTGCCAGCTGGGTCCTCCTCGGGGTAAACCATCTTCTTCGCCACGCCGCCGTCGACCACAAACTCCTGCAGCAGCGATCACACACGCCACAGCAGGGGGTCAGCACCGGAGACTCACGCACGCATCGCATGCTGTGCTGCGACACGCATGCGCAGCAACCCTGGTGCGTGCATGCCTCAGCAACCCCACACACACTTGCTTGCCTTCTGATGTCTTGAAGACCCGGCACCTGCCATCCGCCAAGAACAGCACCAGCCCTTGATGCAAACTGAGCCCCCGGAAAAACCCACCTGTCCTGTGATGAAGCCCGACCGGCTGCCATCCGCCAAGAAGAGCACCAGCTCTGCCACATCCTCCGGCCGCCCCACCCGCCCCGCCGGGTGCCACGCATGGTCAGCAGGTGTGATGCTGCCTGGCTCGCCGCTCGTGTCAATCCAGCCGGGCAGCACCGCGTTCACCCTGCGTTGTGGCGGGGAGCAGCGGGCGGTGGCGGGTGGCGGGTACGCAGCAAGAAGTTGGAAGCAGCAGGTAAGGGGGGCAGCGCAAGCAGTTTCGCCGGCCAGCTCGTCACGCTGCACTCCAATTGCCTACCCCAATTGCCTGCTTCCACTCCCTGCTCCTCCAGCTATGTCATCTGGCTGCCCTGTTTCCTCTGCAACCCAACCTTCCACACGCACCTGACTTTGTGCGCCAGGCTGATTGCCTGGGCGTGCGTCATGCCCAGCATGCCCGCCTTGGCAGCCGCATATGCCTCCGTGTGTGGCTCGCTCTGTGGTGCGGGGCATGAGGGGGTGGATACTGCGCAGTCAGCAACTAGGAGAAAGACGGCCAGAGTCTTTCCTTTGAGAGCAGATTGCCCGGTCGCCGCACATTGGCTGCAGCACACAGAGCCAGGCTTGCACATACAATCAGCAGCCAGGCAGACGCAATCACAACAGAGCGCAGCAAAAGCAGCAGCAGCGCGGCGGCAGCGGCAGCCTTGCCTGGTGCGCTCGAGTGGAGGAGATGTGAATGATGGCAGCATCGCCCGCAGGCATGTGCGGCAGGCACGCCTGGCTCATCAAGAAAGCTCCTGCAGAAAAAGACGAGTGGATGAAAGCTTTTCTGCAGAAAGACAGAAGCCTTTGCTGCTGGAGGCATGCGCTCCAGCGCCCTGCCGCACACCACTCCATGGCCGAAACCTGAACCGGGCGGCCATTCTGTTGGGCAAGCACAGCCTTCCAGAACGCTGTCAGTGGAAGCAGCACAGCCTGCCTGAGGACAGCTGCCAAACCGCGCCTCCCCCCAGCGCCTCACCCGTCAGGTTGGTGTCAATCACTCGCCGCCAGTGTGCCACCGCTGCTTCGGGCGTGTCGGGCATATGTGGGTCGGCAATGCCGGCACTGGAGGGAAACGACGGCAGGTTGGCAGTAGGGTAGGTTGGTGGGTGTTGAATGGAACAGCAGCAGGTGTTGGATGAAAGACAACTGACGAGCGCTCCCGTTGCATGTGCAGCTGCTGAATCGTCTGCAGCAAATTGGCCAGATCCTTCTTCAAAGTTGGGCAGGACACCCGAGAGAAGGAGCACCCCAAGCTCACTTGTTGACCAGCACGTGGATCTCTGCGCTACTCAAGTTAAACGACCCTAGGCCGTCTTATAGAATGGGCAGGACACCCGAGAGAAGGAGCACCCCAAGCTCACTTGTTGACCAGCACGTGGATCTCTGCGCTACTCAAGTTAAACGACCCTAGGCCGTCTTATAGAATGGGCAGGACACCCGAGAGAAGGAGCACCCCAAGCTCACTTGTTGACCAGCACGTGGACCTCTGGCGCGCCAAAGTGCTTGCTGACTTCTCGCGGCACAAAGCCCACCTGCAGGGGGTGCTGGCATGGGGCGGACTGCTCACACCAGGCCGTTTCACGCATGTGTAGGGCAGCATGCGTGTGTGGCAGCAAGCAGGTGGGAAGCACTGCAAGGAGCATTGCAAGGCAGTGTTGCACAGGACCGTGCGACTGCGACGCTGTGAGCAGCACAACGAGCGGTGTTGCCACAACAGCTTTGCGCCGCGACAGCCGCACCTCTGCGCTGCTGCCAATGTCCAGCACCAAATGTGCGTAATGTTGTCCTAGTGCCTCATCTGCAGGAGCAGACAATGGGAAATGCTGACCCATTAATGGCACGCGATGGCAGCTGCCGACAGGTAGGAAGGCAATGCAAACAGGTTGCACGGCTCCGGCACAAGTGGGGCAAACGCGGCACTGCTCTACATGTCGCATCTACGCAGCACCCTGAATGTACGCCGGCACCCTGTTTTGCAAAACCAGCTGCAGCCGCCCACCGGTGGCGTACCGCCACGTCCAGACCAGCCCCAGGCTACCAACCGCAGCACCCACCTGGCTCGCCGTCCTGCAGCCTGAGCCGGTCAATGCCCAGCACTCGGTAGCCCGCACGCACAAAGGCACGGGCACACGCTCGTCCAATGCCGTGTGGCCTGGCCGTGCCTAGCAAACAGAGGGATGGCAAAGGGGAGCTCCCACGTGAGGGGAAGCACGGGTGTGAGGCGGCGGCGGCGGCGCCCGCGGCGCACCTGTGACGACCGCCGTTTTGGCTGCCATGTCGCTGCTGCCTTCTGATCAAGCTGACCACTCCTCTGGTGAGCGAAGCAAGCTCGTGGGGTGCGTCTGCAAACCCTGGCCGGCTTGCGTGCAGCAGCTGAGGGTGTTAGGAGCAGCGTTACCGAGGGCAGACGTCGCAGAATGACAGGAACGGCCGATTTGGTCCGTTTGCTCTCGGTCACTGCCGAGCATCTGCTTGCATGAACTGCAGCCTTTCTGGTGCGCCAAGGGGCGCTGCAGAGCCCCAGCAGGCATTCGGCATTGATACGCAGGCTGTTGGGATAGCAGTGGCATCGAAAGGCGCGCCCAGCGCAGCGGCCCAACAGCGCTTGGCGCCTGGCGGGCCTCGGGCGGCCCCATGGGCAAGTCGGGCCGGCACAAGCGAGGACAGGGGCACTCTGGGAAGCGCGGGCGGCACGGGCACGGCGGCTGGGTTGGCGGCGGCGCCGGCCGGGCACCACCGCCCCGGCGACAGGTGCGCTTGGCATGGGGGTGGTTGGCCACGCCCCGACTCCTCTGTCTGCATTGCTTATCTGTGAATCCTGTGATTGAGTGACACGTTCATACGCTTTCCCTTCACCGCCACCCCGCCCATCCTCGCAGCAGCAAGCGCCGGCTGAGCAGGCCTATGAATCAGAGGAGGATGGCCTCCTGCACATTGGCGGAGTGGTTGTGCGAGTGGACGCAGCCGGCGGCGGCACCGCCAGCATCCCGCTTCAGCAGCAGCAGCAGCAGCAGCAGCGGCAGGGCGGCGGCAGCGGCGCGCGCCGGCAGCGCCGCCGCGGCGGCGGCGGGGCCCCGCTGCAGCTGCAGCGCGCGCCCAGCAGCGGCGGGGGCAGCAGTGACGATGGAGATGAGGAGATGGATGAGAGGGAGCAAGCTGTGCAGGACTACTTAGCCAACCTTGCAGCCGGAGAGGCGGAGGAGGGAGAGGAGAGCGGCAGCAACGGCAGCGAGGCCGATACAGAGGGTGACCAGCGCAGCGGGCCCGGCAGCGCGGCCAAGCGCCGCAGGCGACAAGTGCGGGGCTCTGGCCGCCGTGCCTGCTTGGCAAGCGCCAGCGATTGCTGACTTGCGCATAGCAAGGGCTTGGGCTGCTCTGCGGTTGTGCCTGCATGCTGTCCAAGGGCATGCTTATGTTGTGGTGCAGCAGGTGACATGCTGCCGAGCGCCTAGTCTAGGACCACGCACTCGCCCTTGCTGTCTGCCTGCCCCTGCTGTGCAGTACGAGCAGACCATGCACGCCCTTGCTGTCTGCCTGCCCCTGCTGTGCAGTACGAGCAGTTTGAGGCGCTGCGGCGCTTCAGCGGCTTTGACATGCTGGATGAGGGGCCCGTCACAGGGCTGGGCTGGCCAGGTGGGAGCAGCGATCTAGCTGCACCTGGCTGCACCTATCTGCCACCTAGCTGCAGTGCATGCTGCATGTGCACTTGTTGGTGAAACCCCGCCGTTGGGCTGGCCAGGTGGGGCAACCTGGGAGCAGCTGCTGCAGGGCAGCTGGCTGCAGGACATGCTGCATGTGCACTTGTTGGTGAAATTTGGGTGCTGCCGCCTGCGTCGACTGCTGCTGAGGCTAAGGCTGAATTGCCCAGCGGCACCGCGCGCAGTCAGAACCAGTTGCTCTCCCGGCAGCCAGCTGCCGGTAGGTTGACAGCTGCAAATGCCGCACATCGTCTGCTCGCTGCAGCCCTCACACCGCACATCTGCCGCGCTGCTTGCTGCTGCTTGCAGGCCTGACATCTGAGGAGGAGGAGGCCAGCGGCAGCAGCGAGGATGGCAGTGACTCCGATGATGAAGACAGCAGTGGCAGCAGCGACGACAGCAGCAGCAGCAGCAGCAGCGAGGAGAGCGAGGATGAGGAGGGTAGCGACAGCAGCGGGAGCGGCAGCAGCGATAGCGAGGAAGATGAGGATGGAGAGGAGGGCAGTGAGCTGATGGAGGATGATTTGCAGCAGCTCAGGTACGGCTGGGAGTGTACTGCTGCAAGCATTCCACTTGGAGTGTAGTGCGTGCAGGTGCTGTGGTTGCGAGCGCGCTCATTTGGCGTGGCTTGCTTGTCTGTGGGTGCGCGCCTGCTTCTTGACAATGTAGGGGCCTGGCATGCACCTCTGCACGCCTCTGCCAGGGCAAATGTGTTCCATGTTTTCTTCCTTGCTGCCGCAGGCTGGCGCAGCGCTTCCCTGTGCCGCTGCGATCAGAACATCCTGATCTCAACTCCCTGTCCCGCATCACCGCACCCCTTCCTGCTGCAGCCTGGCGCAGCGCTTCCCGGTGCAGGTCCGACCGCGGCCGCCGCCGCTGCCGGGCCAGGCCCAGGGCGGCAAGGACAGGGGCGGCGGCGGCAAAGAAAAGGGCGGCAAGAAGAAGCACCGTCCGGGCGTCAAGGGTGCCAAGGGCGGCAAGCTGGCCCCAGGTGGGTTCAGTTGATTGTTTTGTTGGTTGACTCGTGCACGATGAGAGCCAGGCTGCCAGAGCAGCACTGAATGGAGGGCAGAGCCCACCAGAGGGGCTGCTGAGGCGCTGTGGGTTGTGACCTGGCGGGCGCGACTGGCGCTGCTGCGCTGTGCAACGGCTGCTATGCTGGCGCCCAGCCGCCTGAAAGGGCAATTGTAAACTAGTGTTGTTGCGTTGCAGGCAAGAACAAGCGGCACAAAAAGGAGCGGATGGCTTGCCTTTTGCTGCTGTGCATTGATTCACCAGCAAGTTGCTATTTTGGTCTCTTGTTTTGCCCACAGGCGAGAAGAAGAAGCTGAAGAAGGAGCGAATGGAGGCCAAGCGCGCAGCACGGGCCGCCGCCCGCGGCTTTGACCTCGCCTGGGTCAACCGGCAGCTGGAAGAGTTTGTGTCTCGCCAAGGCGATGTGCAGGTGATTAGAATGGCTGGATGCACGGGGTGTATGTGCAGTGCGTGCGGGGCAGAGTGAGCAGCCTGCAGTGTCATCCGGCAGCTAGAGGAGTGGGTGGCAGGCCCTGCTGTTGTCATTGGCAGTATATGCGACCCTGGTTGCCATTCCACCTGATTCTGGTTGAACCCACCCTCCGCCGCTCGCCTGCCTCCTGCTGCCGCAGGCGTTTGGACCCTTTGGCAAGCACGAGGGCAAGGCGGTGGCGCGCCTGGCAGCTCTGTACGGCTGCCGCGCCACGCTGCAGGGAAGCAAGGCCACCAAGAAGCTGGTGGTGGTGAGCTGCTGCTGTGTATTGGATATGATAGCGCAATAAAGGGCTGGAGTTTGAGGAACTTGGCAGCCCAACAAATGCTCGCTGTTGCGGAGCGCCACGAAGCTTGTGTTGGTTGCCGTTGGATCTCTTGATTGATGCTGCTGGTGTCGTGTTGACAGTCCGCCGGGCAGCAGCACGGCATGTGTTTGCCGAAATGCGCAGAGCAGGCATGCCGCGCCTGCTCGCTGCTGCTGCCTGCCGTGCCTGCAGGGGCATTTTGCCATGCGTGGTGGCCCACTCCATTGCCATGCCGCCCACCCAACCCTGCGCCCTGCCCCGCTTGCAACCGCAGGTGAGCTCCACGCCACGCACCTGCCTGCCACAAGGCGATGAGCTCCTGCTCATTGGGCAGATCCTGGCAGCCCAGGCGGCCGCAGAGCGCAGCGGTGCGGCCATGGATGGCCGCCTGGCAGCGGCTGTGGCCGGTGCAGACCTCACAAGCATCCTCCCCGCCTCGCTGACTGGGGCGGGGGGCAGCGGCGGCAAGGGCGGGCGCTGGGCCGCGCTGCGCCGCAGCAGCGGCGGCGGCGGCGGCGGGCCGGGCAGCACGGCTGGGCAAGGTACGCACATGTGCTTTGTGCCGGCCGGGCGGGTCCAAACGCGAATGCTTGCAGCCGCATCCTCGCCTGCTCGAGCTGCCCGTGCCTGCATGCTGCCTGCATGCTGGCTGCCACGCTACAGGCTGCTTGGCTCCCTGCAAACCATCTGTTCCATCCCACCCCTGCTCCTCCACAGCCAAAGCAAAGAAGAAGAAGCGCAGCAAGCTCAAGCCAGTGGCCTTTGTGAGCGTGGGTGCCATCAATCCAGAGGAAGGCGTGGAGGTGGCGGCCGCCCTGGCCGCGGCAGGTGCAGCAGGCGCCGCAGGCGATAGCGACATCAGCGACAACGACGACGGCAGTGACAGCGATGATGGAATGGCAGTGCCTGCTGCAGAGGGCGCGGCTGGAGCCGCCGTGGCGCTGGAAGCAAGTACACAGATGGATGGCGGCCAGTCTCCGCAGGCGGCAGCGGCGGCCGGCCTGCAGCTGCTGGAGGTCATCGAAGACTTGGGCATTGATGGCAGTGATTTGGAACTGGGAGTCGCGCCGCCCATGGCCGCTACAGCGGCAGCAGCCGAGCCAGCAGCAGCGGCGGCAGGGGCAGGAGAAGCTGCAGCAGCGGCAGGGGCGGCAGCAGCGGCTGGAGTGGAGTGCTCTGCAGAGGAGGATAAGGGTGCAGAGGCATCGGCCGAGGCTTCGGAAGGCAGCGAGGAGGCGGGCGGGCGGCCTGGGCTGGGCGCTGGGGGCACACTGTACACTCGGTGAGTGGCGAAGAATGAGGGAGTCGCCATGCGCTTTTGCAGTGGGAAGGGAGGGGCAGCCAGTGCATTGGTGGTGGGAGGGAGGGAGCGGCCAGTGCTTGGTTGCAGACAGATGGCTGCTTGTGAGTTGGAAGCTGCTGTTCTTGGTCATTTGGGCTCATCTCAGGAACACATCCTGCCTCTCCTGCTGCTTCCCTCTGCACCAAACCTGCCCACGTCATGCACCCCTCGTCTTGCCGTGCCTGTCCCTGATGCAGCATGACAGCGCTCTCTCTAGGCAGTGCGCCCAGCGGAGGCAGCCCGCGTGGCGGCAGCCCCCGCGGCCCGCCCAGTGCGCGCGGCAGCGCAGCAGCCGAGGGCATCACTAACCCTGGCCGGCTGCTAGGCCTGGGCCTGGCGCTTGGCATTGGATCTGAAGTGTTCGGCGCCCCCGCCGCTGCGGCACCAGCTGGCGCGGCAGACGCAGCAGCCGACCTCTCGCCGCTGAGCCCGCTGCTGTCAAAGTCGCAGCTGCGCAAGCTGCAGCGGCGCACCAGCCGCGGCGGCAGCGGAAACACAGCAGCAGCGGCGTCCCCAGTGGCTGCAAGTCTAACAGCAGCAGCAGCGGCCGGAGAGCTGCCCGCCGGCAGCGGCAAGCAACACCACCAGCAGCCCGGGCGCAAGGGCCGCCCGGGGCGCAGCAAGGCGGAGCGGCGCAGCCGCAGCGGCGCAGCGGCTGCTGCCGCAGCGGCTGGCAGCACGGAAGATGAGGGGGATGCCATGCAGCAGCGTTTTGGTGGGCTGGGGCTGGGTGCTTCGGCAGGCGGCACAGATGGCGGCAGCCCAGAGGGCCGCGGCGGCGCGGCGCCGGCACGCAGCGGCAGCGGCGGCAGCGACCGCCCGCTGGTTGCCGGCGACTATGGCTACTTTGAGCGGCACACCACTGGCATCGGCAGCAAGCTGCTTGCCAAGTGGGGCTTTGGCGGGGAGGGGGCGGGCCTGGGGCGCAGCCAGCAGGGGCGGGCCGAGCCGCTGCAGGCGGTGCGCCGAGCCAAAAAGCTGGGCCTGGGAGCGGAGGGTGTCTGACTTTTGCCCAGGCCCTCTGCAGTAGCCCCGGCTACGGCCATCCGGGAGGCAGCTGGCAGCCGCTGCGCTGTCGCTCAGTTTTTGTCAGGTGCCCAAGCACCAGAAGCTCCCTCACTCCCTGTACTTTTTGCGCTGCCCCCCTGCAGCCGCGTTTCATTCTGCGGCAGCTTGTTCCTGTACTTGCACCTCGTTTGCGCTGCGTGTGTGCACCTGTACCCAGCCGTTTTGTGCCATACCCTGCAGTGTTTTGAGCGTAAAACTAAGATGCACCATCAGTGCGCAGGGGGGCGCGGTCGGCAGGGCAACGAGCAGTCGCGTTGCAATCAGGCACCCGTTGTTCGCGGTTGGGGAGGGGCGAGCTTCTCTGTCTGCCGGCATGCATGCAGATCAGTCAGCTGATGCAACTGTCGGCGCTACTGCTGTTGGATTAGGCTTTGGAGAGCGTAAGCGTCTTGCAACGTCCTTTTATCAGTGGGCTGGGCCCTGCGCTACGGGCGCTGGAGTGGGTGCCAGGCGGCGGGTACAGTGCAAGAAGGGCCACTGCGCACCATTCGAGCCACCTGCCCCCTTCCAAGTGGATTTTCAATGATGCATTTGTGATGAGCATGAGTGCAGGTACCCTGGAAACGCTGGAACTGCGACCTCGAGCGCTGCCCGCATGGAGCACAGCACAGCATGGCGGGCACTTGGCAGCGGCGGCAGCCTCCCCCTCCCATTTCATTGTTTCCTGCTGGCCCCGGCAGCCGCTCGGCACCTTACCTTTCACTTCCATAACGCATATCGAGTGTTCTGGGCGCGGCTGAGCAGGGGCTGCGCGGCCCGGGCGGCCCTCCCCAACTCGCGATGGCGACTGAGGCAGCGGAGGCGGCGCCCGCCGCCGTCCAGCCCACCGGGACGGCCCTGCTGAAGAAGCTGGTGCTGCGGCTGGACGACGGCACGCTGATCAAGGCGGCGGGCGGGGAGGGCGGCGACGCCAAGGCGGCGGCGGTGGTGCTGCGCCCCAGCGACGCGTACACCGGCGGCAAGCTCACAGAGGCGCACCTGCTCAAGGCCCAAGTGCTGCTGTGCGAGGCGCACGCCAAGCTGCCGGACGAGGGCCCGCTGCGCAGCCTGAGCCTGGGCAGCAAGCGGTCCACCGACACTTGCTTTGAGGTGCGCCGGCGCCGCCGCCGCCCGCCCGGCCTTGCTTGCAGCGGCCCGGCGGCCGCTTGGAGGGCAGCGGGCGCCTGCTGGGAGTGGTCTGGCCGCCTGCCAGCCCCGCATGCGCCCTGTGCAGCGCGGGATGGGCCCGCCGCCTCCCTGGGCGCACTGCCCGCTCGAGGCGGCTCACCGGGGGGCTGCCCCACGCGCCGATTGCGCCCCGCAGGTCGGTCCCGTCGGATCCAAGCGCTCGCGGTCGCTGGGCGGCGCGCTGGCCAACGGCGCAGGTGCGGGAGGGCGCTGCAGCGGGCGGGCGCACCTGCAGCCGGTTGTGCAGTTCACTAGGACGATGCAGCAGCGCGCAGCGGTGCGCGGGAGGCGCCTATGCCGCCGCGGGAGGTTGGCAGCGGCGGCGGCGGCGGTGGCGGCGAGCGAGCAGCGGCCGTGTGGAGGTGTTGCTTCCCCTTGAGCTCACTTCCTCCTCACCTCCCTCACCGCCCCACAGATGAGTTCCACATGGAGTCTCCCACATCGGCCTCGCTGCCGGCTCCGCCACAGCCGGCCTACGTGCCGCCCCCGCAGCCCGCATATGTGCCGCCGCCGCAGCCCGCATACGTGCCGCCGCCGGTGGCGCCCGCGCCGGTGGCGCCCGCGCCGCCAGGGCCCGGCCGCGACCAGTGGACGGCAGCCTGCCAGCGCGTGCTGAACAACGTCCTCAACAACCTGGGCCCAAATAAGGTCATCTTTTATGAGCCGGTCAACCCGGCGCAGGTGCGCTGCCGGGGGCTGGGGTCCACGCAGCAGCGGCCGCATGATCAGCAGCAGCCAGGAGGAGGGAGTGCCGTGCCTGCGCGGGAGCGAGACAGCAAGCTGGCTGGGCCCGGCCACCGCCAGTTCCAGCAGCTTGAAAGTGCCCTGCCCGCCCTGCGCCGCCATGCCGTGCACCAAACCTCCAAGGCCCGCCGGCGGCGGTTGGCCAGCGCTGAGGCAGCTGGCGTGGCACCAGCAGAGCGTGCGGCTCAGCTCTCTCCGCTGCTTCAACCCCGTCCCCTCAACCCCAGGTGACGGACTACTACACGATTGTGAAGAAGCCGATCTGCCTGAAGGACATCCAGAACAAGCTGGAGCGCAACCAGTACGCCACGCCCACAGAGATGTACCTGGTGCGCCGCTGTTGTGGGGGCAGTTAGTTAGGTTTTTTGTTTGGAATCCTATCTGACCTGCCTCAAGAGAGATGTACCTGGTGCGCCCCCACCGCTGCTGCTGCTGCTCAAATCCTGTGCCCTGTGGTCACCCATGCCGCCCTGGTGCAGTCGTGCTGCGTCTCACTGGCCTTGGGGGGCTGCTGCCGTTCATCTGGCTGCCGGGCTTGGCGCCGTCATCCTGCCTGCTGGCGGGACCTGGCCCCTGGGGTTGAGTACCGATCACAAGTCAACTGCTATAACCCTTCTGGCTCATTCGCACCAACCAACCGCAGGACATGGACCAGCTGGTGTACAACTGCATGCTGTACAACCCCGCGGGCACCTTTGTGCGCGAGCTGGGCTCCAAGGTGGAGCAGCGCTGGCTGGACAACTGGCGGCGCAGCCCCGTGCTCGCGCCCTACGCCGTGCCGGTGAGGGAACGGTGCTGCTGCTTTCGATGCTGGTTGTGTATCAAAACAGCTCGTCTGGATGGGTGGACTGGCTCGGCTGGCCCGCATGCAGCGCCCGCCAGTCCGCCCAACCTGCAGCCTTCATTGCTCATCAGCCCGCCCCTCACCTCACCTGCCCATGCGCCGCAGCACCAGCGCCTGCCCAAGCCCAAGGCGCAGGCGCAGAAGAAGAGCGCGGCGGCGGCGCGGCCGCAGCGCTCGAGCGGCGGCCAGCCCCGGCGCGCGCCACCCAAGGTGCGTGCTGCTCACTGCTGCTCCTCATCCTCAATGGGTGCCCAGTGTTGCGCTGCTTTGTCAGCAAGCTGGCTGCTTGCACCCTTGCCAAGGCACACTCATGTTGATTGTGCGCTTGTTGATTGTGTGCTGCCGGCGCCTTGCGTTCGATGGTATGTGTCCTGTGCCTGTGTGCATGCCTCTCGCACCTCGCCTGCTGCCGACATTGCTGCCCCGCTGTCGCCTGACCTGCTGTGCACGTGCGGCTTCCCCAAAATGCAGGCGCAGGCGGCGCCGCGTGTGCCACGCACCACGAGCGTGAACAGCTACAAGAATTACCAGGCGCTGCCGGCGGAGCAGCAGGCGCAGCTGGCCGAGGCGCTGCAGGTGGGGGCTGGGCCGGCAGGGGAGAGAGCCTATGTGCTGGGGGGGCTGCTGTGGCACAAGAACTGTGGATGGGCGTGGTGGCCCATCCTGCAGACATTTGATCTGCCGTGCACCCACATGGTTTCCTCCAAGTTGTTTCTTCTGCAGGACGAGAACGTGCTGGCGTCCAAGATGGACGGCGTGGTGGCCATCCTGCAGAAGGCCAACCAGCTGCCCACCAACGAGGAGGGGGAGGTGGAGCTGGACCTCAGGTACGGGGACTTTATTGCTGGGGTTTGTGTGCTCATTGCTGTGTTGGATTTGCCTGTGCCGGGGCGGTTGCAAGGCCTACTCTGACACTGCGGCGAGTCCCACTCGAGCGGCACTGTGACTGGGTGACCACAGCGTGCGCAGCAGGTGCTATGTATGCCCACCGCCGGGCACTCAACTGCCTCTCCATCCTTTCCCGTTCCGTTTTGCAGCGTGCTGTCCCCCGGCGTGGTGTGGGAGCTGTACGAGTACGTGATTGGGCGGCCGCCCGTGGCGGCCCAGCCCGCGCGCTCCTCCTTCCAGCTGCAGGCGCGTGCCTTGAAATTAGGGGGAGGCAGGCTGCTGGTGGCTGGGTGGTAGCGCATGCATGTTTAAACCACTGCAGCCGCGTGTTGGTGTGCTACAGCAGCCTGCCGGCGAGTGCCGCTCAACGGCTGGCGTGGCGCGCCCTAATGCCTTGCCTGCGCCCAATGTGTGCTGCAGGAGGACTCAGACTACGACCCTTACGGCGAGGAGGAGGAGGACTGAGTGGAGAACAGTTTGCATGGGTACAGCGCACTGCCGCCCGCCCGCTGCCCGCTAGCCGGCGCGCTGCTGCCTGCGGCGGCGGTCTGCCGCAGCACCAGCGTGCTCCGGCAGGCCACAGTGTCGCCAGCTCAGGGTGCTGCCTGCTGTCGGCTTGCCCGCCCTCTTCTTCCCTCGCACCGCGCCAGCGTAACCGTTACACCCTGCACCCCACGTCACAGCAGTTTTACGCGTCTCCGTTTCATTCTTCCCGCCCTGGCAGTGAGTTTTCATGTCTTGCCCTCTGACCGCCCCCAAACCGCATCCACTGCTCGACGCCCTCTGGGCTCCCCTATACACAAAAACTTACAAAAATGCTTTGCCCTCCGAGATTCCCTTCCGCCGCTGTGCGCCCCCAGCGCCCTCCCCTGCTCCTAAAGTCAGCCTCACCGCCGCCCCGCCTTGCATGCTGCGGCCGGCCCTCGCTTTGTCCGACACTCGATACCTTTTGACGTTGTTTGCTGCCCGTTGACTTGTGCTCCAACTCCGGGCCCACGGAGATCCTTATATTGCAAAAACACAAACAGCAATAACAGGCGCAAGGCAGAACGGTGGAGGCGTGGGTGGCATCAGCGGCCAAGTGCAAGGGCCAATGCATGCAGCTTGTGGCGGCTGTTTTGTGGTGCTCAAAGTGTAGGGCATGTTGCGCAAGCTTTGCCAGCATGAGGTGGCAATGCGAACAGAACAATTTTTTACTAGAGCATGGGTCACTGCTGCCCGCTGACCACCAGTCACTTGGTGGCCAAGTCGCTATGTGCTGCCGCCACCCCCTGCCCGTGCAGCCTGGCACGCCGCCTTGTGCTGGGCCCAGTCGGAGCGCTGGCAGTCCGTGCTGCAGTACATCGCCTGCCTGCGAGGGTGGAAAGAGTGGGCAGCTGCTTGTGAGAGGCTGAGGCAGGTGACGGTAAACTGAGCATAAATTGATGTCGCCTGGTGAAGTTGGACGAGCAGCGGACAGTACCAGTGGACAGATGTGAGCAGAGCTCCACAACACAACACAAACGGCATATACCAGCCCGACTCGCCTGCACGCCGCGCAGCAGCGCAGCTTGCGCAACGGCGGGTCCTCAGCAGCACCACAGGCAGCGCAGCGCGGCACCCCAGGCGCAGGCGGCAGCCGCAGCGCACGAATGGAGGCCCGCAGCTGCTCGAAATCCTCTTGTGTGACTTGCAGCGGCACCCGCTCTACGCCGGGCCGAGCCAAGGCAGTAAAGGTTTGACCGCTGTGCAGCCGGCGCGAAATCAGCTGGACAAGCTGCTCAGTCAGGTCAGCCCGCGCCTGGGCGGGCAGCTGCGACAGCTGCCGCCCCTCCATCGCCGCCGCATGCTGCAGCATGGTTAGCAAGAAGCCCTCGATCCCCTCCTGCATCTCTGCGCTGAGGCCCTGCCGTGCCTCTGAACTTGCCTGCCCAGCCACCTCGGGTGCGGCATTTACGCCGCTACTCGAAGCGGGTGGCACGAGGGGCCGGCCCAGTACCAGCTGCACCCTGGATGCCAACGCAAAGGCTGTTGGCGCGAGTATCAGCTGCAACGTGCCGTCATCCATCTGTAACCTCAAGGTGTTGCTGATCTTTCCGCTAGCACCCCCCACCCGTGCCGCTGCTGCCAGCGCCTGCAGCGCTGCTGCCTCTGCTGTTGCCGAGGGCGCCGCCAGCCCACGGCGGCGCGCTGCATCTGGGGTGGCCAGCAGCGCATGATGTGCATCGTCCAGCAGCCGCTGCGCCAGGGACCGCGGCTGCTCCGCGCCCTTGCGGGCAATGGCCAGCGCAGACAGATTGTCCTTTAGCCACTCCGGAGGCGTCAGCTCCAAACCAGCGAGCATCACCAAGCGAGCCTGCCCCACTGCCGGTCCTAAGTACACGAGGATGGGCGGGCCCGCTTCTTGTGGAGCTGCCTGCAAGCAGAAGACAACCCAGTGTGTGACACAACACGCAATGGTCACGGGAGATCTCCTGTGTGAGATCGCCTGTGGCCAGGCAGGCAACTTGCAGGCAAGCGGCGGCGGAGGAAGCTGGTGGGCTCACCATGTTTGCTGCTCGGCGGGCCTCCCAAGGCCCTCACGCCGCTGCCTGTGCAGCTCTGTCAGTGGCCTGCAGCACTTGGCACAGCGGGTGCAGCTAAAGCCGGTGGGAGAGCTCGGGTAGCAGAACGAGGCTGCTCCTGCACCGCGCCAGGGATCGCGCCAGGGCCGCCAGTGAGAGCAAATGCTCGCCTAACGACAAAGCACGCGTTCAAGGGCCGCACCCTGGGCTCCAGTGGCGGCGCGTCGGTGGCCGCCCAGCGGCGGCAGCGGGGCACGCAGCTGATCATCATGCCAATGCCTGCTGCCCTCTGCCGCGCTGACTCGATTTGTGAAATGTACAGTCTTCTGCCAGCAAGTTAGACCTGGGGGACAGCCGTTGGGTCCGGCCACAATACTTCTGGTCTGTTGATGCTGCCGTGCCGCCCTGCCGAGCGCTGGCCGAGTTAGGCGAGCTTGCAATATTGGCGCACCGACCAGGCTCGAGCTGGTGATTGCTGTGCAATGCAGGGGGCAGTGGTCAGATGACATCTTCTTCCCGAGAATGGCGGCAGCGGCAGGCACAAGGCAGCAGTGCAGCGTGGCACAAGACAACTTACACAGTGTCATGACAACGCGGGGCCGGGGGCACAGCAGGTTCCCGCGCACTCAACCTCCCGGAGGCACCGCACAAACACGCCTGCGCGCCCACCTGAGCGCGGCGAAAGCTGCCGCCCGTCCGCTGCCCGCGACGGCGCCTGGCGGCCTGCCGCGGGGACCCACCCCCACTGTCTGCACCGATGCGAGGGCCGTGGGAGCTTACAGGGAGGTTGCCGTTCAGCAGGGCGAGAGAGAGGGGAAATGGGTGTGGAAGCATGCAGAACAGGGCTTATATAGGCGCGGCATGGGTGGGTCCTCGGGCGAGGCCCCACGGGTCCTCGGACGAGGCCCCACTGCCGCGCATACGAAAATTCACACTGCGCTGAGGTGGCGGCACATTCAAGTGTGCTGAGGTGGGACATGCATGCAAGGTGGGTGGGTAAGGACCAGGGTCAAAGGCATGAGGGTCCCGATAGGGTAGGAACGGAGGAGAGGAGGGGCCCAGCCGTCTCACGACAACAGCACCTGCAATGTACCAACACGTCACCCAGTCTGTCCCTGCAGCCAGTGAGCAACAGACCACTTGACAGCTAACAGGCATATTGCAGCAGAGAAGCGCAGCACTTGCAGACGACGCTGCCTGTGGGCAGGTCCTGCCAGACTCGTCACCATTGTGCTGCGTGCCGGCGGGGGGCAGCCCTCCCTGGTTGAGCTGCCTGCAGACGGGTTGCTGCTGGCGGAAGCACAGCCGCAGGCTGCTGAGTAAGAGCAGCTGTGAGTCGAAGCAGTCAGGGTGCACATGGACAAGCCCTGCATGGCATGCAAGGGTGGGGAATGGTTGCCGGGCAGTGCTGGTGGCGCCGTCCGATGGTCTCCAGATGGTGCTGGCCTTGCAAATTGGTCGTCCCTGCATGTTATTTTACACTGTGGTGTTAGAAAGCCGGCCCTGTACACACCCAACCCTACCTGGTTGCAAGGGGTACACGGACAAAAGCATGCAAGGATTGGCCGGCACAGCGGCAGCGTGTGCGGACGGGCGGGGCCTTCCTGCGGGGCCTCCCTGCCAGGAGGCCAGGGAACGCTCGGCTCGTCCACTGTTGACTTGCTTGACTTCTGCACATCATGTTTCATACCCAAGGAGCCGTCCAAACGCCATAGTCCGCCCAAGCGAGGATGCTAGCGCGCGCTCAGTGCACGGCCACGCCTCCCTCCCCTGCTCTCGCAAGGTGGGGGTTGCAGGATTCTTTTTAGCATCTTGTCAACCCGATCGCATGCACCTGCCGCCCAGCGCCCACCGGCCCCTGCTCTCCACTGCCTGCAGGCCGCCCCTGCGGAGCTTGCGGGCGTCGCGGAGGTATGCATGTGCCCATGGCAGCCTGGCAACGCGGGCAGCAGCAATGGCAGCAGCAGCAGGCATCGACGGCGGCGGCAGCGATGGCAGCAGCAGCAGAAGCCCCGACCCAAGCGACGTGCCGAACCGCAGTGGGCTCAGCGAGGTGCAGCTGCAGTCAACAGCTGAGCAGCTGATGCGCCTCAGCCGTGCCTCCATCCAGCGGCATGACCTGAGCCGCAACACAGATGAGTCCATGCAGCAGCAAAAGGTGCTGCTGCTGCGGCTGGGCTTTTCGCAGGCAGCGATCGAGGCAGCAATCCGCAGGAATGGCGGCGGGCCCTACATCGCCGAGCAGCACATTGGCGAGGCAGTGGCGGTACTGCGGCGGTGGGGCTTCAGCCAGGAGCAACTTAACGGCGTGCTGGCGGCTGGCACCGTTTTTGTGTTCACTCGGTCAGCAGCCGACATTGAGGCTGTGCTGGCCTGGCTGCAGCAGGAGTTTGGGCTGCGGCCAAGCGAACTGGCCAGGGCTTGCGTCCGCTCGCCCTCCCTGCTGGGGATGAAGCAGGAGACGCTGCAGGCCAACTGGCAAGCGTTTGAGGCAGCATACCAGCCCACAGAGGCGGCAACCACTGCATTGACCGCTGCCCTGCGGGCAGGACGGGCGGAATTTCTGCGGATGAAGCTGCACACCCTCAAGTGAGGCCCCCTGTCCTATCATTGCCAAGTCCTGTCTGTGAGCATAGCTGGCCGATTTCGCAGCCTGCTTCAAGGCCACCATGTTGTGCGTTTGTGTCCACCGCCTGACCCTGCAGGGTGAAGGTGGTCCAGCTGCAGCAGCTGTTTTGTGTTGACGACCGCAGCCTTCCGAAGTACATTGGTCACATGGCAGAATTAGTTGCCTTTGACATCCCTGGGACCATCCAGCCACGCCTGGCCTTCCTGCAGGCCCTGACAGGTGCGGGGGGCAGCTGGTGAACCCCAAGACAGCCAGGCGAGCTGCCGTCCTGAGCTGCTTCTGCACTCCCTTGTGGAAGGGCTACTCACCGGGACCTCCCCGACCATGCACCTTCCTGTCACTCACAGGGGTGCCGGACAACAAGCTGGCTTCCCGAATACTGGGCTACCCTGCCCTGTTGCATCTGTCTGAGGCCCTACTGCAGCGCAAGCGCAACGCCGTGGTGGCAACCATGGGCGACCAGGCGGCACAGACCATCCTGTGCATGCAGCCGGAAGTTTTGGCCATGGACGAGAAGCGGGCAGTGCTCAACATTGCCGCCCTGCAGCAGCTGTTTGGCGTTTCACGGGAGTCAGCTGCAGGCATTCTGTGCAGCAACACCCGGCTTTTTAAACTAGGCATGGAAAACGACATCACAGCAGCCAAGCTGTCCGCCCGGGTGGCGTTTTGGCAGCAAGCTTACGGTCTGTCTGCAGGTGAGCAGGTTTCCAATCATGATTGTTTCTGATCGCGGTCAGCTCTGCTGCGCGCCGTCCGTATGCAGGCCGCGCAGCATTGTGATGTCATTGTGGATTGCTTCAATGCAAGCATGTTCCCAGCATTGCTGCTGCGCCCTTTGCATCATGCGTGCTTGATACACAACTGTCATTGCCTGATGCGCCCGTTTGCAGATGCAGCTGCCGTGCAGTGCGCTGAAATGCTGCCACGCAGCCTGTGCACTGTTGCGCCGCGCGTGGCCTTCTATCAGCACCAGCGGCCCGGGCAGCCCCTGCCCCGCTGCAATGCCTTTACTGATGGCGACCAAACCTTCTGCAAGCGGCTCAAGGCGGACCCCCTTGAGTTTGCGGCGTTCAAGGCGGGGTGGCTGGCCAGCGAGGAGGGCCGGGAGGTGTGCCGGCATGAGGGCAAGCAGCCGCGGCAGCGCTGATGCAGCTTGCCAGCATGTGCCTCATGTTGCATTTTGCTGCTGTTTTGCCAAATAGTCAGTTCTTTGTTTGTCAACTGCTCTGCATCTGATGTGGCCGAATCAATACTTGCATAAACGTGCATACAATCTGACGCTTCAGAGCAGTACAGGCAGCCTCTTCAGTTGTGTGGTGCACCCCAACGCTGTGGCGAGGGCAGAAAGCGGCCACCCAGCTGGCAGCCGGCCAGTGGGTGGCGGCACTTGGGGCAGTGGCTGCCGTTGTTCAGGCACCAGCGAAGGAAGGTGGACAGGCATGTGCTGCAGATCACACGATGGCCGCAAGGCACGCACACAGCCATTGCTGCCGCTTCCAAATGCTCGTCTAGGCACAGGTTGCACTCGTGCTCTTGCTCGCAGCCAGCTGCTGCCATTGCCGCAGCTGGTTGCTGCATTGAAGCAACCTGCCTGCTCGCTGACTGACCGCCGCAGCCAACCGCCGGTGCTTGCGGGGCTGCTGCACCTGCCGCCAGGGGTAGCGGCAGCGGCAGCGACATGCCACCAGCAGCGCTGCTCTCACCACCGCCGTTGCCGTCGTGCTGCACACTGATAGCTGCATTTGCAAGGGGCGCGCGGCTGCCAGGCAGCAAGTGCTGCAGCAGCTGCTGCAGATTGGTCTCATCCCCAGCTGCTTCGTCAGCTGGGGAGGCAGGCGGCTGTGCTGCACTGTGGCCGGCACTGCTGCTGCCGGGGGCGCTGCCGCCGCTACTGCTTCCTGCAAGCAGCTGCCCAACTGGTTGCGCTGCCTCACTGCCAGCCAGCTGCTCCCAGTCGTCTGGAGCCTCCTGCACAGTGGCTGCAGGCACCAAGGGCCCCTCGGGCTCTGCACCCCAGGCATCAGCCTGCACCGCAGCCGGAGCGGGCACTGCAGCCAGTTGCTGCCGCTGCTGCTGCTGCTGCTGCTGCTGCTCCTGCTGCTGGAGCGGCGGCTCCTGCAGCTGTTGCGACGGCTCCCCTGGCTGCGGCTGCAGCGCAATTGCAGCTGCTGCAGCAGGCGCCGCAGCTGTTAGCATGACCGGCAGCAGGGGCATGAGCAGCGACTGTGGCAGCGGCACCTGCTCTGGCGGTGGCGCTGGGACAGCCGCCGCAGCGAGCAGTGCTGCAGCAGTCTCTGCGGCAGCCTCGGCGGACGCTGCCTCTTCGCTGCTGTCTGCCTCCTCTGCCTCGCTGCTGCTTGTATGTGCACCCCAGGTGTGCTGCTGCTGCTGCTGCTGCGCTGGCGACTGGCCGCTGCTGTTTGCCGCCACCGCTTCTGCCCAGGTAGCAGGGTGATGCTCGTCGGCTGCCTCTTCTTTTGGCAGGGAGGTAAGCAGCTGCAGCCGCGTGCGCTGCCTGCCTCGCTGCGACGCCGTGTGGGTGACGTGCGGCGCTGCTGCTGCGGCAGACTGCTGTGCTGCCAACTGTTGCTGGCTGGGACCGGCCGCCGCCGCCGCCGCTGGCACAGCTGAAACCGGCACGGCTGAGCCACTGCATGCAGGCTGCAAGCTGCCAGCAGGGCCAGCGCCTGCCGCAGGCTGCAGCTCTTCCCAGCTGTCGGGGGCCCCAGCAGCGATGGGCTGCTGCGGCTGCTGTGAGCCACTGGGCTCTGCTTCTGCCCACGCTGGCGCTGCCTGCTGTGCTGCCAGCTGTGCCGCCTGCTGCGCTGCCTGCTGTGGTTGCTCCAGCTGGCTGAGCACGGCGCCCAGATCCATGCCGTGCTGCCCCTGCTGTGCATGATGTGGGCCATGCTGAGCCTGCTGCGCTGGTGCAGGTGGCTGCTGAGGCGACAGCAGGCGCTCCCAGTCAACCAATGCTGAGCTGGCCAGTGTCTCAGCCAAAGCCTCTAAGCTCAGCACAGGGGGACCACCAATGAGGCCTGCAGTGCCGCTGCGGGCTGGGGCTGCCGCCGCTGGCCGGGGCGGTGCGGCAAGGGCAGCTGTGGTGCCCTCGCTGCTTGTAGCAGGCCGGCTGCGCTGGCTGACCGTGCCGCTTGGAGGCTCAGAGGGGCGCACCGCGGGGAGCAGGACGGACAAGAGGGCGCGAGGGTGCTGCGCCGGATTGGCCGCCGGCGGCCGTGCTGCGGTTGGCTCCCCAGCTGGTGCTTGCGCCGCAACAGCTGCAGGTGCGACTGCTTCTGGCTGAGCTGCTGCCGTTGCTGCTGCAGCCTCCTCACCCAGTGCTGAGCCAGCCGCCAAGTTCTGCTGTGTGCCCGAGAGGCACTGCTGCATAGCAGTGCTGCCGTGGCTGCCTTGCTCTCCTGACTGGGCGGCAGCGCTGCCTGTGCCTTCGGGCACAAGGAAGGCAGACCAGCGGCTGGCAGTGGCAGGCTGCTCTAGACTGTGTGCCGCCCCGTGCAGAGGCGCTCGGGGCTGCGCAAGAGCGGCCCTCTCAGGCTGAGCCGACAAGTGTGACGCCGTTGGCTGGGGAAAGTGGGGCGGTGAGCAGGACCGGTCACCTTGCTGCCTGTGACCCTGCCGCCCAGGGTGGGCACTGGTGCCGCTCAGCTGTGTGCCGATCCTGCTACTGCCAGCTTTGCTGGCGGCCAGGCTGGCGCCACGGCTGCTAGCATCCATGCTGCTGCTGCCTTCCGCACGACGCTGAGCCAGTCTGCTGCGCTCGCGCTGCTGTTGCTGCCGCTGCATTCCCGGTTGGGCAGCGGGGCTGGGCTGCTGCCGCCGCTGCTGCTGCTGTTTGGGCTGCCTACCAGGCGGTGGGTCTGGTGGTGCCAGGAAAGCAGACCACTTGCCATCATGGTGGGCTGGATGTTCAAGTGGCTGCTGCTGCTGCCGCTGTTGCTGCCGTTGTTGTGGCGGCGGTGGCACCAGCGGGGCACTGTGCGGGCCCGGCTGCTGCCTGCGGCTGCGCGGCCCCGGCGGAAACAGCTGGCGGTGGGTTGGGCCGCTCTGCTGCTTCGCCGGCTGCGTCACTGGCTGCATACTCGCCACGGCCTGTCCTTGGGGCAGTGCCGGTGCATTGTTAGGGGCTGCCTCAGCAGCCGCAGCCGTCGGGTTTGTTGGCGGCTGTTGCCGCCTGTCGCCAGCTGAGGGTGCAGCAGTGCCAGGCTGGCTGGCGGCATCTGCAGGCTTGGCGGGCGGTGGTGCTGGGTGGGCGGCCGGTGCTTGCCGCCCTGGCATGGGCAGCGGCAGGGGGTCGCGCTGCCGCCATTTCAGCTGCGGCGCCAAGCGCACAACGCCTGCCTCACTGCCGGCATCGGGCCTACAGCCCGGCCGGCTGCCTGCAGCCGCCTTGCGCTGCCGTGCAAGCTGTTGCTGTAGCAGAGAGGTGCCGCTGCCGCTGGCTGCCTCAGCAGGCGGTGCGAGCTCTTCCCAGTCGTCTGGCGGCGAAGCGGCAGACAGGGCGTCGCCGGCGCCCATGCAACGTGGGCGGTGAGGGGCGAGGGAACCTCCTCCTAATCAGTGCCAGCTTATCTGTTGCAGGCTGAGCTAGTGCCAGGCCCTGCAGCACAAGGATGAGGTGGAATTGAGAGTGGCTGTGGGTGCATGCGGATAGCAACAGGTGAGCAGCAAGCCCGAGTACGGCGGACTCGCTCGCGGCGGCAGGTTGGCGGCAGGTTGACGGCAGGCACGCCGCCGCAACTTGCAAGCTGCCCGCACCCACCCGTGCTCCAGTCTGACAGAGTGTCGTCGAGCTTGACAAGTTGCCAACAGGGGCTGGATGCAGGCACAGGGTGCTGGGAGAAGCTTGGCGGCCGGTGCCTTCGGCAAGTGCAGGGAGGGCAACTTGCGGTGATCAGCAAGGGTTGTAGGAGTAATTGATAGTGCGGTGAGTGCCCTGGAGAGTGCAGCCCTCGCCCAACGACCGAGCGCCGAAATGCCGGCATGGGTGAAGCCTGTGCGCTCGACCCTATCGGCATCGTGCATTCCGATCGCCGATCTCCATGTCGCTGCTCCGGGCAGCCGCGCTGCTGGGCCGCGCAGGCCTGGTCTCGGGTCCGGCCCTGCCCGCGCAGCTGGGAGCACTGACGGCCCTGCAGCACAAGCTGACTGGCTGCCTGATCCACCAGCAACCAGCAGCATGGCTGCAAGCGCGCGGCTTGTCGGCGCCGAGTGGCGGCAGCGGCTGCGGCAGCGGCAGTGGTGGCAGCGGCAGTGGTGGCAGCGGCCCCGACCAGCAGGCAGCCTCACAACAGGAGCAGGGAGCAGCAGCAGCCGCAGCTACGGGCGACAACAAGTCTGATGCAAAGCAGGAAGCAGAGCAGGGTGCTGGAGCACCGCAGGCAGACGCGCCGCCGCAGCCGTCGGCAGCGCAGCAGGTGGCGCAGCAGGCGGAGCAGGCGGAGCCGTCTGGCAAAGAGTCTGCTGCAGCAGAGGCTGCCGGTGAAGCAGGGAACCACCAGCCGTCCAGCCAGAGCTTTGAGCAGGATCCCCGGCTTGCCAAGTTTGTTGAAGGGCTGAAGCAGCTCAAAGGTGCGGGGAGAAGAGCTGCAGCAGAGACAACTGGACGTTCAATATGTGCACTTCTGCTGTGAGAGCAGCTGCGGCTGGGGCTGGCAACAGGAAGCAGCTGCGCCGCACCTCTGCCCACCCCCGCTTCGCACCGGACGTGCGCCGCCGCTGCATGCCTGCTGCTGAACTGCTTGGCCCTCACCTGGCTGTGGCGCCGCTTCTGCTCTCCTGCTCTCGTTTGCCGCGTGCTGCAGGGTCCAGCACGGTGCAGCGCCAGACAGTGGGCGGTGACTCCCCCTGGTGGCTCACCCTAGTCAGCAACTGGGTGGGGCCCATCGTGCAGAACTGGATTTCGTGAGTGGCAGGGGCGTGGGGGTGAAGGGCCAGCAGTGGTGTGGACTGGAGATGGGAAGGCAGGCGGGGCACATTGCACGTGGCTGGCTGGTCTGCACACGGCGAGGGGCATCAAGAATGCAGGGGTGGGGACGCATCAGGGGATGGTGGGGTGTTCATGACATGTGGCAGTGCTCTGGGAAAGCATGGCCAGTAGTGCCGCGCGCAACCCACTAAACAACTGCAACTGCCGCCGCCTTAGCCGTTGCGTTGCAGGGACTGGTAACAGCAGGTACTTCTTGGTTACCCTACTAAATTGGGTACCCCCATTACTTGATACGAATACGTTGCAGGGACTGGGTGAAGGCCAAGATCGAGCAGCAGTTTGACACAGAGGAGTTTTTGGAGGGAGCCGCCGACGCGTTCACTGTCGGTGCGTTGCAGTAATCACTGCTGCTGCTGCTCCTCCTCCTCCTCCTCCTCCTCAGTTTCAATACAACTGCTGTAAAGCCTGCCATGTACACTATGTCCTCCGTGCCCCTGCCTGCTCCGCGTTAGGCTGCTGACTGAGGTCGGTCCAACGCTGTGTCCCTTTGCTTGCTTGTGCGCAGTGAACGAGCTGCTGGCTGAGGGGCTGCCTGCAGCCGCCTTGCCTTCAAAATGCTGACCACTCAGCTCAAACTGCTCCTTACTGTGTCGCCCCGCAGTGAACGAGCTGCTGGCTGAGGGCGACTGGGAGGCGCTGCGGCCAATGATGTCGGGTGCGGCTCCATACCTGCTGCGGTCCGCCATGCACTGCACACGCCGCCGCTGCTGTGCACGCTGCCGCCCAGGCCGCTGACGCTGCTGCTGATGTCTGTGCAGCTACAGCCACCTGTTTCCGTGGCGGGCAGGTCCTGCCAGGGCAGCCAGTAGCATGGAATGTGAGAAATAAGTTGGTTGTTTCCTTGCCGCCCTCCTGTGACTGACTGTACCACCGCTCCACGCTCCTCCTTTTCCCTTCCTTCCTCCTCTCCCCCTTTGTCCCTGTACAGCCAAAATGTACAATGCCCTCAAGTCCACGGATGATGCGTACCGCGATGACGGCCTGGTGTGGCGCACCGAGCTGATTGGCGCTCCCAAGGTAAGCGTGATTTGGCGGACTGAGCTGAGCGCCAAGGTGGCCCAAGGTGGCCGGGGAGCAAACGGGCACCAGCTTACCAGCTCACCAGCTGCTTCGCATACGCACTGATACTGCGCTTGTGAGCAGCCGCCAGTCGTGGCTGGCTATAACTAGTACGAATGGGATACCAGTTCTGGCTCGCGTCACCAAGCTTGCTGTGCCCTGGCAGGTGGGGCTGCGCGGCGTGGGCTTCATGTTCAAAGACCAGATGGCGCAGTACGACGAGGAGATTGTGAGTGGTCCCACTGCTGCCGCTGGTGTGGCATTCTATACAAACCTTTAGTGGTTGTTCGAAAGCCTTCCTCAGCGCTGTTGGTCCCTCAACTCCAAAAATGGATGCAGGTCCTCCGCCTGTCTTTCAGGGGTCAAGGTCAAGGCGGTAGCCATGTGCGTGCAAAGTTGCATAGGTCGCTCTGACATGGCACATTTGTGCTCCTCCTCCTATCCCGCAGGCCAAGCTGGGAGCAGACAAGGTGCCCCCCGCAGCAGCGCCCTCCGGCATGTGGCTCGTGCTGACCGTGCAGGCAAGGCCAGGATGTGGCTCATTTGGCATTGTCGGGGTGTACTGCCGCTGGATTGCGACATGTTCAGTGCTCGATGATCGCTCCCTGCATGCACCTGATCATGCCACCTGCATAGGCCTGACGCTCCCACCACCCCTTCCCTTTTTCGCCTACTGCATTTGGTGCCCCATCCCCGCCCTCTGCGTCTCACCCCTCAACCTCTGCAGTACAAGTGCGAGCAGAACACGGTCATCACTCGGGCGGAGGACGGCCAGGTGGTGGCCGAACTCAAGTGAGCGGTACTGCTCACTCTTGGCGGCAGGCTGCAACACTGTTGCGCTGCTTTGCGCATCTGCAGTGGCGACAGGCTACAACACTGCGATGACTGCTCTGCACATCTGCAAGCTTCAACACTGCTACGCCTGCTCTGCATGCCTGGAGCGTTCTACACTGTTGTGCTGCGTGGCGTGTACTGCTTGGCGGCCGGCAGTCTGTGTTGCCGCCGGGGCGGCAGGCATTCCCTCAGCTCGCACGTTGCGGTGTCGACCAGGCAGCGGGGCATTGTTGGCATGCAAGCAACGCGGACGCTTCTTCCCAATGGCCGTTACGCTCCCTCAAATGCTTCTCTCCTGTATGCACCCCTCCCCCCTCCCCGGGACCTGCGGCCGCAGCGGTGGAAGTTTGCCACAGGGCCGCTGCCACCTGGGCTGCCCGTCAGCCGGCTGGAGACCGAGTGGTTCCTGCTGACCATCTAAATGCAGCATTGCCTTGCAATTCCATTGGGGGTCAAGCGCAAAGGTCGTGCCAGTTGCACCCCAGTTTTCAGAGTTTTCCGGACAGCATTGCATGGTGCGTCAACGTGCAGCAGGCATGTGTGCGCATGGGAGGCTGAGGCTGCTGCCCTGCCCCGCCTTGCCTCTGCGCCGCGCCACTTGTAACACTACGTTCTGGCAGGAGTGAAGCAGAGTCTCTGATGGAAAGTGTTGGCTCCCCAGCTACGCATCGTCCTGAATGGCTGCAAACCTTACACGGTCAGAATTAAGCATTAAGACAACGCAGAAATATGATGCAGTGCCAAGCTGATCAGTCGGCAGTTACTTGCGGAAGAATGCATCAATGGTGGTGCTCTGCCCTGCCGCCTTGCCGCCACCCTGCTTGCTGCCGCCGCCCTGCCTGCTGCCCGCCACCGCCGCCTTGCTCTGCTGCTGCCGCTGCTGCTTCTCCAGCTGTGCGGCTGTCACAAAGCCGGCAGGCTTGGCTGAGGCTGTGGCGTTCTCCTTTTCCTTGCCGCTCTTCTTGAACCGCCAGCCATCTGATGCCACCGCCGCCTGCTGCAGCTTCAGCGCACGAGCCGACCCTGCCGGGCCCGCCGCCGCCTGCTGCCCGCCGCCGCCCTGTTGTTGCAGCACCGCTGCCGCAGACTGGAAGCCCACCGGCGCAGCCGCAGCACCACCCTTGCCACTGCCCCGCCCGCTGCCGCTACTGCCGCCGCCGCTGCCGCCAGAGCGCTGCCGCCCCGCCCGCTGCCGCTGCTGCTGCTGCTCGGGCGGCGGGGGCGCCACCTCGCCGCGGCACACGTCGCAGTACGTGCCGCACCGCCCCTGCTGCCAGGACTCTCCAAAGTACTGGATGAGCTGGGCGTGGCGGCAGCGCTGGTCATCCTCGCAGTAGGCCCGCATCTGTGGGGAGCTGAGGGGTGGGAGGGTTGGTGAGCGGTGCCCACGTGACCAGGCGACCGCAAAGCAGCATTCCACACTGCCTCACACAAGTGCTGGCCTTGTTGGAACGATCAGACAGCCTTCTCAGCACCAATCCTGAACCACCAGCTCCACATCGCGCTGGAAGGCCGCCTTGCTCTTCTTGCCTTCAGTACCAATAGGTGTCTGCCCAATGCACCTAATCAGAACCAACCCACCTGGTCCACCAGCTCCACTTCGCGCTGAAAGGCCGCCTTGCTCTTCTTGCCCATGCGGATGACGTTCAAGATGTGCGGCACGTCGCGCTTGGCATAGTATAAGATGCACTCGCTGGGGCGGCCGTCGCGCCCTGTGCAGAGGGCAGCACGTATGGAGTTCAAATGAACAAGATGAAGAGCAGTGAGGCGTAGTACAGGATGCACTCGCTGGGGCGGCCGTCGCGGCCTGCACAGTGCAAGGCAGAGAGGGTCGCAGCGGTCTGGGAGAGACCGTAGCCCGCGCAGCCCTGAGCAAGGCGGTTGCAGTCGTGGCTGCCCAGTGTATCCCAGGCAGACCGTGGAGCAGTTGCCCTGCAACACATTTGCGCACCTGCACGGCCGGCCTCTTGGTAGTAGCCCTGCATTGAGTGAAAGACAATAAAACGGGCAGGAAGGGTAGGTAGGCAGGCATGGAACCATACCTGGGCTGTACCACACATGCAGCCTGCAACGTGCCAGCTTGGCACTCCAGTGCAATTCAATCCAGGCATTTCCTTATCTCCTCACCGCACCTCCATCAACTTGCTGAATGCGGAGGGGATGACCCCACACATGCGCTGGTTCAAACAACCTCTAAACTTCTAAATTCTGAAACTCCAAACCAGGACCTTACCTCCATCGACTTGCTGAGCGTGAAGTGGATGACGTAGCGCACGTCCGCCTTGTCCACGCCCATGCCAAACGCAATGGTGGCGACCACCACCTGCGAATAACAAAAGAAAGGGAAGGATTTAACTGAAAACCGTGGCTGGAATGGACGGACGGTTGCCTTGTCCACACCCATTCCAAACACAATGGTGGCGACGACCACCTGTGCATTCGAGGTTGCAGGCGGCAGGAACCGAAATGCACATCTGAATGAGTGTGCAGCCAGCATGCACAGGCGAGCAGCGTCCACGGGCTCTGCGGCATCAGCAGTGCGCATGCACAGCCGCTGCAGCAGGTGCAGCTTCCATGACCACCCGCTTGTGCCAGGCTCCACTGCCGCACCTTGACTGCTCCCGTGCGCCAGTCGTTCTGCACCTGCACACACGGCAGGGCAAGCAGGCAGGCAGGCAGGCATGTGTATCCATGTCGCCACCGCTTGCTTCATCTGCAACGCAGCGCAGATGCCCAGATGCGGTGCCATACTCCATCGCCCAGCGCCAGCCCCCCATGCAGCATCCAGGCGCTGTGCAAGTTCAGCTGGGCAGCCTGGCTGCCAATCTGTTAACCAACAAATCACCCCACGTGCGCGCCTGCATGCGCTGCTTGGGCGTCATGCCAGCATGGTAGTGCGCTGCGCTGATGTCGGTGAACTGTCGGATCTGCAAGGGAGCATGCAGTACGAACACAGGTGCACAGCTTGACCCCGGATGAGGCGGCACAATAAGCACATTGTGTTTCTGCAGACACAAGCCATAATGCAACGAACGAGCAGGTACCATCAAGTGAAGGGAGGGGTTCACAAGCAGCGCTCACCGTGGCGGCCACGGTCTCTGTGTTGTCACGAGACAGGCAGTACACGATGCCCGAGCCTTCGGGGTGGTTCCTGGGGAAGGAAGCGCATCCATGTTGGGTGCTGATTAGGACAGGCGCTCTGTCACTGAGTGTGCAAGTGTGCAAACAGCTGCACACCTCAACTACACAACGAAAGCTGGCACCCCAACACGCCGAGACTGCGGTGTGGCAGAACCGAACAATCAGAACAGTGTCAGGGCAGAAAGCCAGGTCAGCGATGCGGGACAAGAATGAACCCCCTCACTGTATGTAGGTCAGCATGTCGTGCAGGTAGCCCTCCAGCCCGCTCTCCTCGTGCCGGCTGTAGTCCTTCTGCAGATGGATCCAGGCAGGCCCAGCAGAGCAGGGATGATGTATGGGTGCAGGCGGTAAGCTTGTGTAAAATGCACGCCGCCCGCCCGCTCTCCGCATGCCGGTTGTAGTCCTTCTGCTGGTCAGGTGGAGGCAAGCCCAGCAAAACAGGTGGATGGGAGCGTGGGTGCAGGCATGGCGAAGCCCCAGACAGCTGCCATGGCAGAAACAGGTCTGCATGCATGCAGCAGGGCCCACAACACCACAAAACAACCAGCGGCAGCAGTGACTTGCCTGGATGACGCGGAACAGCAGGTGGGGGCGGAAGAAGGATGCCGCACCACAAAGGCAAACATCAGTAGCAGCACATTAGCTTGCCTGTATGACGCGGAACAGCAGGTTGGGGCGGAAGAACGACACCGTGAACTGGGCGGGGGCGCGCATGCGCAGCGTGGTCACAATGTCTTGCCGCACCTGCGGGAGTGAAATGCAAACGTCAATCGGCGATCAAATAGAACAAGTGGCAAGGGGGCGCGCATGCGCAGCGTGGTTACAATATCCTGCCGCACCTGAAGGAGTGAACGGGCAAAGGAGTAGAGGAGCGATAATACAGCCAACATGAGGGCAGGCAGCCCCTGGCTAAGCGTAGCAAGCAGGGCGGCAGGCGGCAGCCTGCCCACAACCCCAATGGACGATGACCGACAGGCGGCTGCACCCTGGCACCAGGCACAGCGGCAGCCCGCCGCCCATGTACCAGTGTTGGACTTGCCTTGTGCGTGGCGGTGGCTGTGAGCGCCATGAGCGGCACCCCCGGGAAGTGCTCGGCCGCGACCACACCAACCAGCTTGTAGTCGGGCCGGAAGTCTGCAAAAGGGAGCGAGGCAATGCAAGCAATAGGCCAGGTGTGGAGCGCCCAGGAGTTGAGGAGCCACACAGCGATCCTCAGCTTGCAGTGTGACCGCGCCAGGCAAACCGAGATTCAAACAGCAGCAGCAGCAGGTGCCGCGTCGCTAGCAAACTCTTATTCACCAAGATGTTCCGAACGCTACTGCACTCAAGCAGCGCACCGTGGCCCCATGCGCTGACGCAGTGCGCCTCGTCAATCACGATGCGCGCCAGCAGGCCGCGGCTGTGCAGCGTGCTGCGGGGCAGTTTGCGGGCAAGGATTTGGTGACACTTGTAAAAGAAGAGGGTGAGGTGCAGGAATAGAAACAGCGCGGCGACTGATTGGCTGCTTGGGCAAGAGACTTGCCTGCATTGAAGCCAACGCAAAACCTGCTTTGCTCTCACCCCAGCTCCCGCTTGAGGCGCTCCCCCTTGACCAGCTGCTCTGGCGTGACATACAGCAGCTTGATCGAGGGGCGCGGCTTGCTCAGCTCCATGTGCACCGCCTGTATGCTTGAAAGGGTGGCAGCAGCCATCTCAAATATGGCATGTGTAGGGAGGGCTGCAGCAGATTGATCGAGGGGCGCGGCTTGCTCAGCTCAAGGTGCACTGCCTGTATGCATTGGTAGGCTAAACGCGCTTGGATAAAACTGGAGCGCGTTGGGCATCGAAACTGAACTCATCAGTACTTGCTGCACTGGCACTCGCTGTGCACACCTGCAGGTACCGCGCCAGCCAGCTGCAGGTACCGCGCCAGCCAGCACCCACCCACCAGCCCTCACACTATTGGCACATCAATGGTACCAACTGTGTCCACCCACCAGCCCTCACCCGCGCCTCCGTCTCGGTCTGTTGAGAGGACAGGTAGGTGGTGGGCACGCCGCCGCAGGCCAGGCCGTTCAGCGCCTGCACCTGGTCCTGCAGAAGGCAACAACCAGCAGAGGGGAGGAGCGTGCACTTCTGTACCTGTTTGCGCCTTCAGCAGCAGCTCCTGGTCAAGCGGCAGGCAGCGAAGCACGGCGTAGCTGCCAGGCTGCACCTGCCCAGCATGGCCGAGGGCAGCAAGCTGCCAAGGCGCAGAGCAGCCAATCAACCAACCTGCATGAGGCTCAGCAACGGCGTCACCACCACTGCAGGGTACAAGGGAGCGGAGCAGCAGACAAGATGAATTCAAGAGGCCTTGAAGGAACGGCCACTTATGTGGTGTGAAGTAGCGCAAGCTGAAAGCAAACAGAAAACAGAAAGCAGTGCAGCCAGCGGCATGTACACCAGATTCGAAGCTGCCTTCCCACCTGTGATGCCTCGGGACAGCACTGCGGGCAGCTGGTAGGTCAGCGACTTGCCGCCTGCAAGGCAGCGGAGCATGTGCATGAAGCTGAGCAAGGTGGATCGTCTGCTGGCGGGTGCCCTGCCGCATTGCAGGTGCGACACGCAGCTGGTGCACCATCCAGCTGCGATGTTCCCAGCCCACAAGTCTGCGTGCCCTGCAGCATTAGCAGCTGCCACTGGACAGCTCACCTCCTGTGGGCATCAGCACAAAGCAGTTGCGCCCGCTCAGCGCCGCCTCCACAATGTCGCGCTGCCGGGCGCGGAAGGAGGGGTTGCCAAACACCTGCGGGGGTGAGGATAGAGTGTGGAGCGCATGGAGCGGGTTGAGGTGTCAGGCTGATGGAAGGGCAGCCGCGCCTGCATGGAAACACGGCATGCACGGCTGCCAGCCAACCAGTAAGTGCAGCATGCACACATGCAGCACACCAGTAGCCCTATAGGTCCACCAAGCCAACGAAGCCTAGCGAAAGCTCCAGCACCCACCATGCGGTTGGCATAGTCCAGCATGTCGAGCTGCTGCTCCTCTGCTGAGGCAGGCCGCATGGCCATGGCCCCTGCCTGCTGCCGACCCTCTGCGGCCGCCGGCCCCGCCAGCGCCTGCGCGCTGGCCTGCCCCCGCGGCACGCGCTGCACAAAACTGTCGATGCGGCGCTGCCCGCCGCCTCCAGCTGCCGCTGCTGCCGCTGCCCCGGCCGCTGCGCCGCCGCCGCCGCCGGCGGGTGCTGCAGCCGGCAGCGGGCGACGGCCGGCGCTGGATGGGCGGCGGGAGCGCGCCGCCAGAGGCTCGTCGTCCTCGCTGCTGCTCTCTTCAATGGCTTCGATCTCAAACTCATCGCCGCTCCGGTCCCCCACAATTTCCACGTCTGCGGCAGGGCGCGGCGAGAGCCGTGCTGGGCAATAGGGACTGCAGGCTGCGCCGCCAGGCAGGCAGCATTCGGCGGCCCACTGTGCCATGCTGCATCTGATTTGCCTGGAAGTTCAGCCCCCACATGACCCACACTCGGCAACCTGTACCAAACAGCTGCCCACATGCCGAGCAGCACTCGCCGAGCAGCAGCACCCACCAGAGTCGCCCGCTTCTGCCATCTCGTCATCCTCGCTGCCGCTTGCCGCCTCTGCCTCGTCCTCGCTGCCTGCCATTGCAGCCCGGCCGCTCTCCACATCCTCGCCGTCCTCCCCATCGCTGCCGCTGTAGCTGTAGTCTGGGCTAGCATAGCCGCCGCCATCTGCTGCCGCTGCCGCATCACCGTCTACTGCCGCGCCGCCGCCGCCCGCGCCGCCAAAGCCGTTCAGCTTGGGCAGCAGCCAGTCCAGGAAGTCGCTGACCGTGGCGTTGTCAGTGGCGGAGGCAATCGCGCGGCGCTGCAGGCCTCGCTCCTGCACGTTAAGGCGAGCGCGCAGTGCAACGTTTGGCGTGTCAAGGACAGCAGGTGACACCCCGCCACGGCTGCTGCGCCCTGTGACACGCAGACGCACCTCGCAGTAGCGATCAAGGGCATCCTGGGCGTCCTCTTTTCCAATCAGATCCCCGTAGCCTGCAGCCAGGCATGAGGTGCGCAAAATGGGTGCGGCACGCTCGAGCGGCGGCAGGCGGCGGCAGACGGCGGCAGCTGGCTGCTGGAGAGGAGGGCCATCGATGCGCCGACAGCTTGCTCGGTCACTGCTGGGCAATATCTGAGGCCGCAGCCAGCCGGGCGTGCGCGACGGCACCAAGTTGAGTGCGGGGCGACCTCCCCACGCCCCGCCAGCTCACCAAAATCATTCAGCACGACACTGAGGAGGTCTCGCATTGCGTGCAGGGCGGGCGGACCCGCCTGCGCTCCGCCGGGTTTGCCCGGTTTGTGGTTTGGGAGGATTGCGCGGTTATGCCGGTTCAGTGAGGCCGGCAGGGTGGGCGGAGGACTACGGATCAATCCAGAGCGCTGATCGGGACTCGTCCACATCAGCGGTGCCCAAGCGCTCGCGGCACGGCGGCTGTGCACAGGCTGTGCAGCGGCATCACGGCTGCAAGCCGGGAGCTGCCACAGCCTTCGCCCTTCCCAAGTAACGACACACCCATGATACGCTCCATTATCTTTCATCAAGCGCATTGCCGCCGGCCTGGCCAGCATGCACACAGCCCACCCGAGCCCCAGCCGAGCCCGCCCGCCTCCCGCTGCTGCTGCCGCTGCACGCCTGCCCTGGCTTCAAGCACATGTTCTGCCACTGGAGTGCGGTGTGTTACAATGGTGGCGAAGGCCAACAGGCGGGTGCATCACATGTACAGGCCCTCCGGCACGTTCTCCTTCTTCTTGTACAGCACCTGCGCACACGCAAGCGGCAGGTGGCAAACCACTGTGCAAAGACGAGAGAATTGAAGCCGCAGCAGCGCTAACGGGAAGGGCGGGCCGCACACCAGCTGACGACATTGGGCCACACCGGGCGACTGCCAGCGCAGCGCTTGCCAGCGGCCAGCTTGTTATACCTCCAAGCAGCCCTCACAGGACAGCCCCTCCCCATGGCATGCCGGGGCCCTCCTGCATAACCCCAAGCCCTCCTGCATAACCCCAAGAAGCCCCGCTGCGCTCTGCATCACGCATACTGAAAGCAGCCACACCGCATCACACCAAGCAATCAGCCAGCAACCCACCTTCTCCTTGGCCTTCACGAAGTCCTCCTGCGTCACGCACATGCGCCGCTCGCGCAGCGCCAGCAGCCCCGCCTCCGTGCACATCGCCTTAACGTCCGCGCCGCTCAGCTCGTCCTGCGTTGGAGCAAGAGTCAAGCAGGACACTTTCAAGACAGGTCAAGACGGACCGCAGACACCGAATCGCAGGGCGCCAGCCAGGCCAAGCAGATTGCCAGCTGTCGGTCGCACTCAGCTTTCCTGATGACGGTGCACAAGCCCCCACCTTGCACGTCACCCAGACCCTGATGTCCTAACGAAAGCCAGCTTGCAGCCCTATATAACGCAGCCCAAACTGATCAAACATAAAATCACAACACACACAAAAACTGCCCAAAGCCCACCTTGGCCATCACAAACTCCTCGATGTTCACGTCGTCCGCCAGCGTCATGCGCCCCGTGTGGATCTGCACAAACAGTACGTGCGTGAGAAGAGCGCGCGTGAGAAGGGCGGCAGCCCAGGCTCTGCATCCATTGCTCTTCAGCGCATCAAGCGCCTAAATCGAAGCATCCAAAGCCAAAGGCAGGCACACCAAGCCACCTCCTCTCACCTGGAAGATGCGGCGCTTGGTCTTCTGGTCGGGCAGCGGGAACTCGATTTTGCGGTCGATGCGGCCGGGGCGGATGAGCGCGGGGTCCAGGCTGTCGATGCGGTTGGTGGCCATGATGACCTGCAAACCGAAAAGGTGGCGGGAGATGGAGCAGTGTGTCAACAAGAAAGTAGATGCAGGGTGCAGGCTGTCGATGCGGTTCGTGGCCTGGGGCAGGCAGGGCAGTAGAGGTTTTGCGGTTTTGCATGGGATGAGGGCCTTCTGGGCCCAGGCTGTCGATGCGGTTGGTGACCATGCTCAGCATGCAGCAACGGTAGACACCTGCAGCACCCACCTTGACATCCGTCATCGCATCAAAGCCGTCCAGCTGGTTGAGCAGCTCAAGCATGGTGCGCTGGATCTCGCGCTCGCCGCCGCTGTGCGCGTCGTACCGCTTGGTGCCCACCGCGTCAATCTCGTCTGCAGCAGATCCAAGCAGAGCGGGAAACAACGTCGGACTGCAAGCCACCGAGTGCGTTGTACCGCCACCAGGCAGATGGTGAACAATCAACCTGCCCAACGCCGCCCAGTTCACGCCCAAACCCCTGTGTCCAGACCCACACAGACGTGGCCGAAATCTGCAGGACAACGCGCACCAATGAACACGATGGATGGCGCCTGCTCGTCCGCCACGCGGAACAGCTCGCGAACCAGCTTGGGGCCGTCGCCCAGGTACTTTTGGATCAGCTCCGAGCCGACCTGCAGCGTGCAGAGCAGGCACAGCGAGTGCAGCGTGAGCAGCAGCACACGGAGCAGCAGATGGGGCACGTGTAATCTTGGAAGAGCGCTGTGCCCTGGCAACCAAACATCACGCACCACACGCAGGAAGGTGGCGCTGGTGGAGTTGGCCACCGCCTTGGCCAGCAGCGTCTTGCCGGTGCCGGGCTCGCCGTACAGGATCACGCCCTGGGGGGGGGGGGGGGGGGGGGGGGGGGGCCG